>Ga0265294_10007270_pt1 | contig 13186 bp, 18 predicted proteins | sample MunlanPumphouse3_FD_192504 | JGI IMG/M metagenome (GOLD analysis project Ga0265294, IMG submission 192504) | Groundwater microbial communities from a municipal landfill in Southern Ontario, Canada - Pumphouse #3 | ecosystem: Environmental > Aquatic > Deep subsurface > Groundwater | place... | reverse complement strand
GAGAATGGCACATGATTGGCTGATAAAAAATGTGAAGTATGGATTTACCGATAACTGCTATACATCATATGGAGCATTAGTAGAGGGCGAAGCAGTATGTCAGGGTTATGCGTTGGCTTACAGAGAGATACTTTTACATCTTGAAATCCCTTGTAATGTCTATATAGGCACGGCAGGAGATGGGCTTCACGCATGGAATTTAATCACAGTAAATGGGATAGGCTATTTCGTTGATGTGACATGGGATGACAAGGATGACGGAAAGATATATTACGATTGGTTTATGATAACACAGATTAAAGACCATTACGCAATGTTTGAATTATATTAAAGGAGAGTAAGGAATGAATATACCAAACACAGTAAAGATAGACGGAATGGAATATAAAGTCATAAAGACTGACGAGACCTTAACCAATGATAATAAGGTATGCAGAGGAATTATTGAATATGAACACCGAATAATTAAGTTGAATACTTTATGTCAAGACGAGCAAGGCATGAAAAGAACTTTACTTCACGAAATCATTCATGGCATAGTTAGGGAACGGAATTTTGACTTTGAAGCAGATGAAGAAATGGTTGTAGACGAACTGGCTAAGGGGTTTTATAATCTGCTGAATGATAACCCTGAAATGTTTAAGGAAGAAGAAAAAAAACAAGGTATATGCTGTTATCAAGAAGAACAAGGAAGCCCATATTGAAGATTAGTTTAGCCATAATCCTTATTCTCATATTGATACCTATCAATGTGTTCGCTGATGTAGACTATTCAGAGCTTATGGCTGAATGCGTGGTGAATCAGGACGAGAAGATGGGCGAAGTGTATATGGTTAAGAGGGATAAGAAGATAGACCTATATGGGGGGAGCAAGTTCACATATGAGGATTTAGAAATCTTATCCAAGATAATCGAGGCAGAAGCAGGAATGAACTGGCTTAACGAACATATCAGGATGTGCGTGGGGGAAGTGCTGATGAACAGAGTGGCGAGTAAAGACTTTCCTGATACCATAAGGGAAGTAGCATATCAGGAAGGTCAATACCACCATATAAAGTACGGATTATTTGATGAAATCGTACCCACAATGAAGTCAGTCAGAACGGCATTGAGATTATTGAACGGAGATAGGGTTATAAACGATAAAGATGTGGTATTTCAGGCTAATTTCCCGCAAGGAAGCGGTATTTACGAGATAATCCACGATAATCTTTTAGGAAACACATATTTGTGCTATTCTAATAATAGGGAATAATTAAAGGTCAGAGAAAGTCAAACTAAGGAGTAAAAATGGCTAAAGAGAGCATGGCTAAAGTAATACGCGAATATGCGCAGGTCGCAGAGAAGATGCATAAGGACTGCGACATGTCTGAATCTATGGTAGAGGTGGTTTCCGATATGGCTAAAATGCTTAAATTCGAGATACACGAATACCTTAACTCATTAAGCACCCCAGAAGCAGAAGCCAAGATAAGGGATTATGTGAAATTCAGCCATTCGGTGCTGTTACCTCTTATTGAAGCCAAGATACTTCACAACAAGAAGCGAATAGATAAGATAGGCAATATGAAGTACGGTCTCGCACAGATACCAGACGATATGCAGGAAGAAATGAAGAGGTGCATGGAAATCAGAGACGATATCTATGCCCTTATCGCTTTCAGGTCATTAAAGCATCTTGCGTTATTCATGGAAGAGGACAAGCCTTTAGACGAGCAGGACTGGCACAATGCAGGAACTCTGTTTGACGGATTGTGGTTTCATGCTAATAGGATGATACTTGATGGAACAGTCCAGTTCCTTATGAAGCAGATGCCGACTGGTTTTGGCAAATCGTACTCCGACATAGTAATGATTTCATTCATATTAGGGGTGAACATAGATGATGATGTAATCAAAATGTTCGGAAACAAGACTAATATAACGCCTTGCATGAACTCGCTTGTTGATTATATGACTTCAAGGAGATATGCTAAGGTTTTCCCATATTACGAGCAGTTTTCCTGTTCGGAAGAATTAATGTTCGAGACTATGAAGAAATCAGCAGGTCAGCTGAAAATAAAAGGCTCTAAGAAGCCTGTCAATGTGCTTGTCGCTTCAAAGGAGACAGCCATAACAGGTGCAAGAGCCAAATTCCTTTTTATAGACGATATAACCCAAAGGGAAGATGCAGGGAATATGAGGGAGCATGAGAAGGATATAACGAGATTCAATGACATATGGAAGAAGAGGAATTATTACCTTGACAAGTTCAGGATAACTGCGAGCGGTACGAGTTACTCGGTAAATGACATACTTTCATATCTAAGAGGGGTGTTCGGCGCAGGCAGAGAGGGTAATAAGATTACGCATAAGTATGTGGAAGTCGCTGAATGTGATGAACTGAAAGAAGGCGGTGAATCCGTATTCGTGAAGATACCTAAACTTGATTACGATACTGATGAAGCGACACACCCTGTAAAAGCGCCCACAAAGCAGGCGAGATTAGACAGGGATAAAGACCCTGTGACATTCGCAGCAATGGATCAACAGAACCCCTTGCCACCCGAAGGCACTCCTTTCGCATATAACAAACTCGACACATATGATGTCATACCTCACGAGGATTCAGACACTTGCTGGGCTTGTATAGACCCTGCAAGGACTGGCAAGAACTATGTTACTATGCTCATATTCAAAAAAGTGCCGATAGGCAATCTCTATAAGCATTACCTTATAGACTGTGTGTATGAGTTGCGACCTATGGACGATATGTACCCTTTCTTCATAGAGAAGATAATAAACCACAGGATAACGAAACTCCACATAGAGAGGAACACCGACACATCATTAAAGAGGACTATACTTATGATGTTACAGGCTAAAGGAGTGTCATTCTGCGAAATATCGGAAGTCTATTCGACCAAGAAGAAAGAGGACAAGATTTATGATATGGAAGCGGCGATACTGAATAATGTGAAATTCCCAGTTCAGGGTATGTATTCGCCTAATTCTCAGATGGGAACTGCAATGAGGCACATAACTTCATACTCATACAAAGTGAAAGTGGATTATGACGATGCTCCCGACTGCCTTGCTATGTATTGCGAGAAATATGTAATGGAAACCCGAAGTCTGCCGAAAGTGCAGATTTTAGATATAAGAAGGAGGAGATATTGATGGATAATCAGGTTTATATGACATTGCTGTGTACTGATGATTACACGAACGGGGTGGTGTATCTAAAGCATAATCTCGAAAGGGTAAAGGCTAAATACCCGTTGAAGTGCATAGTAGACAAAACAATCTCTAAAGAGGCTTTAGAAGTCTTAGAGAAAAATGGGATAGAATGGATTATGAAAGACATAATCCCTATTCCTGAAGTAATCAAGGAAAGGAACAAGAAAAAGGGGGTCGGGATATGGAATACGATATTCCAGAAATTATGGATTTTCGACATGACCGAATATTCCAAGATAGTCTACCTTGACAGCGACATAATGGTTTTGAAGAACATTGACGAACTGTTTGACAAGCCACATATGTCATGCGTAAGGGATTCTGCCAAGATACTGAAAATTCCTGAATGGGAGGGTTTTACTGAAATCAATGCAGGGGTTATGGTAATCGTTCCCGACAAACTCGTATTCAGTCAGATGATGAAGATGATTGACAAACACGCTTCACTTCCTAAAAACGGAACTATCAGAGACATCTGTTGTGACCAGTCCGTGATAGACGAATACTACCATTCGTGGATAAATCTGCCACATCTTCATCTGCCGATTTACTACAATGCCTTTATTGCGTATCTTGACAGGTACAAGGACTTTGACGAATCGCAGTTAAAGATACTTCATTTTGCAGGCGGGGCTAATCTGAAATTCTTCCTGCCGAACTATAACCCTAAGTTCTTAGAGAACCTTTCAGATTCCATGTATAAGTATGCAATCTCCTATATGGCGAATATGAACACGATAAAGGATAAGCTCATACCTACCAAACTTTCTGTGATAATCCCGCATTATATGGAAACAAGGGAAATCATAAAGCCTTTATTCGATTCGCTGAATAATCAGAAAGGCATAGATTTCAGGGAAATAGAGGTAATCTTCTGTGATGATGGAGGGGATTATATAACAGACCAGTTCCTGAACCAATTCGACAATCTCAAAATAAAGAGAGTAAGAAGCCATATAAACACAGGGGTTGCAATGAATAGGCAGAGGGGAATAGATGTAGCCAAAGGGAAATACTTAATGTTCATTGACTGTGATGACTGTTTATTCTCGTGCGTCACATTAAACAGGGTTTTCCAAGTGTTCAGAGACTATCCTGACTATGACATCTATAAAGGGATGTTCTATTCAGAGAAAATAGTTCAAGGCACAGGACAGCATGTATATGAATCCTGCAACGATATAACCCACTTTCATGGCAAGATATACAACAAGTCCTTCCTTGACAAATGGGGCATAAGGTTCAATCCGTTGTGCAAGGTGAATGAAGATACATATTTCAATGGCATATGCTTCGCATTAGAGCCTAAGACCATTACCATAAACGAGCCTTTAGTCGTATGGACTTATAATAAGGACAGTTTATCGAGAAGGAACAGTCAGGAAATAACATTTACAGGTCATACGGACTATATAAGGGCAAGGCACATAACATTGGACTTCCTGTTAGACAAGATACCGAATAACCATTGGATGGCTCTTCTGGCGCAGTTCGTTGCTATATTCTATTTCGATTCGCAGGGCAGTAACTGGAACAACTGCTTTATTTCAAGACCTGAACTGATAGACGAGATTGACGAGCATCTTTACCAGTTCTATAAGAAATACGAACAGTTCATAGTTAAAATCAAGCAGGAAGAATTTATAGCGAATTACAACAAGGTAAGAGTGAACAATTACACAAGCCCAGACTACATTGAAAGGGAGCTTTACTATGATTTCTGGGAGAGGATAATCAAGAAACACGAGGTGATGAAAAATGATTAAGAAATACTCAATGAAGCCTGTTCAGGTGTATGCTTCACAATGGGATGGGGCAAATATCAAGGAAATGGAAAGGCTTCTCGATAAGACTAATTTCATATGTTCTGTAATGAGGGCAGGGAATGTCGCTACGCTTATAATAGCGAAGCCTTCCGAGTTCAAGGCTTATAAGGCTGATTTAGGCTCATATCTGATAAGGTATCCGTCAGGCAAATTCGAGATAATACCTGAAAAGGATTTTTCTGAAAGATTCCTTGAAATGAAAACCGAACCTAAAAAGAATAAATAACAAAGGGGGTTGACACTTAACCCGAATAATAATAAGTTATATATGGAAGGGGCTGACTATGCAGATTTTGAAGTGTCCGAAATGCAAGATAGGCGATTTAAGAATAATGGTTATGCAGGGTTATGAGGTTGATTTCGACCTTGCGAAAGCGAATCAGAAACTTATATGCCCTATATGCAAGAGAAAAATCTCATATTCGGTACAGCCCATAAAATAATTTAATTTTGGTACTATCGGGGTAGGAACTACCCTTAGAGCTTGGGTAAACTTGGTAGGTTGCTACTATTGACCAAGAAGCTTCCACTTCAACGAACGAATGTGAGTAAGTGGTGAGCAGTTCACTAAAAGTTTCTGCTGATGACAGGAATGTAAAATGACAAGTGCTGATGACACCATTATGGCACTTGTTTTTATTTAGAAAGGAAAGAGATGTTATACTCAACCAGTAGATATGAAATGAGTTTCAAGTACGCAGGGATAAAGAAACTGACGCTTCCTTTTACAGAAGAGCAGATTACTCCAGAATTGGTATCTAAACATTTCTCTACCATAATCTCAACACATACCCATAACGCAAGGAAAATCAAATACCTTCTTGATTATGTCGATGGCGAGTTTCAGCCTATTGACAATAAGACTAGGAAATTCGAGAGTGCAGAAGAGCATAACAACAAGACCAAGATGAACCATGCTTACGCTTTAGTCACATTCAAGGAAGGTGCTATATTGGGCGAACCGAGAGAGTTCGCACAGAAAGCAGATGTGCTTACTGACGATTTGAAGTATCTTGACAAGTATCTGACTGACATCAACTTCCTTTCAAAAGACTTGCAGATTAAGCACAATATGTATGCCACAGGCATAGCGACATCTTATGTAGTTCCGAGAACCTCTATAATAACCCAAGTAGGCGAAGGCAAGGCGAGATTCAAGACTAAAGAAGAAGGCTATGACATAGACAACGATTCGCCTTTCATTTACGAGTGCATAGACAGTCAGGATAATGCTGTGGTGTATTCCTCATATATCGGGCAGGAAGGTGATGGAACATTATTCTGCTTCAACCGATATGACGAGATTGATGACAGAGGCAACACAAAACATTTCTATAAGGTTTTCGCTCATGGGTGGACTTGCGTGTTCGACAATAAGTATAATATCGTTCAAGGCACTTACAAGTTAAGCAACCCTTATTACAATCATCTTCCTATGGTGGAGCATTCGTACAACCAAAGGCGTATAGGCGTTGTAGAAATGGTCTATGACCTGCTGAACAACATAAACACCATAATCTCAAATTCCATTGACAATATAGTAGATGTGGTCAATCAGATACTCGTATTCGTAAACTGCGAGATTGAGAACTCTGATAAATACATAGAGATGCTTGAAAAAGGCGCAGTAGTGCTTCCACCGACATATAGCAGTAGTGATCCGAAGATAGACAAGATAAGTATGGAAGTGAAGCATGAGCAGATAAACATCCTGTTAGAGCAGATACTTACAAGATGTTACGACATAGTGGGAGTGCCTTTAGCGAGTGCGAATGTCACATCAGGCGGAGATACAGGCGAAGCAAGACTGTTAGGCGGTGGGTGGACTAACGCATACACGATAATCAAAAGGGATATACTCGCTATGGAGCAGTCAGACAGGGAAGTGCTTAAAAGGTTCATAGATATAGCGAAACTGAACCCTAAGAACAAGCTTAACGAGATTTCTCCTAATCAGATAGAAATAAAGTATAACATCAATATGACAGACAATATTTTGAGCAAGACGCAATCAGTCAAGTACCTTGTCGAAGTAGGGATGCCGTTTGAGGACATATTAAGGGCAGTTCCTTTGTTTGGCGATGTAAAGACGGTTTCTGCAAGGTGGACTGAAAACCTTATGAAAATGAGGGAAGTCCAGAACATTGAAAAGCAAGAGAATGAAACGGCTAATCCAAGCGAAACGCTTGATGATTAATATAGGCAGAGAAGCCTTAAACCTCAAAAAGACAGAGAAGTCTATAACCGCAAAAATTTGCCTTTAGAAAGGCGGACAGAGAAGTCCTAAATCGCAGGAGTATGAACCATGACACAACCAATAAAGAATGAACCTGTAAGCGAGCCTGAAAACGAGGCTGTTGATGTAAAAAAGTTACAGCATGAACTTGAACTCGCATTAGCAGAGAAAAAGAAACTTAAAGAGAATTTCGATAAGACCGCTTCCGAAATCGCAGAGTACAAACGCAAGGAAAAGGAACGCATGTCGGAAGAGGAACTTAAAGCATCTGAAATCGAAGCATTGAAGAACGACTACAAGGCAGTAACACTTGACCTGAACAAGACAAAGGCAGAAGGCGTGTTCGCTAAGAAAGGGTGGGAAGAATCCGAATACAAAGGAGTGATAGAAGCCTTAGCATCGAATGTACCGCCTGAAAAGATGTCAGACTTAGCGACAGAGATTACCAGACTTGTAGAGAAAAGGGAAGCGAAAACAGCCGAACTTACAAAAACTGCTTTGACCAAAGATACGGACACGAAAATCAAGCAAGGTTCAAAACCAGAAGTTTCTGAATTTAAGGCTTATCAGGAACAGAAGAAACCGAGTTTCGAGAAGAAACTAACATTTTAACTAAGAAGGAGCAATAAACATGAGTACACTTTACTTAAACAGACCAAATTGGTTAGGGAGTGAAGTCGGAATTGTTCAAAAGACAATCACCTTAGATACCACATTCGAAACTTATGTTACTGAAAACGGCAGGAAGATAGTAAAATCAGGAACATATGTAAACGATGCAGTAATAGGCAAAGGACTGCTTTGGAATGATATCGACATCACAGACGAGAAGAAGGAAGCATCATTGATGATAAGAGGTTCTTACATAGACGCCAACCTGCCAGCAACAGTATCGGCAGTAGCGAATGACCTCGCTGCACGAGGCTTGTACGCTTTCGCAGAGGGAACTACAACCAGACCTTCATTCGGTTCACCTGATTTGACAGCACTTGATACAGTCACAGTCACAGTAGATTCAGCTGACATCACATGGACTTCCAACACAGATGCTATCGCTTACGAAGTATCAGATGTAAACAAAGCGGTAATCGCAGTTACAACAGCCACAGGTTACACCGTAGCGACAGTAGCAACATACAATGTCAGGGTTCTTGCTGATAATATTCACTATACACATAGCGATTATGTCACAGCGACCGTAACGACATTAGCGTAAGGGGGTAAATTAAAATGGCTGATTATTTAGGAATGATAGATAAGGAATTACTCGTTGCAGTCAGTAACGATTTCGATTATCTTGAAGCTACAAAAGACTTTATAGGAATGAGATTCTTCCCTATGGTCAAGACAGAGAACATGAAGTTGGCAGTAATACAACTCACAGAAAAAGGGAAAGTGCCTGTTATGGCATTGATACACGCCCTTGACACAGAAGCGAGAATAGGTGACAGACCTAATCCAGAAAGCGTGAACTATGAGTTATTGCTTATCAAGGAAAAACTCAATCAGGGCGAAGCCTTGAAGAAACTCTTGCTTAACGGAATGATGAATCCTGACAAACAGGAAGAAATAAGAAGGATTTATGATGACGCCGCTAACCTTATATCAAGGGTTCTCACGAGAATAGAGGCTATGGCTTGTGAAGTTCTTTCAACAGCGAAACTCACCATTGCAGAGAACAATGTGGCTAAGGTAGTAGATTATAGATTGCCTGAAACCCACAGAATGACAAGGAACGGATGGTCTAATCCTGCAACTGACATCTTAGCAGACTTAGTAGACATACAGACAAGGGCTAAGAACAAGATAGTCAGAGCAGTAATGACATCTAAGATAATGGGATATTTGCAGAAGAATACAGGATTGAACAATTTAGCCGCTACATTAGGGGTAATAGCATCTGTAAAATTCATAAAGGAGTACATCTTACAGCAGTTAGGAATCGAGATAATCGTATATGACGGCTCATACAGGCTTTCAGCATTAGATGACACCGAATACTATTTCTTAAATGAAGATGTCGTGACATTCCTTACAACTGACGAGGTATTGGGAAGAACATTCTTTACATACACGCCAGAAGAAGATGCTGGAATCATAGACAGGCTTGAAGGATTTGTAGCAGTTACACAGTATTCTACACCTGACCCAGTAGCAACATGGACTAAGGCTTCGGCTATCGCTTTCCCATGCCCTGCTGACATATATCAGATGTATATACTGACAGTAGGAGCGTAACCTGAATTGCAGATAGGGAAAGGGGGAAACCCCTTCCCGATTCTGACGGAGGACTGATATGACCGAGACCACAGTTAAAAACAGCATAGCGTTGAAGTTTCCTCATCTGTCAATGACTGATGTAGATGAAATCTACGAAATGGCATTAAATGACTATCTGAGAATAGTCTATCCATTCGATAAGAGCATAGTAGACATACCAGTCGGGCATGAGAGGGATTATTCGTGGGTGAAGGCGAGAATGATTGACATAGTGGAAAGGTCAGGCTGTTCGTCAGCCAAAGCCTATTCTGAAAACGGTCTCTCAATCTCATTCAGCAGCGCATACATCACAGACGAGCTTAGAAGGCAGTTAGTCGGAAGAGTAGGTGTTCCAGAATGATCTGTTACAAGAAACTCTACCTTTGCAAGAGGACTAACGAATCAAATGCCGAGATAGGCGTTTATGGCGCTCCTGTGCCTTACTGGATAAACTACCAGCCGATACAGGGGTTCACTAATGTAATGCAGTACGGAGAGAGAGTTACCAAGATATACCGTGCCATACTCAACTTCAACCAGTATGCAGGAGTGTTCAAGGAAGGCGATTTGGTTTATCTTTGCGGTGAGAAGAACGAAGACGGAGCAGACCCAGTAATAACGGAAACTTATGTGAACGGTCAGGGTGCAAATGCTAAAGTCGAATCAGTCAGAAATCAGAATCTTGCGATAGAGGTTACATTCGAGAAACGAATAGTGAGAGGTGAACAGACATGATGATAAAGGTTACAAGGAACAAAGTTGTAAAGGAGATACCCAAAGAGTATTTAGGGATTTACCTTAAAGCAGGATGGGTAGATGTGAAAGACGAGAAGAAGAAATGATTGTCAATGTAGAGCTTTCTCATAATTCTATAAAGAACGCAATCAAGCAACTAAAAAAGTTCGAGAAGCATTATGTAGGATTTTCTTCGGAAAACTCTTCTATGCAGAAGTTCCTTGAAAGATGCTATTACAGGATTATCGAGATTGCGAACATCAAGTTAGACAACATTTCGGGATTTTATGAAACTGATATGAAGTCACGGATAAAGACATCTTGGTCGTTTGTAGTGACAGGTAATGTTATGACAGTAGTAAACAATTCCGACAAAGCAGTTTACATTGAATTTGGAGTAGGTGCTGTGGGTGAGGAAATCCCTCATCCACAGGCTTCCGAAGCAGGTTATGAATACAATATTCCTACTAGGTACAAAAAGGATGACGGAACATGGAGCTTCTATATAAATTTTGAAGAATCAGGAATCGACCTAAGAAGCAAAAACTACGAAATCAAGTCTGTAAACAGAGGACAGAGAATTAGGGTAAAGACAAGAGGAAATGAGGCAGGACTGTATACATACAACGCATTGATGGATTTCGTGATGAACAACGAAGGACAGAGAATATGGGAAGAATTAAACAAGGAGCAGGTAGCATGGATATAACTGTTAAAAAGACTATATTAGACGGGCTTACGGAGTTTATGGCAGAAGCGCCTCTTAACGGACTGACTTTAGCAGTTGTAGGAAAAGCACCTTTTTCACCCACTTACCCGCTATTGAAATTAAGCGAAGTAAGGAATGTTCCAACGCCAATGGGTTACGGAAGATTGCAGAGGGTTTCATCTTTAGGTTATGAAATCAATGCCTATATGGTAAATGACGAATTATACGATAAAGAGGAAACTGTAAGGACTATCATGTTTTACGCAGACCAGTACATGACGGAAGTCGCAGGATTGAGAAGGGTAAGCATGAACTATTTTGACGAAGAACCATACAGGGGGCAGGCTATGTACTCTTGTGTGTATTTCGAGAATAAGCAAATAATTTATTAAAGGAGCAGAAAAAATGAACGAATACACAGTTTACAATGATAATAGGGGGCAGACAGGTTATTCCGCTATGCTTCTTGTAAAAGAGCCAAGCGATACCCTGTATTCTATAATATGCCCGTTAGAATCAGTACCGAGCGTTTTCGGTTCACCCGAATCGTTTGATTACAACTTCCTTTCAGCACCTACAAAGGGAAAACTTGAAGGGAAAGAAGAACTTGAAACAAAAGATGTCGAAGTATTCTGGCATCGTGACAACGCATTGAGATTAGAAGCATTGCAGGGCAGGCTTCTTGACTTCCTTGTAGTCTATCAGGATTATGTAGGCAGGGCTTTCTCTGGAACATTGAGGGCAAGACCTAATGACGCAGGGGCAGAGATACTTAAAGGAACTATGACTATCACCCCATTGTCAGCAACAACCACATCATTGCTTGATTGCAGGGATTTGATTAAGCCGACAGTATATTTCGCTTCAATCGTGCCTGACAGCATTGCAGTAACCACCACTACAGCGAGCGAGATAAACATAACCACAGTGCCTTTCCTCGCTAGTATAAGCGCGACTGTAGACAATTCAGTGTTTACAGTAACACCTACACAACCCACAGGAACAACAGCAGGCAAGATAGCGATTGCAGTCTCATCGACTGCGGTATCGCCACAGTACGGAATCGTGACAGTAACAGTTTCATCCGCGAGTTATGCAGAGTGGAAAACCACAGTAGCAGTTAGTTTCTAAAAAATATGAAAAGGAGTTTACCTAATGAGTAACGGATTAAAGCCATACCTCATAGCAGACGGAAAGACCTATGAGATTACAAAGACAAGAAGCCTCATAAAGAAGTATGAGGAAATAATGGCAGAAATGAAGCCTTCTGATGAAAAGGCAGAGGACATTTCAAAGAATGTGCTGATATTCCAAAGGCTTACAGCACAAGTGCAGGAATTAGCGAAACGCCTCGAATCGGCAAAGGAAGAGTTCTACAATAACCCTACCGATGCTGATTTGAGGAACGCTTACAAGGTATTCAAGGAAGAATACAACGAAGCGTTTGACGAGATGGTCACATTCGAGAGCAAGAACAAGTCCGCTTCCGAATCCATGACTTTAGCGTTAAGGGTTTGGGAAAAGCTCTTGATTGAATCCTTAGTAGAACAGCATGGGCTTACGCAGAAAGAAGCCACAGAGATATGGGAGAACCATGTTGACGAGATAGGTGACGAACAGGCTTCCGAATGGCTATTCGCATTTTACAGCACATTGTTCGAGAAAGAGGAAAAGACAGACCCTTTTTTAGAGAAAGCGAGGGAAAAGCAGATGCAAAAAGCACAGCAGAAATCCTCGCTGAACAAGGTTATGAAACGCTGACGGATTTCTTCTTAGAAGAGGAACTGCCGAGAGCGATAGAGTACGGTATGCCATTAGACTTATTCTGGCATGGCGAGATGACACTTATAAGTGCGTATGAAAAAGCATATATCCGTAGGACATCGCTTTTGGCGTATCATACGGCTAATTATATGAAAATGGCTTTTGAACTTGCACAGGGCAATGTATGGTCAGGCAAAAAGGGTAAGTACCATGAGATGCCCGCATACAAAGATCCGATTGGGAAATCAGCCGTACTTACTAAAGAGAATTTGGAAATAAAGCACAGGAACTTGATGGCAGACAACATGGAATTTCTTATGAGAAAGGACAGGAAGATAAATGGCGAGATATTCAGCAGGAACTCTTGAATTTAAGATAATAGGAACATCAGACGCCTCTACGCAGTCATTGCAAAGAGTGGTAGACAAGCTTATTATG
>Ga0265294_10007269_pt1 | contig 13187 bp, 13 predicted proteins | sample MunlanPumphouse3_FD_192504 | JGI IMG/M metagenome (GOLD analysis project Ga0265294, IMG submission 192504) | Groundwater microbial communities from a municipal landfill in Southern Ontario, Canada - Pumphouse #3 | ecosystem: Environmental > Aquatic > Deep subsurface > Groundwater | place... | reverse complement strand
GATTTCGATATCCTGGTAATCACCGAAGGCAGGAAAACCGCCTGCAACGACGCTCTCTGGCTGGAGGCGGGAAAGGAGTATAGAGCTTCCAGCAGTCAGCGTACCCCGGCGGATATCATCGGCCATGATATACAATATGTAAATACCCGGCTCCGGGAAGGGCATTATTTTTTCTCAGATATCAAGAAAGAAGGCATCCTGCTTTATGATTCCGGCAAATACAAGCTCGAAAGAAGGCGCAGGATTGATCCCGCCCGGCGACTGGAAATAGCGATAGAAGATTTTGAGCAATGGTTTGAAAGCGCTAAAGGATTTTTTAAACAATATAAATACGCTTTATCGGATAAAGAATATAAAATTGCCGCTTTTGACCTTCATCAGACAACGGAGCGTTTTTATAAAGCCGCGATATTGACCCATACCGGCTACAGCCCCCGTACCCATGATATTGAAAAACTGGGACAGACAATCGCCCGTGATTGTCCCGAATTCCTGAAAATTTTTCCGCAGAAAACCCAGAAGGAACAAGACCTGTTCCAGAAACTCAAAAAAGCCTATGTTGACGCCCGTTACAAAAAAGATTACAGCATTGCGAAAGACGAACTTGCCCTGCTGGCGGAACGCGTTGAAAAGCTGCGCGATTTAGTAGAAAAAACCTGCAAGGTAAAAATCGAAAGCTTGAAAAAATAAGATAAGTATTACGAAAAAAATATTGATAAAACCGGAAAAGGTGTAGCCGCCCCTGTCCCAAGGGGCGTAAGGAACGTTGCATGAAACGTATCCTGCTCCCCTATGTAAGATCGGTAATCAGAACGCATAACAAGTAGGCCGGCTTTCGATGAAAGCGGCAATGAACGACATTATATGGCCTGACAACGTTTCATGTCGCCGGTCTCATCGAGACGCGGCGCTACTTCAGAATGAAATTTGCTGAAAACCTTTTATTTTTCCGTAAAACGGTTATATTATTTCATTTTAAGATTCAGGGAACAGGATAAGATTGATATGAAATATTTCATTGTTTTTATAATTGCCGTTATAAGCGCCGCTCTTACCGGATGCGGCAAAAAGGAAGCTCCCCCGCCGCCGACCGCCCACGCCCTGCTGGTAAAAAATTTATTTTACAATCTCAGCAAAAACCAGTACGACATGGCCATAAAACGTATCGAAAAAGTCCAGGCCCTCGACCCGGCAAATGAATTCCTGCCCCAGTTTGAAGAAGTTGTTTTCTGCAACAGCAGGGTTCAGGAAGCGCAAAAATTGTTCGACGCAAATAAAATTTCAGAAGCGGCAAAAATAATAACGGCTACCAGAAAAAAATATCCCCTGAACCGGAACCTGATGGAAATTGAAAACGAGCTTAAATTGCTGGACATTCTCCAGACAAATATTAAAAAACTGCATTCGGCGGCTTCTTCAGATGAAATGAACCGGCAAATAAGCGCCATAACGGAAACGATAAAAAAATATCCCGACGCCGGTACTCTGGCGCCTGTCCTTCGCATCAAAATGAAAGAAGCTTTCATAAGGAAACTATACGAGAAAGAACGCGCCCGTTTTGACCTTCTTTGCGATATCGCGGCAGGCAGGGAAGCCAAACGTTTCGAGCAAAACCTCGACAATACTTTACTGGCCGCCCTGGCCGTTGACAATCTTGAAACCGTCAACAGAAAAGAAAGAGTAAATCCGGGAATTCTGGATTAAAGATGCTTGGCTATAAAGCGGTAATGAAATTTATCCTCATGCTTTTTATATCTATTCCTGAACACCTTCAGCTCCGCTGTTATTTCTTCATAATCGGGACGTTCCGACGCCGCGTCCTGCAACATGCGCATTATAAATCTTGAGAGCTTAATACTTATCTCCGGACGAAGCCGATGCGGTTCGATAACCGGAGCGCTCCTCCTGACAACAAGTATGTCATCATCTTCATCAGCCTGTTTAAACGGTTTCCCGGCAGTCAAAAGTTCATACAAGGTTACGCCGAGACTGAATACATCGCCTTTTTCGTCTTCAAAACCGTCAATGAGTTTCTCCGGGCTGACATAGTCGGGACTGCCGTAAGAACTCAATTCCGAAAGCAGATCCTGAGACTGAACATCATGAAGCGCATAAGAAAGCCCGAAGTCCGTAAGTTTGGCGTTATTACCGGAGTCAAGAAGAATATTCGCGGGTTTTACGTCATGGTGAATGACCCCGGCTTTAAAAGCCGCGTCCAGTGCGGAAGTTATATCCAGTATCCAAGTCAAGACCTGGGCTATTTTGAGTGGAGAATGCTGTTTTACCTGCTCTTTCAGGCTGCCTTTGGACATGTACTGCATTATCAGGAAACACCGTCCCTCAAACTGGCCGCAGGAATAAATCGGTACGATACTGCGATGGTTCAGGCTGGCGGCAATTCTGCCTTCATGGAGGAATATTTTTGAGAATTCCGGGGAATTATCGCATTCCTCAAATATCTTTATGGCGATTTCACGGTCAAGCGTTAAATCGAGTGAACGGTAAACAATTGCCGCGCCGCCGGCGCCGCATTTCTGCTCCAGGAGATAGGTATTGAACCATTTGGGCACAATCAGTTTCACCCCGCAGGTGGGACAAGTTATTTCGTCGAAGGCCTTCAGGTTGGTGACATCAAGTTTCTGCCGGCAACTATGGCAGAATATTTTCAGCATTTCAGGTTCCGGAACTTTCTTAGCAGCCGCCATATTAATTAATTTTATCCAATATTATTGTTTCAACACTTCGATTCTGTTCTACCACCTTCATTATAATATCATTGCGCCGCATTTTTTCCAGTTGCGCACACGCTAAATTGCGTACTAATTCATAATCATTGCATTCGGAACTGGCATGAACAAGCATAAGGACTTTGGTTTTTTCCGTCAGCAGGTGGTTCAGGGCTTCAATGGCGTCGGTATTGTCGAGATGCCCATGGGGGCCGGCAATTCGTTTTTTCAGGTGAATCTGTCGTTCGGACCGCCGGAGCATATCGATATCGTAATTAGACTCAAGGACAAGGATATCGCTGTTATTCAGGCGCATTTTTGCCAGGGAATTGACCGCTCCCAGGTCGGAAGCGAAACCGATTTGTTTTTCTCTGCTCCGGATGACAAAACCAACCGGGTCGACCGCATCGTGCTGAACGGTAAAAGGCAGGATCGACATGCCCGCAAACTCGAACTTGTCGCCGGGAACGAACTGATGGATATTCGACGGCAGTTTATCCTTTTTCTGGCGGCGCAAATAATTCCAGGTTTCGAAAGAAACGCACAGGGGAATTTTAAACTGGTCGCAAAAAATACGGCAGCCTTTAAGATGGTCGTCGTGTTCGTGGGACAACAGTACCGCCTGGATCGACTCCGGGTTCACTTTGGCTTCGAGCATACGCCGGATGAGTTCTTTTCGGCTGAAACCGGCATCGATCAGAATGTTGCCGCCCGCCGAATGGACAACAAAAGAATTGCCGCCGCTGCCGCTGCCGAGCGCGGTGATCCCCAGACTCATAAACATATCCTTTTTTTCGACTAAAAAAGCAAGTCTTCAATATTGAAAATAATCGTTTGCGCAGTTACTATAATATAGTATAAATATTATACCAATAATCATGTGTAATTATTTTTTAATTGTGTAATTTTCATTCATCCGGAACAAATTTAAGACAGGAATTATATGGCGGACGCCTTTTTAAATCAAAGTATCGAACAAAAACAGGAACAAATTCTGGCCCGGCACCAGATACAATCCCTCGAAGTGCTGCTGACACCCCTCCTTGAGCTGCAGGAAAAAATCGACCATGAGCTGAACAATAACCCCGTAATCGAACAGGAAAAAAGCTCTGTCGAAGAACTCGCCGGCGACCCGCTGCATCCTGCCGGCGCTGATACTGACGCCGCCGATAAAAGCAGTAATGACGAAAATGATTTTTCCGAAATACTGAGGCTTGCCGATTCCTGGCGGGACCGGGGAAGCATGAGTTCCTATAATTTGCTTTCCCCGGATGCTCAGGATAAACGGGATTATATGTTCAATTCGCTGGTTGAACAGCCGTCGCTCCAGCAACAGTTGATTGAACAGCTCAATTTTACGGACTGCGGCCCGGAACTCGCGCACGCGGCGGAATTCGTTATCGGCAGCATCGATGAGGCCGGGTACCTCACAACCCACCCCGCCGATATCGCCATGGCGGCGCAGTGCGATATAAAAACGGCCCAGAAAGCGGTAAAGCTTGTCCAGTCGTTTGACCCGCCGGGCATAGGAGCCGAGGATTTACGTGAATGCCTGCTTCTCCAGCTTGACCGCCGGAAACAGAAGAACCCGCAACTGCGTGAGTTAGTCGCAAAATACCTTGAGGAAATCGGACGGAATCATTTGCCCAAAGTAGCCAAAGACATGCGGGTTTCCATCGGGGAGCTTAATTCCCTCATCAGCCAGCTCAAGGAACTTACGCCCCTGCCGGGGGCGGCCCTTTCTCCTTCGCAGGATTTATATGTCCTGCCGGAGCTGACGGTGGAAAAAAAAGACGGGAAATATGTGATTTCCTCCAACGACACCTATCTGCCGCAATTGAGAATATCCAAAACTTACCTTGACCTCCTGGAAAACCCGAACACAAACGAAGAAACCAAAGCTTACATAAAAGAAAAACTCATGGCCGCCCGGATGCTGATAAAAAGCCTTGGTCAGCGCCAAAGCACAATCCGCCGGATAGCCCAGGTAATCCTGGATACCCAGTATGATTTTCTGGAAAAAGGCATAGAGTACCTGAAGCCCCTGACTATGCAGCAGGTAGCCGATAAACTCGGACTGCATGAAACCACCATAAGCCGCGCGATAGCCAATAAATACCTGCAAACCCCGAAGGGCATGTACGAATTCAAATTCTTTTTTACCGGCGGCTATCAAACTAACGACGGTGAAGAAATTTCTTCAAGAAGCATAAAGGAAAAAATAAAAGACCTGATTGCCGCCGAGGATAAAGCAAAGCCGTTGTCGGACAACAAAATATCCCAACTATTGAAAGACGAAGGCCTGAACGTGGCCCGCAGAACCGTAGCGAAATACCGGGAACAGCTAGGTATCCAGGCAACAAACCTGAGACGGGAATTCTAGAGGTCGGCTGATTTTTGTTTATGGGGAAATCGCTCTTGCAGAGCTATAACCAAGCAAAATAATCTTTAAAACATAATGTTTAGTGCTTATGCCTCCAAGTCCTCAATTTCCTTTCAAAAACTTTCGATTTTTGCTTTGCAGATCTTTTTCGTCAAGTCCAGCAAGGGCTTTACCCGTCCGGCCAGATATTCCAGTTCTTCTTTGCATATTCTGAAAGCCGGGTCATATCGGGCTCCGATGTAGGCGTACTCCAATAAGTCGAACAATCTTTGCTCCTCCCGCGTTTCCTGCGGAAAAATATTTTTTAACGCGGAATCATGTTTTGAGGCCGTTCTACCCAGCAGTCCGAGAAGATGCTCACTGGGAGTGTAATTGGTGAAAACCAGCAAAATGGTTTTATAAGAATGTTCCGCGGCTTGATGAAGATTAAAAGCGGCGATCTTATAACTTTTATCATTCATAGCATACTTAAAATGCCTGAAAAATTCACTCGCGCTTTCAAACCATTGCTCAAAATAATCCAGGGCAATGCGTTTTTGTTCTTCCGGTTTAAGTTTGCGTTTGCGTGCGAGCTTGAAATTTCCCGAATCGTAAAGCAGACAGCCTTCTTTCCTGATATCCGAATAGAAATACTGGCCTTCGGCAAGTTTGATATTCAACTCCTGGATATCGTGAGTTATGATCCGCACGTCGGCGCTTAACCCGGCGCTGTCGCACTCCCCGGTGATCTTCCGCCAGAGACCGGGGTCTACGGCAGTTGCTTTTTTTCCGGTAACGACCAGAATATCATAATCGGACTTATGCCCGGATCTTCTGTCCGGCTTGAGGTCGGTTTCCTCTTTATAATTGCCTCTGGCATAGGAGCCGAAAAGAATTATCATTTCCACATCGCCGCACATGTCGCGGACGGTTGAAACGATGTGTTTCAATTCGTCCCGTTTATTGTCGGGAAGATGTGCAACTGTCTTTTTCATAGCCCAAATATACAGCAATATTATCGTTTAGCAAAAGTTTTTTAAAAGGAATTGGGGGCATAAGCGCTAAATATCATGTTTTGAGGATAATTACGTGTTTGTAGTACCGCTTTTAAGCGGAATTTCCCCCGCGGACAATGGTTCTGCTTTCCGCCTGAAGGCGGTACTACAAACGTGAGATAATTAGCGCTTATGCCTTTTTTCCAAAACTCAGTAGTTCTCGATGACGAAATCGAAATGTTTGCTGAGGGAATTTACCGCCCGTGTTTTGTCGCCGGAAATTATCGCTTCCAGAATATCCCGGTGCAGCGTCGAAAGTTTCCGGCTTTTTTCCGCTTTCAGGAAGATTTTGCGGGCATCGCTGATAAATGACTTCATCAAAGTTGAAACCGCGTTATAAAAACATTTGAGCAGGTAATTATCGGAAATTTCAATTATCTTGAAATGAAATTCGGCGTCAAGTTTTACTTTTTCTTCTTCGTTTCCGGCGGCGGTAAGTTGTTCCAGAATAGACTTCAATTCTTTGCGTTGAGCATCGTTTACTCGTTCCACGGCCAGTGAAACTGCTTCAATTTCGAGCATTTTCCTGACTTTGAAAAGCTCCAGGGCGTTGCCGTTATGGAGTTTGAACATGATCGAAAGCGGTTCGAAAAAACCGGTATCGAATTCTTTGCGGATGAAATTGCCGTCGCCCTGGCGGCATTCGACCAGGCCGAGGATTTCGAGCGCCCGCACCGCTTCCCGGACGGAAGTGCGGCTCACCTGGAAAAGTTCCGCCATATCGCGTTCGGCGGGCAGTTTGTCTCCGGCTTTGAGGCGGCCGTCAAGGATCATATTCTGGATCTGGTCGGCAACCTGTTGGTAGACCTTTTTGTTTTCCACGGGTTTGAACATTAACGCCTCCGATTAAAAAATCCTCAATATTATACAATCTATTTCAGCAACATGCAATCGCCGTAACTGTAAAAACGCATTTGGGCTTTTTTCGCAATTTCATAGGCGTTCAGAACCATTTCACGCTCGGCGAAAGTCGAAACCAGCATCAGCAGGGTGCTTTTCGGCAAATGAAAATTAGTCAACAGCATATCGACCGCCCGCGGTTCATAGGGCGGATAAAGAAAAATATCGGTGCTGCCGTCGCGCGCCGCTACTTTCCCGTTTTTAACGCAGCTTTCCAGTGTCCGCACCGTGGTTGTGCCGACCGCCAGGATCTTGTGTCCAGCCGTATGGATGCGGTTTATCATATGCGCGGTTTCCTGAGACAGGGAAAAACTTTCGGTGTGCATCTTATGCCCGGAAACTTTGTCCGCTGATACCGGGCGGAAAGTCCCCGGCCCGACATGTAAAGTTACCGCCGCCTGCAGAACGCCCTTATCTTTGAGCGTTTCCAGGATTTCCGGCGAGAAATGCAGCCCGGCGGTAGGCGCGGCGACCGCGCCTTTTTCCCTGGCGAAGATCGTCTGGTAGCGTTCGCCGTCTTCGGTTTCATCACCGCGCCTGATGTACGGCGGCAGCGGCATGTGTCCGTAGAGTTCCTGTAAACGGTCGTTTTCAGTAGAATCAAAGCGGATCACATAAGAGCCGTCATCACATTTGTCGCTTATTTCCAACCAGTCGTTATGAATATTGAGTTTGCCGTTTTTGTCCAGCAGTTTTATTCTGGTTCCGGGGCGGACGCGCTTGCCGGGCTTGACCAGCGCGTTCCAGCTTCGACGGGTTTCGTCAAGCGCGGCGATCAGCAGGATTTCGATTTTAGCCGCTTCCGGGGCGCCGTTTTTCATACCGTACATTCTGGCGCTCATGACGCGGGTATCGTTGAATATCATGCCGTCGCCCGGTTCGAGGAAATCAACGATATCCCGGAATGGACGTATTTCGCATTCCCCGCTTTCCCGGTCGAGGACCAGCATGCGGGAAGCGTCGCGCCTGGCGGCCGGATACTGCGCGATCAGTTCTTCCGGGAGATCGTAGTCAAAAAGTTTGGTGGAAAGAGTCATCTCAGCGTCTTCGCATCTGTTCGCGGGCTTTCCGCAGAGTCGCCATTTCGGATTCCGATAAACTGTTGATGCCGCTCTTCGAAACCTTGTCCAGGAGATAGTCAAGTTCTTTCTGGGTTACGGGAGTGTCGGAACCGCGTTTGTCAAAATCAAATTTCGGTTTGGTATTGAACTTCAACGGCGGCGTGTTTATAGTCCATCCGGCGCTGCTGGTTCTACCCGTGTATTTCTTTTTGCGGACCAGCGAAATTAACGCCTGGACCGGATCCCAGATGATCTCCCTCTGGCAGAAAAAGATCAGGTACAAATAACCGCCGAGCAGACCGCCGAGGTGAGCCAGATGGGCGACGTTTCCGGCCGGTCCCTGAGTTGAAATAAGCTCGATGATGGCGTAAATGGCGACCAGGGTTTTTGCTTTCATGGGAACCGGGAAAAGGAGCAGTATGAATTCACGGTTGGGTTCGAGCATGGCGGTGGCGATGAGTATCCCGAACAGCGCGCCGCTGGCGCCGACGACGCTGAGCGGCAGTATGCTGTCAAACGGAATCAATGAAACGGCTCCGCCCGCCCCGGCGGCTTTGATGCTGGTTGTGGCGACGTCGACGCCGACGACATCGAGCAGCGTATAAAAAGTCCGGCCGCCGAAAGACTGTTCCATATAGGCGACGGATTTCCAGTTGAACGCCAGCCACAGGAAATTGCCGCAAAGGCCGGCGGTGAAATATAATATCAGGAACCGGGCGGTTTTCAGATGCGGAGCCACCAGCGTTCCAAATAAATACAGTCCCCACATATTTACCAGTATATGGGTGAAACCTCCGTGCATGAACATGGACGTAATTATCTGCCAGTACATGTGAAGTTTCAAGCCGATGGAGCTCAAGGCCAGCTTGTCGAATAAATCAAGCTCCCTGGATACGGATAAATATACTATCGCGTTGACGGCAATCAGGATGTATATGCACATATTGGGGTTTTCTTCCCCCGGTTGGGGAGAACGCCGGCCGCCGCGGTTCATGTAATCTCTGTCCGAAAGCATTATTACCTCAGAAAATATTATTGAATAATTGATTTTGTCTGTTCCGGTAATATACTCATAAAAACAGGAAAGTTCAAAAAAAGCAGTTGTCCGAATCCGTGAAAAATAGAATTTTGAAATCTTTAAGCTCCGGTATCGAGCTTGTCTGTCCTTTTCCTTGCCTGGCTTGCGGGGTGGAATTGGGAGACGGCAAGAATCTATTCTGCGGCAAATGCCTGTCCGAATTAAGCGTCATAAGTCCGCCGCGCTGTCCGGGATGCGGCGGTACCCTGGACGGGGCGCTTGAATACTGCACGAAATGCCTGGAATTTGAAAAACGCCCGTGGAACGGAGCCTTTGCTCTGTTCAACCTCTGCGGGGCCGGGCAGGATCTGGTTTATGCTTTTAAATTCTACGGACGCCCGGAAATGGCGCGCCCGTTCGCTTCCCTGGCGAGCGAACTCCTTAAGAATGAGTACCTCGATTTCGACGTGATCGTTCCCGTTCCCCTGCATTGGAGCCGCTGCTTTTCGCGCGGCTATAACCAGGCTTCGCTGTTCTGCGGCGAACTTTCACGGCTGATGAAAGTAAAATGCGTTCCCGCTCTGCGCCGGACAAGGCGTACGCACCGGCAGGCGCTGCTTGACCGGGAAGAACGCCGGAAAAATCCGGCGGGGGCTTTTGCCCTGAGGCCCGGCGTTGATTTACGGGATAAAACCATATTGCTGATTGATGACGTGATGACTACCGGGGCGACGTTGACCGCCGCCGCAAAAGTTTTCGAAAACTCCGGAATAAAAGCGCTTTATACATTTGTTATCGGGAGACGGTGAATTAAAAAATACGTACCGGCTATTGAATTTACTGGCGGTAAAGGTTATGGTAAGAATACTCAAAACTGCATTAAAAAAAGGGAGACGTTTTATGTTTAAGAAAATTTTTACGGCAATTTTTATTTTGGCTTTTGGCTTCGCCCAGGCTTACGCGGAAAGTTTCGACGACCTTTTTTCCCAGGGAAAATCCGCGTATCATAAAGGCGATTTAGCCTCGGCGATAGCAAGTTATACCAAAGCAATCGAACTCAACCCGAAAAGCGTTGCCGCCTATAATAACCGCGGCATAGCCCATAAAGCGGCGGGAAACTCGGATGCCGCCATCAAGGATTTTACTTCGGCCATTAAAATTGATCCTAATCACAAGAGCTCATATTACAACCGGGGTAATGCCCAGCATGGTATCGGAAAGTTTATTGAGGCTATTCAGGATTATTCGAAGGCTATTTCAATGGACCCGTTTGATGATAAAGTTTATAATAACCGGGGAGTAGCCCATAAAGACGCCGGTAATTTCGATCAGGCGCTTAAGGATTTTAACGCGTCTATCGGTATAAAACCGGGTAACGCGAACACTTATAATAATCGCGGCAGCGTCAAGGCGCAGACAGGGAATCTTCAGGAAGCCATAGCGGACTTTACCAAAGCTTTGGACCTCGATCCGCAGCACGCCGGAGCCTATAATAACCGGGGCAACGCGTACAAGGCGCTTGGAATGAACCAGAAAGCCGAAAGCGATTATAAGAGCGCGCAGAAAGCAAGCAAGGCTAAAACCAAATCCCGTCACCATCACCACCAGACCGTTTTTGAAAAGCGGAATGAGAATTTCACGAATCTTGACAAGTCTTTTAATGATAATCCGTTTAAGAAACAGGCTGAATCCTTTAAAGCGGATGATAAGGCTTTTAACAAGAATCCCTTTAACGAGCAGGCAAAAGCCTTTAAGGCGGAAGACGCCGCTTTTTAACATAAAAACCTGAAAAGGACTGAATAATGGACTCATTGCCGAAAGAAGTCTGTGACGGTTGGAATGACCGTGACGGGGCCGTTGTACTGACCACTGTCGATAAAAACGGGGTTGCGAACAGCATTTATGCGACTTGCGTTGGATTGTACCAGGACAAATACATTGTCGTGGCGGATAATTATTTTGACAAAACCCGGAAAAATATTCTTGACGGTTCAAACGGATTGGCGCTTTTCATAACGAAAGGCAAAAAAGCCTATCAGGTGAAAGGCACATTGGAATATCATCGCGACGGCGAACTGTTTGATTTTATGAAGAGCTGGAACCCTGAACAGCATCCCGGCCATGCCGCCGCCGTTCTTGTGCCGGAAGAAGTATATTCCGGGGCTCAACGGATCTGCTGACAAATTCGCTTCGATTTGTAGTGCCAGGAGCAGCCTTGCTCCGGCACCGAGAGACTTAAATGCGGATATAAACTTTATCGGTCACGGTGCGAGGCCGCACTCGTGACTACTGAAAATTTCCGGCGAAGTCGTTTTAGTTTAGATACACAATAGATTTTTTGTGGTTAGTTATGTCTTATATAAGAAAAATCCGTGCCCGAATGGGGCATGAGTGCGTGTTCAATCCGGGAGTCCGGGCGGTAATCCTGAACGAAAAAGGCGAAGTTTTATTACAGTGTCGGACGGATACCGGCCGCTGGGGGCTCCCCGCCGGCGGCGTGGAGCTTGGAGAAACCGCGCTTGAAGCCTTGAAACGCGAAGTATTTGAGGAGACCGGACTGCAAGTGCTGGACGCGGAGCCGCTGGCGCTTTATTCCGGCCCGGAACAGCGTTTTAAATACCCGAACGGCGATGAAGTGCAGTGTTTTGCCGTATCCTTTATCGTTCGGAAATGGAGCGGCGTTCCCCGCGCTGACGGGGATGAAGGTTCGGAGCTGTGTTTCCGGCCGCTGGATGATCTGCCTGATAACCTGGTCGAAATCCATGTTCGGGTCCTGGATGATTTTAGACGTTACGACGGCAGATTTATTGCCGGGTAAAATTTTGCGCGCTCTTTGATTTTATAAATAAACGAGGTATGGAAATGGAATTTTTAGCGGAATGCGCCCGGTGTCCTTTTACGTTGTCCGACCGGCTTTGCCGGAACGAGCAGGGGAAATCGCCGGATTTTTGCCCGACCCGGAATAAACAGGAATTAATGACTGCGGTAGAACGGGAATACGAAAAGCCTGATATTCGTGAGTTCGCGTGTCAGGCTTCTGTCCAGGAAGCGGAAGGCTACGCCAACCGTGAAAAAGGCAATGACCGGGTAGTCCCATGTAAACCGCGCCTGCTGGAAATCATTGAGTTTTCCCGAAAAATGGGCTATCGGCGTCTCGGCCTGGCATTCTGCGCCGGGCTTGCCGGGGAGGCGAAAGTTGTCGAACGTGTACTGCGGACTCATGGATTTGAAGTTGTTTCAGCGATCTGCAAGGCGGGCGGCGTTCCCAAGGAAGCCATTGGCGTAAAAGATGACCAGAAAATAATTCCCGGTCAACCGGAATCGATGTGCAATCCGGTTTTGCAGGCTATGATCATGAATGACGCGTCCGTCGAATTCAATATCCTGCTTGGGCTTTGCGTCGGCCATGATTCGCTGTTCCTGAAATATGCGGAAGGCCCGTGTACCGTCCTGGCGGTTAAAGACCGCATGCTCGGCCATAATCCGCTGGCCGCGGTATACAATATCGATTCTTATTACCGGGCGCTGAAATGCCCGGATAAATAATTCAGGGAATTTATTATTTTGACCGCTTGGAGACAATAGTCATATGTTTGTAGTACCGCCGCGTCTCGATGAGACCGGCGACATGCAACGTTGACAGGCCGCATAATGTTGCTCTTTGCCGCTTTCATCGAAAGCCGGCCTACTTGAAATTCCCGGCGTAGCCGGTTAAGTTTAATTACAATAAGGAGTATTGAAATGTCTTATATTTTCGGTCCGGTTCCGTCGCGTCGCCTGGGGCGTTCGCTTGGAATTGACCTGGCGCCTTTCAAAACCTGTACTTATGACTGTATTTACTGTCAGCTCGGCCGGACGACCTGCAAAACCATGGAAAGGCGGGAATGGATGCCGCTGGATAAAATTGTCGCGGAACTGAAAGAAAAACTGGACACCGAACCGGATTACATTACCCTTGGCGGTTCCGGGGAGCCGACCCTTCATTCCAGACTGGATGAACTCATCGCGGCAATCCGTTCCATGACCGCGATCCCGATTGCCGTCATTACGAACGGTTCGCTGCTC
>Ga0265294_10007268_pt1 | contig 13187 bp, 9 predicted proteins | sample MunlanPumphouse3_FD_192504 | JGI IMG/M metagenome (GOLD analysis project Ga0265294, IMG submission 192504) | Groundwater microbial communities from a municipal landfill in Southern Ontario, Canada - Pumphouse #3 | ecosystem: Environmental > Aquatic > Deep subsurface > Groundwater | place... | reverse complement strand
ATTCAGCTGGGAAGATGTGATCAAGTGCATCATGTGCGGAGCTACCACAGTCCAGACTTGTACAGCTATCATGTATGGCCCTAAACAGTTTGGCGAGGTAAAGGTTTTCCTTGACGGAGTAGAAAAATATCTTGTTGATCACAACATTGATGACATTAATAAATTGAGAGGCATTACACTGCCCCAGATCACGACATGGGACAAGGTCGACCGTGATCACAAGGCGATCAGCAGGGTCGTAGATGACAAGTGCATAGGCTGTGGACTCTGTCCCAGCTGGTGTTTCTATGACGCGATCAAGATGGTCGAAAAAGATGGTAAAAAGAAGGCACTTATCGATCCCAATAAGTGCGACGGCTGCGGACTTTGCCCTGCCCTTTGTCCCAAAGATGCAATAGTTATGAAGGGTGAAGTGCCAATATACCTTGGTAATTTTAACTAATATAGAATAAAAAGAGATGATTTTAAAGTGATTGGTTCAGAGAAGGTTGCGGTTGTACGCGGCGGCGGAGATTTAGCCACGGGGATAATTTATAGGCTTTGGAGGACAGGTTTTAGAGTTTTGTGTCTTGAAATCCAGAAGCCGCTTGTTGTTCGCAGGACAGTTTCAGCTGCATCCGCAATTTTTGATGGAAGCATAACTGTTGACGGTATGCCAGTACAACACATTAATACTCCGAATGATATTTTTTTACATGAGGGGGTTTCAATCATCGTTGACCCAGATGCCCTTTCATTAGAGATGATAAAACCTTTTTTACTGGTAGATTCGATCATGGCAAAAAGGAATCTTGGTACGCATATGAAAATGGCTCCTTTGGTGATTGGTATTGGCCCCGGTTTTGTTGCAAAAGAAGATGTCCATTACGTAGTTGAAACAAAAAGGGGCCATTACCTAGGTAGGCTTATTGAGGAAGGAACAGCGATTCCGGATACGGGTATCCCCGGAGTTGAAATGGGATACTCAATTGAAAGGCTCCTTAGGGCGCCATGCGATGGTTACATCGACCACAAAAAAGACATCGGGGATCATGTGGAACCTGGAGATCTTATAGGAAAATTAGGTAGAGAAGAAATACGAGCAACGATCCCAGGTATGTTGAGAGGTCTAATACATCCCTCTGTATATGTGAAAAAAGGACTAAAAATTGGAGATATTGATCCGCGAAACGTAAGGGAACATTGTTTTTCAATTACAGACAAAGCACTGGCAATATCAGGAGGAGTATTAGAGGCTGTTTGCAGAGAAATTTCATAGAAATTAGGGGTTGATGTAATGCGCGTTTCGTCTGTTCAGCTTGAAATAAAAGACGATAGAAATAAACAGGAAATGATAAGCCACGTTCTTTCAATTATGGATAAGTGCAGGGGTGATGATCTTGTTATTCTCCCTGAACTATGGAACGTAGGTTTCTTTAATTATGACAACTATAAAAACTATGCCGAAGCGGTTGACGGAGAGACAGCCACAGCTATTTCAGCAAAAGCACGTGAACTTGGAGCATACGTTTTTTCAGGCAGTTTCGTAGAAAAACAGGGAAATAAGTATTACAACACAAGTGTCCTTTTCGACAGGGAAGGAAAAAACGTTGCAGAATACAGAAAGATCCACCTTTTTACCTATAAATGCAGGGAGCCGGAGATCCTGACACCGGGAGACAAGTTAACGGTCGTAGATACAGAATTTGGAAAGATTGGTCTTGCTACCTGCTATGACCTAAGATTCCCTGAACTTTTCAGAAAGATGGCCGTTGAAATGGGAGCGGAATATTTTCTTGTGACCTCAGGATGGCCTTATCCCAGGCTGGAGGCATGGAATGTACTGAACCAGGCCAGAGCTCTTGAAAACACATGTTATCTTATTTCATGTAATGCCGCAGGGATAAACAAGGGTATAAGGCTTGCCGGACACAGCCAGATAGTGGATCCATGGGGTAATGTGCTTGCGGGAACAGGCTATGAAGAAGCCATAGTCAGGGCTGAAATATCCAAAGAAGATCTCTTGCGTATCAGAAAAGAATTCCCTGTTTTAAATGACATAAGGTTGTCTTGAGACTCAGATAAACCAAGGTTAGGTATTAGTGTAATTTATTGAACGGGGGGAATTTCTAATGAATACATTTAAATACAAAAAAGTATCAACGATAGACGATGCATTGCTGGCATTAAGCACAGACAACAGTAAATTGATTGCAGGAGGGACAGATTTACTGTTGAAAGTTAAGCATGGTATGTCTCGTATCAATATATTGGTTGATATTTCCCAAATAGAAAAATTTTCATATGTGAAAGATGAATCCGGTTCAATTCACATAGGTGCTGGAACAAAGATCGATGATATTATCCGTTCCGAGATACTTGTTTCGAAAGCACCGATTATCCCTCTAGTTGCTTTAGAAGTCGCATCGCCTGAAATAAGGAACGCAGCAACTGTTGGAGGTAATGTTTGCTGTGCCAAGGCTAACTGTGGAACATGTTTCTTGCCGGGGTGTAAAGCTATGACAGGGGACAGAACAGTCAAGCCTTGCCAAAATGCTTCATATTCAGACCTGCTTTTGCCCTTTGCAGCTTATGATGCTGTTGCAGTGATCAGAAGCTCTGGTGGAACTCGTAAAGTACAAATGGAAAATTTCATTAAGCCTGACGGAAAAATAGATATTTCGAACAAAGAAATACTAACGGAAATCTTTTTCAAGCAAGAGGCATCAAAGAAAGCCTATATGTGCCTAAGATATCCAAAATCCATGGGACTACCGTATTTTTCTGTAATTGCAGATTTTAAAGGCGGGGAAAAGTTTGATCTCACTATTGGAGGCGCAACAAAGTCAATATACAAATTTAGAGGAGTATCAAGAGAAGATGTAACAGTCTCTCTTGTAGATAAATTTGTATTTAAAGAAAGCATTTATCTATCAAAAGAATACCTTAAAACGGTAGCTCCATCTTTGATTTTAGAAGCTATGGACAAGGCACTGGAGGTGTAAGGGCGATGTCTTACGCGGTGAATATTAAAATTAATGGATATCAATTTTCTGAGGAATGCGACGAAAACACCACTTTGCTTGATTTTATTAGAGAAAGAGTAAAGCTTACAGGAACAAAAAAAGGATGTGACAACGGAGATTGTGGTGCATGTACTGTGCTGTTCGACGGGAAGGCCGTTTTGTCCTGTATGATGCTTGCTGTCCAGGCAGACGGGCATGAGGTTTTAACTATAGAAGGTCTTACAGAAGAAAATGGCCTGAATGAAATACAGAAATCATTTATTAAAGCCGGAGCAATTCAGTGCGGTTATTGTACTCCGGGAATGGTAATGGCAACGCTTGGACTTTTGTCTGAAAATCCAGATCCTACAGAAGAAGAGATCAGAAAGGCGTTAGTAGGTCATTTATGCCGCTGTAGCGGATACGAGAATATTGTTAAAGGTGTCAAGCTGGCTGCAAAAGCTTTTTCTGAGTTAAAAATCTGATTGCTGTCAATAAGCTAACTCTATTTAGGAGGAACATCAAAATGAACTCCGTAATTGGAAAATCTTTCCCATTGATAGATTCTGAAGATAAAGTTGCTGGAAAACTGATTTATGGCAGCGACTTTGCCCTGCATGGCATGCTTTATGGAGCAGTCTTGAGAAGCCCCATTGCTCATGGGCGCATTTCCAACATAGATACTTCGAAGGCAAAACAAATCCCCGGAGTTAGAGCAGTATTAACAGGTAAGGATTTAAATCTGCCACACTATTCCGTAGCGGGAGAAAAATGGCTTGATGAGCAGCTTCTTGCTACAGAAAAAGTTAGATATATAGGTGATGAAATAGCTCTTGTTGCTGCTGTATCTCATGAAATTGCCGTGGATGCGGTTAAAAAGATAAAAGTTGAATATGAAGAATTACCTGCAGTATTTGATCCTGAAGAAGCTATGAAACAAAATGCTCCGGTAATACATGGACAGTTTGGAACAAACATAGCAAGAGAAATGAACATAAATCATGGTGACGTTGAGAAGGCTTTTAGAGATGCTGAGGTGATCGTAGAAGGCGAGTTCAGCACGGGAAGAGTTCACCATGGGTATATTGAACCGAACGCAGGTGTCGCAGATTGGAGAGGTGACAACGTTACGTTTTGGCTTCCAACGCAGTCTCCTGTACTGGCTAGAATGACCTATGCAAAAGCTTTGGGACTGGCTAAGGATAAGGTAAAAGTATTTCAACTTCCATTAGGAGGCGGCTTCGGTGGTAAATTGGAATATAAACTACATCCCTTGTGCGCATTACTGTCAAAAATCAGTGGTCGTCCGGTCAAGATGGTCAATACGAGGCAGGATGAACTGACAGCCTCTCTTCCCCGAGTCCCAATGAAGATAAAAATGCAGTTGGCTGTTTCAAAAGATGGTGTTTTTCTTGGTAAAAAAGTTAAAATTATTGCCGATAACGGCGCATACATGAATTATGGCCCAGGGATACTTCTCAGTGCCGCTACCCGCAACGACAACCTTTATAAGATAAAGAACATCAAAACACAGGGCTTTCTTGTCTACACTAATAATATGCCTACCGGTGCATTTAGGGGTTTTGGATGCCCACAAAGTCATTTTGCGCAAGAAACACTTGTTGATGAGGCAGCAGTCAAGTTAGGAATAGATCCTGCAGAAATAAGGCTTATAAATGCAAGCGAAAAAGGAGATGTGACTCCGCACAACTGGCATTTGGGGAGTTGCGGATTAAGTGATTGCATAAGCCAAAGTATAGAAGTTGCAGAATGGAGAGCGAAAAAAGAACTTTATAAAAAAACTAAAAATGATGTGTGGGTCAAAGGAATCGGGATTGCATCCTGTTTGCACGTATCCGGAAACAGGACCTTTTTGCCGTTTTTTGATGGCTCGTCTTCCGAAGTTAGAATAAACGAAGAAGGCAAAGTAACCGTTTTCCCGGGAGAAGTCGATTTGGGACAGGGCAGTAAAACAGTATTTGCAATGATCGTTGCTGAAGAACTTTCAATCCCGATGGAATGGATCTCAGTTTCGGATATGGATACCGAGAGATGTCCTCATGGTATGGGTACATTTGGCGACAGGGTGACGACTTTGGGCGGAAATGCTGCCAAAGATGCTGCAATTGATGCGAGGAAAAAGATGACAGAGGTTGCTGCAAGAAAATTAGGGGTAGAAGCAACAGAGATAACGTTAAAGGATGCTTTTTTTAGGACAAAGGATGGAAAATCGATAGGTTTTGCAGAAGTTGCAGAAGCCGCTTCATATGAAAAAGCAGGAGCTACTGTTGTCGGTTACGGCAGTTTTCAGCCGCCAAACGTTAGTATGGTCCACCCTGAAACAAAAGTAGGTAATGTGTCCTGCGCATATCCATTTGTAACACAAATTGTTGAAGTGGAGGTAAACAGGCATACTGGCGAAGTTAAACTTCTAAAGATAGTATCATCGCATGACCTTGGAAAGGCGATAAATCCAATGATGGCAGAGGGACAGGTCTTCGGGGCCGTCGCAATGGGGATCGGATTTGGGGTAATGGAATCTATGGTCGAAAAGAAAGGAGCTGTTTGCAATCAGAGCTTCAAGCATAACTATATGCCAAGAACTACTGACATGCCCCCCTTGGTGTCGTTGCTTATCGAGTCAAACGATCCTAACGGTCCATATGGAGCTAAAGGGCTTGGTGAACCAGCTTTAACTGCTATAGCTCCTGCTATAGCAAACGCTATATATGATGCAGTCGGAGTTAGACTTAGGTCTCTTCCAATTAACCCCGAAGCTGTATTAAAAGAAATTAACAGGGATCGCAAGTGAGTAAATAGCCATAAAGACAGACAAGACTTTATGCTGTCCGTATAACATAAATTGAGGAGGAATAAAAATGTCTATCCAAGAAATCAAATTTACAGTTAATGAGCGTCCGGTAAAGTTACTAACTGACCCTAATAAGAAGCTTTTAAAAGTGTTAAGAGATGAATTACGTTTGCTTGGGACGAAAGAAGGTTGCAATGAGGGCGTGTGTGGAGCTTGCACAGTCCTCGTTGATGGAGTTCCTCAAAATTCATGTATGATTCCAGTTCATAAGGTTGCAGGAAAAAGGATCACAACAATAGAGGGAATCGGTACAAAAGAAAATCCAGATCCTATTCAGGTGGCCTTTGTTAAGGCAGGAGCTTCACAGTGTGGATTCTGTACGCCTGGAATGATTTTAAACGCCAAATATATATTAGATAAGAATCCTAACCCAACTCGTGATGAAGTTCGTAAAATGCTTAAGAGAAATCTGTGCCGCTGCACCGGGTATGAAAAGATTATTGATGCAGTAATGATGGCTGCTGAAGCAATGAAGAGCCCGGATGTACTAAAAATGAAACCTTTGAAGGACTATCGTTTGGGAGACTATATTCCACAACTTAACTCATGGCAAAAAGTAACAGGCTCACTTAATTATGGAATAGATCTATATATCGAAGACATGTGTTTTGCAAAAGTTTTGCGTAGTCCTCATGCACATGCGATAATAAAATCAATTGATTCTTCAGAAGCCGAGGCTATGCACGGCGTTGTCTGTGTATGTACATCAAAAGATATAAAAGGAGTGAACCGGGTAAAATATATTTGCCAAGATTACAGGGCAATTGCGGATAATAAAGTTCGTTACTATGGAGAGCCGGTTGCAATAGTCGTTGCAAAAACCGAAGATATTGCGAGTGAAGCACTTTCGAAAATAAAAGTTGATTATGAAGAACTTCCAGCAGTTCTTGATCCTTTTGAAGCACAAAAACCTGGTGCGGCTGAAGTTCAAGAAGATATGTACCCCGGAAACCTACTTTTTTGGCAGGACCTTAAACATGGGGATGTGGAAAAGGGCTTTGCTGAGGCAGATATTATTGAAGAGCATGATTATTACACTCCGGCTAATTGCCATGGTTATCTGGATCCTGAATGCGGGGTTGGATTTATTGATGATGAGGGAAGGGTTTCTATATGGAGCGGTGGTCAGGCTCCTCATTATCACAGAGATGAAATAGCAAGGGTACTTGGTCTTGGTACTGAAGAAGTTCGTGTTGTTCAACAGGGAACTGGCGGGGGGTTTGGTGCAAGGATCGACCCCTTTATACAACTATTAATAGCTCTTGCTGTATACAAAGCACGAGTTCCAGTAAAACTTCAATTTACAACAGAAGAAAACTTCATAGGGAATTGTAAACGCCACCCATTCTGGATGCATATGAAGACAGGGGTTAAAAAGGATGGCACGGTAGTAGCTCATTCTGCTGAGATAATAACAGATTCCGGAGCTTACGCATTGGCAAGCCCCGGTGTTTTAATGAGAGCAATTGTCCACTCATACGGTGCCTATGAATTCCCCAATGTACTGGTTCATGGTAAAACAATTCTTACAAACAACACTCCAAACTCTGCCATGCGTGGTTTTGGTGTCTCCCAAATGTGCTTTTCCGTTGAAATGCAAATGAATAGAATTTGCAAAAAACTAGGAATTAGTCTTTTCGATTTTGCAAGAAAAAATGGTTTCAAAAAAGGAACAATAACAGCAACCGGACAGCATATTGTAGACGAGCCGGGTTTTAAAGAAGTTATCGACATAATTGATGAACATTGGAAGAATAAAAAAGATAAAAACACATCACAAGAAGAAGTCGCGAAACTTCCGCCTCATATTAAAAGGGGAGTGGGTTTTGCCACCACTTGGTATGGCATAGGGAAAACGGGACTTCTTAATCTTTCTAGATCTAATATGACTTTCCTAGCCGATGGGACACTTGATCTACGAGAAGGTGCATCTGATATTGGTCAGGGCTCAGATACAGTTATGGCTCTTATTGCAAGTGAAGAACTGGATCTTGACCTTGATCGTGTCAAACTTATGTCTGCAGATTCTCATCTTACCCCTGATTCAGATATTACCTGTGCGAGCAAACATACTTTCTATACAGGAAATGCCACTCTTTTAGCTGCTAAAGATTTAAAGAAAAAGATGTTTAACGTTGCAGCTAAAGAACTTAATGTTTCCGTTGACGATCTTGTGACAAGTCAGGGGGTCGTGTTTGACAAAACATCACCAGAAAAGCGAATCAGCGTACAAGATATGATAAGCCGCGGATACGAACTTAGGGGTGAAGGCGAATTTGTAGTTCCCCTTGATGGCCTGGATCAAGAAACTGGACAGGGGACATTGTACGTTGTTTTCACTTATGGTGCATGTGAAGTTGAGGTTGAGGTAAATACCCAAACTGGGGCTGTGAAAGTACTTGACGCAGCTTTAGCTTTCCAGGCAGGGAAAGCCATAAACAAGCTTGCTATGGAGGGACAGATGGAAGGCGGTGTGGCACAGGGAGTAGCATACGCACTGACTGAAGAATATCTTCCCAATGGAAAAACTACAAGTTTCAAACAGTATAAGATCCCCCGTTCGACTGACGTCCCCTCTATGAAAACCTATTTCGTAGAAATTCCTCAGGGGCCTGGTCCTTTTGGTGCTATAGGCATGGGTGAAGCTGCGCACTTCCCAATGGCACCTGCAATCATGGCAGCTATCAACGATGCATGTGGCATATGGATAAACACATTGCCGGCTAAACCTGAAAAGATACTAACCGCGCTGAAGGAAAAGGATTAGTTTGTTTTATTCTGGCAGGATGAAAGCTTCTGAAGTTTAACCTGCCAGAAGTAGCTAAAAGCAAACCATAGGCCAATCTTTGAAATATTTCTCAGTTGAAAAAGAGGGGGTGCCACCCAAAAAACTATTTAAATTTAGTTAAGAGGCGTAATTATTTTTCCAATTAAAATTATTGTTTAATAATGGAAGGAGTGCTTTAAATGTCGATCAATAAGAAGTTTTTCGTCGTAATGCTCTTAGGGTTCTTTGTATTTACATGCATGTTTTGTGGAAGTTTGACTTTTGTCGGTAAAGCATCAGCAAAAACCTACACCATGAAACTTGGAACGATCGAGCCCCCGGCAAGCCCTAAGATGGTTGGAATGGAAAGATTCAAGGAGCTTGTAGAGAAAAAAACAAATGGAGGAATCCAGGTAAAGATCTTCCCGTCATCACAGCTGGGATCTGCCAGAGAAATGATTGAAGCCACACAGATGGGGACTGAAGAAGCCACGCTTACAACGAGCTCAAATCTTTCTGGTTTTGAACCATCCGTAAGTATTCTTGACCTTCCATTCTTATTCCCATCTAGAGATGCATGCTACAAGGTAATTGATAGCCCGTTCGGCAAACATCTGCTAAAGACTTTGGAAGATGATGGTCTTATTGGGTTGAGCTGGTGGGATAGTGGATTTAAGCAGTTCACAATGGATTCCGAGATAGCAGGTCTTTCCTCTTTCAAAGGGAAAAAAATTAGAGTTATGGAAAACCCCATCCTAATAGCTCAGTATGAGGCAATGGGATCTTCAGCCATTCCCCTAAATTACCATGAACTATACAATGCTCTGCAACAGGGGGTTGTAAATGGCCAGGAAAATCCGCTTGCTTCCATTTATGAAATGAAGTTTTATGAAGTACAGAAATGTCTGGCAATTTCTGACCATGCATATCTGCCTTTGGTTATGGCTGTAAACAAAAAGTGGTATGAATCACTACCGAAGGAATATCAGACAGCACTTCAGGAAGCTAGTGACGAAGCGTCTCTTTTCCTAAGAAAACATCAGCTTGATCTTGAATTTAAAGAATTCGTTCCTCATATGGAAAAGGCTGGAATTAAAATTGTGCACATGACAGAAAAGCAAAAAGCTGAAATTGCAGATGCAATTAAAGACAAAACCAGGGCAGCTCTCATGAAAATGCTTGATAATAGAGGAAAAGAACTTCTTAAGGAACTTGACGAGACTATCGCTAAAATACACTAAGAAATTCCGTTATTATGCGGCGCCTAAGATTCATAATTTGTCGCCGCATAATAACACTTTTATCGAAAGTGAGTAGGTGATTTCAATTATTACTATCATTTCTAAATTTAACAGAACCATCGAGAAAATGATTAAGCCAATAGTTGCGATGGCTCTTTTGAGTATAACGCTGATCCTTTGCTTTAACGTCATTGCAAGATATATTTTTGGATTTTCTTTGAAATGGGCAGAAGAACTTGCCAATTACACAATAGTGTACGTAACATTTTTTGGAGCTGTGGCATGCCTTCCACTCGGGTTACATATTAGCATGGATGCATTGGTTGAAAAAGTTAGTGAAAATACAAAATGGTATCTGAGTAAAGTAAATGCGATGATTGGAGTTTTTTTCTCTGCAGCATTGTCTTATTATGGGTTTAAATTGGTAGCTTTTGTTGTCGAAAGAGGTCAATTAAGCCCCGCAATGATGATACCTATGGTAATACCTTATATTGCTATCCCGTCAGCTTCAATACTCCTTGCAGTTGAATTCTTAGAGATTCTGCTAAAGAGGAAAAACGATGTATCATCGGAGACACCTGAAATAGACGTTGAACTTCAACATTTCTGTGATAGAAAAGAAGAGGAGGTCCTTTAATAATGCTTGGAATGTTGCTGGGATTGCTTGTCCTATTCTTTGCTATGGGTACCCCGATTTACATTGCGCTTTCTTTGCCTTCATTTGTGAATATACTCGCAAGCGGTTATGACGGAATGGTAATGATCCAACGTTTTTTTGGGGGTATTGATCGCTTTTCTTTGATGGCAATACCTTTTTTCATCCTTGCTGCTGACGTTATGGGACGAGGTGGAATGTCAAAGCGTATTATTAATCTGGCGGAGGTATTTCTTGGTCGTTTCTATGGTGGAACGGCAACTGCCACAGTTGTAGCATGTCTGGTTTTCGGAGCTCTGTCAGGGTCGTCTCCGGCTACAGTTTGTGCTATTGGTGGAATTACTTATCCGATGCTATTGAAAAATGGATATCCAAAGCACTTTGCTGCAGGGACAGTTTGTTCAGCCTCCTCTTTGGCTATAGTAATTCCTCCAAGTATTACTATGATAGTATTTGCCTCAACAGCAGGATGTTCAGTGGGAGATCTATTTATTGCAGGAATAATTCCCGGGATTATCATGGGATTAATATTTATTGCATATTGCTATTATTTTGCAAGAAAGCACAACATCAGATCAGAAAAGAACTATTCTGCAAAAGACAAAGTTAAGGCCTTGACTGAATGTATATGGGCCCTCGGGGTTCCAATTATTATTCTTGGCGGTATTTATGGAGGGGTATTCACACCTACAGAAGCGTCTACTGTTGCAGCGGTCTATGCGATTTTAGTGTCGATGTTTATATATAAAGAAATGTCATTAAAGGAACTTTACCTAACCTGTCTGAAATCAGCCCTGACAACAGCACAAGTAATGATATTAGTTTCAGCTGCAAGCACCCTTTCATGGGTTTTGACTGTTAACCAGGTACAAGAAATTTTTTCAAATTTCATAAGTGCATTCCTTTCTTATCCTTGGATAGTTCTTTTGATAATGAATATAATCTTAGTTCTTGCGGGAATGTTCATGGATGCGGTGCCGTTCGTACTTTTGCTTACGCCTCTGTTCATGCCAATTTTTCAGCAGATGGGCTACAGCCCTATTCATCTAGGAATGCTTATGACAGTATCAGGCGCTCTAGGAATGTACAGCCCGCCATTTGGCCTGAATATTTTTGTAGGGATGGGCGTATTTAAAGAATCGTTTTCCACGATTGCAAGGGCGGTTGTTCCGTTTGTATTTTTGGGGATCTTATCAATGTTGCTGATAACTTTTATTCCCCAGCTATCTCTATGGTTGCCTGCATTGATGAGGGGTTAAGTGTCTTGCTTGAGCTCAACAGATAACATTAAAGTGTAAATCCGGTAATTAGTAAAATGACAACAATGTGAAAATTAAAAATCTCATGTATTCTCCTGCAAGTGCTCGTTTGTTGTTGAATTTTAGTAATTAAATAGATTTATGTACTTTTCTATAGCGTCAAATATCTTGAACCGTGTAAAATCCGGGGAATTAGGATATTTGGCGCTTAACATATACAATAAACAAACTTAGTGTGATAGCAGGTCTAGTTGGACCGAGAAATTGAATTCTGGATTGAGCTGGTTTTATTGTGAGAGACAAAGAGAAAATTGATAAAGTACTTTGTTTAAAAATATTTATCCCTTTTAGCTTGGCATATTTTTTGTCTGTTTTGTTGGGAAGCGCTAATTCAATAATGTCACCTATCCTAATTGAAACATTTGCCCTGTCCCCCACTGATTTAGGCTTCATGTCCTCAGTATATCTTGTTGCATTTGGAATAGCACAGTTTCCTATAGGAGTATTACTTGATCTATACGGAGGGCGTGAAACACTGATCCCGTTGCTCACATTCGCTGTTATGGGTACTTTGATATTTGCAGTTTCAGAATCATATGCAATGCTTGTTTTATCGAAAATATTTCTGGGTATAGGAATGGCAGGATGCCTGATGGCCGCGTTCAAAACCTATTCACAATGGATGCCGGCAAAAAAGCTTCCTCTTATATATAGTTTTCATAGTCTTGCTGGCGGTATTGGAGGTATGGTCGCAACAAGACCTTTGGCTTATGCTTTTGAAATAATTCAATGGAGACATATATGCATATTCCTTGCTATTTTGACTTTTATGACTTTGGTGCTCCTCTATTTCCTTGTTCCTAAAAGTAATTTAAATAATAAAAAAGTGTCAACTCCTGAAATAATCAATTCATTTCAATCTATGTTTCATTTTTGTTTGGAAAGTCGTTTCTGGATGGTGGCACCAATTATAATTACATCACAAGGAGTAATGTTTTCTTATCTATATTTATGGGTAGGACCTTGGATGCGTGATGTGGCAAAACTTGATGAGGTCGATGTAGGAATGAATATGTTATTTGCATTTACAGGAGCTGCGCTAGGTTATTTCCTTAACGGCCTTGTTGCGGAATTATCTATAAAAACAAAGAAATTTTCTATGGAAAAATTATATTTGATTTTTGGGGTCGGACTAACAATTTTTTTAGGGATCATCGTGGTCAAGAATGATAGCTCTGTATCTTTCATTTGGGTAATTGTAATGTTTTTTGCAAATATGACGATGATTGCTTTTCCTCTTATGCAGAAGCTTTATGCCAGCTGCGAGGTCGGCAGGGCACTCTCACTTCTAAATTTCACGATTTTTCTCATGTCATTCATATTTCAGTGGTTCATTGGTGTAGTTCTTG
>Ga0265294_10007267_pt1 | contig 13189 bp, 11 predicted proteins | sample MunlanPumphouse3_FD_192504 | JGI IMG/M metagenome (GOLD analysis project Ga0265294, IMG submission 192504) | Groundwater microbial communities from a municipal landfill in Southern Ontario, Canada - Pumphouse #3 | ecosystem: Environmental > Aquatic > Deep subsurface > Groundwater | place... | reverse complement strand
CTTTTTTTATTAGATATTTGAAGAAAATAGATAAAAACAAAAAACTTTAGTGCTTCATAATATATGAAGGTGATCTATAAGTGTCCTATTTTTTTGACAAAATAACAGTTTTGTGATATATTCTAGTCATTAATCAAATAGATTCGAATCTCTGTTCTAGTAAGGGGCCTTAGAGAAATCGGGTCTCTTATTTATATGAACACAAAAACAAACGAACAAACAGGTTCTAAATTGTTAGAACCAAATTTTTCTAGTATTGGAGTTAGCCCTAATATATTAAAGATATTAGATAAGCTTTCACTTACAATACCAACTCCAATTCAAAAACAAGCAATCCCACCTGCCTTAAAGGGGACTGATATTGTTGGTATCGCTCAAACGGGGACAGGCAAGACCCTTGCTTTTGGTATTCCGATAATTGAAAAACTACTTTCTCAAAATGGAAAAGCATTAGTGTTAGTACCTACTCGTGAATTAGCGCTTCAGGTTAACGAAAGTATTAGAAAATTAACAAATAGCTTAAACATTAATACAACTGTTTTAATTGGTGGAGAAAGTATTGGCAGACAATTTTATGAATTAAAAAGAAATCCTCGCTTAATTATTGCTACACCCGGAAGATTAATTGATCACATAGGAAGAAAATCAGTTAAGCTAGATCAAATTAAAACACTTGTCTTAGATGAAGCAGATATGATGCTTGATATGGGATTTTTACCTCAAATTGAGGAAGTTCTAAAAGCAGTGCCAAAAGAAAGACAAACAATGTTGTTTTCAGCAACAATGCCTGTTGAAATCGCTAACTTAGCAGCAAAACATCTTAAGCTACCAATTAGAATTGAAGTTGCTCCTCAGGGAACAACAGCAGAAAATGTTTCTCAAGAAATGATTGTCCTCAAAGCAAATGACAGGGCAGATTACCTAGAAAAGATAATTAAGGAAAACGATGGTTCAATTTTAATTTTTGTAAGAACTAGGTACGGTGTTAAGAATATAACAAAGAAATTAATTTCAAATGGACACAAGGCGACTGAAATTCACTCTGACTTATCACAGGGACAAAGAAAAAAAGCCCTTGATTCTTTTAAGAGTGGAAGAAGTAGAATAATGGTTGCAACTGATGTTGCAGCAAGAGGTCTTGATGTTAAAGGAATTGAACTTGTAATTAACTATGACTTACCAGATTCATCATCTGACTATGTTCACAGAATTGGAAGGACAGCAAGAGCGGGAAAAAAAGGAAAAGCAATATCATTAGCTACTCCTGGCCAATTAAAAAACATTAGAGCTATAGAAGCATTAATTAAAATGAAGTTTAATGTTGTTGAGAAGGCCAAGCTTGAAGCAGTATATACTCGTAAGAGATCTTTTCACAGCAGAAGAAGAAAGAGATTCTAATTGTTGCATCTATTGTTGCATTTTGCTACAATTAGAGTAGTTTTATGCAACAATTAATATAATATTATTATGATGCTTAATAGAATAGAAAAAATATATACGCTTTTCTTTTTATCAATAATATCATTATTGCTGGCAACATTATTTCCCTCATTATTTTTTAATGTGCTTACATTGATATTATTTTTAGGTTTTACTATTTTAACGACTTACTCAACAATGGAACACATCATATCAAAAGAGCCAGATGACTTATGGAAAATTGGCTTTATTGGATTGTTCGGCCTTATTGGCTTAATCCCATTTTTTTCTGTGGGATTTTTTGGTTTTTTTGGATTTTTCGCGTATTTTGGTTTTAAAAATTAATTATGGATAATTGTGTCTTTTGTAAAATTATAAAAGGAGAAGTTCCATCATATAAAATCTATGAAGATGATTTTGTATATGCTTTTTTAGACATTAATCCAGAAAAACCTGGACACACTTTAGTTGTTCCTAAAAAACATAGCAAAAATATATTTGATATAGAGAGAGAAGATCTAGAGAAAGTAATTATGGCTTCAAAAAAGATTTCCCAGAGAATGGAGCAACTTGGCTACGGTGGAGTCAATATATATAATAATAATGGAGAGGGTTCAGGGCAAATAGTTTTTCATTTCCATCTGCATATTATCCCTTGCAAAATGCCCTCTGATTCACTTGAGAATATAGCAAATAGGTTGAAAATAGAGTAATAAAAGTGTATAATCATCAAAATGAAGACAAAAAAGAAAGAAGTTAAAAAAGAAGTGGAGAGCGACACAACAAAGAAGATAAAGATTAGAATTATCGGTGTTGGTGGTGGCGGAGGCAATATCATATCAGAGCTTTCTAAAAAATTGAAAGATTTTTCAACTCAAAAGGTTGATTTTGTTGCAGTTAATACTGATAATCAGGCCCTAAAGAGTTTGCCTAAAACAGTCAAAACATTTTCTTTTGGAAATAATACTACAAGAGGTCTAGGAACAGGAAGAAATTTTGAAGTAGGAGAAAAGGCGGCTAGAGAAGACATTGAAAAAATGAAAGACCTTTTTAAGGAAGACAGGGATCTATACATCTTTGTTTCTTCTTTGGGGGGAGGAACAGGAACAGGAGCAACTCCTGTCTTAGTTAAAATTGCTGAAGAAATGGGATTAAATTCAATAGGAATATTTACTCTTCCTTTTTCTTTTGAGGGGAAAAAGAAGATGGATGCGGCATTAAAATCATTAGAAAAAATTAAAGAATCGTTAAATGCTCATATGATTTTGCCTAACGAGAAAATATTTTCAATAGCTAAGGAAGAAATATCGTTTTCTGATTCATTAAATCTTTTAAATAATCGCTTATCAGAGTCCCTCGAAGGACTACTAAGAACAATATATATGCCGGGATTGATAAACATTGATTGGGCAGATATTAGAACGATAATTGAGGGAAAGAAAAAGACAGCTTACTTAAACTTTACAAAAGCAAAGTCAACGAGTAGTGTAGAAGAAATTACAGAAGAACTTCTCAAGAGTCCGGTTTTAGAATATGCTTTTGAGAACGCAGAAAATGTAATGTTTAATGTTGAGTCAGACAAAAATCTATCTCTTCAAATGCTTTCTTTAATTAGTGAAAAGATTAGTGAATTGTCTCCCAATGCTAGAATTATCTTTGGGTTGATGCAAAATCCTAAGTTTAAAAATGATATTAGAATTACTATTCTTGCCACTGCAGAGGAAATAAAAGATGATGGTAAAAATAATAAAACAAAAAGAACAAAACCAAAGAAAAAGCCAGTAAAAGAAAAAGAGATTGAAATTAGAAAGAGTGCTCTGGAGATAAAAGAAGAAGAGTCAAAAGAAAAAGAAAAAGAAGACGAGGAGGAAAGTATTTATGAAATACCAGCATTTCTAAGAAAAAAGAAAAAATGAAAGTAGAAAAAGCAATATTTCCAATAGCAGGATTAGCAACAAGATTCTTGCCTTTATCAAAAGTAATAAGCAAGGAGCTTTTGCCTTTGGTAGATAAGCCATTAGTAAACTATACTGTTGAAGAGGCTTGTCGTTCAGGAATTAAAGACATCCAGTTTGTTGTAAGAAAAAACCAAAAAGATGTTTTGGGTTATTTTAAAAATGATGAAGAATTAGAAAAGAGATTAATAGAAAAAGATAAAAAAGAAGAATTAGAAGAATTAAGAAAGATAGAACATATAATTAAAGAAGTTAGTTTTTCTTCTGTTATTCAAAAAACGGCAAAGGGTGACGCAAATGCAATATATGAAGCTAAAGAATTTGCTGGTAATGATGCAGTGGGTGTATTTTTCTGTGATGACATTATTCACTCAAAAGGAGATCCTGGCTTTCAACAATTAAAAGAGGTCTTTGAGACATGTCAGAGTCCAGTGCTTGGCTTAAAGAAGCTTCCTGAAGATAAGTTGTCTAGTTACGGAGTGGTTGATGTTGAAAAAATAGCTAATGGTTTTTATAAAATAAAAGGGATATCTCAAAAGCCAAAAAGTAATCCTCCGTCTGACTTAGCAATTATGGGAAGGATGATTCTTACGCCCGATGTTTTTGAATATATGGAGAAGAATAAGCAACTAAGAGAAAAAGATACTTCAATTACTACTGTTTTGGGTGAAATGGCATCAGAAGGCAAAGCAATTTATGGTTACGAAGTTAAGGGTGACTGGTTAGAATGTGGAGACAAGATGTTATGGTTTAAATCTTTTTTGACATTAGCGCTGGATCATCCTCAATATGGGAATCAAGTAAAAGAATTTATTAAACAAATTAAATTATAATGACATACGATTTAATTATTGTGGGCGCAGGTCCTGCTGGAATGACTTCAGCAATCTATTCTGCTAGACAAAAATTAAAGACACTCATAATTTCTAAAGATTTTGGTGGCCAAATGGCTCAAAAAGCAGTAGAGATTGAAAATTATCCCGGTTTTGAAAAAGTAACCGGTTTTGATTTAATTTCAAAAATGGAAAAACAAGTCAGAGATGTTGATATTGTTAGAGAAAAAGTTCTTGAAGTAAAAAAAGAAGATGATGTTTTTATTTTAAAAACAGAGAGTGAAAAAGTATTTCAATCAAAGGTTGTAATTATTGCTACTGGAGCTGAGCCAAGACGATTAAATGTAATAGGAGAGACAGATTATTTAGGTCGTGGAGTAAGCTATTGCTCAACTTGTGATGGCCCATTATTTAAGAATAAAGAAATTGCAATTATCGGTGGGGGAGATGCTGGGTTTGAAACAGCAATCTTTATGAAAAATTATGCAAGTAAGATATATATACTAGAATATGGAGAAAGTGTTAAATCATCACTTGATAATCAAAAGAAAGCAGAGGGAATAGAAATAATTACTTCAGCTCAATTAAAAGAAATAAAAGGAGATAATTTTGTTAATCAAATTATTTTTGATAGATTGGGCAAAGAAGAAACGCTGGATGTAAAAGGTGTTTTTATCCAAGCAGGATATGTCCCCGAGACATCTTTTCTAGAGGACTTAGTTGAATTAAATGAAAGAAAAGAGATAGTAGTTGATTTTGAAACATTTGAAACAAAAACAAAGGGGCTTTTTGCAGTCGGTGATGTTAATTGTGGTAAGGTTAAGCAAATTGTTGTTGCTTGTGGACAAGGAGCTGTGGCAGTAATTAATGGGTATAAATATATATGATAATTAAAGGAATAAAAGCAAGAGAAATACTTGACTCAAGAGGAAACCCTACGCTTGAAGTTGATTGCATTACTGACAATGGGGTCTTTGTTTCTGGAGTTCCATCAGGAGCATCCACTGGAAGCAAAGAGGCCTTTGAATTAAGAGATGGTGGACACAGGTTTGGAGGCAAGGGAGTTTTAAAAGCAGTTAAAAATGTTAATGAGATTATCGGTCCTAAAATTATTGGCGAGGATTGTTCTTGTCAAAGAAAAATTGATGAAATAATGATTGAGTTAGATGGCACTGAAGGAAAGTATAATTTAGGAGCTAATGCTATAGTTGGTGTTTCAATGGCAGTTTGCAGAGCTGGTGCTTGTGCTAAAAGATTGTCTTTGCACGAACATATTGCAGGGCTGGCAGAGAATAGGGAAATTAGCATCCCTTATCCCTGTTTTAATATTATCAACGGCGGAGCTCATAGTGATAATGGTCTTGATTTTCAAGAATTTATGATAGTTCCCCAGAGCGATTCTTTTAGAGAAAATTTAAGGATTGGCTCTGAAGTATATTATCAATTAAAAAAAGTTTTAAAAGAAAACTATCCTGAAGTATCACTAGGTTCTGGAGACGAGGGTGGTTTTGCTCCGATGATTACATTGCCAGAAATTGCTCTTGGGCTAATTAAAAAAGCAATTGAAGGGGCTGATTATACCAACCAAGTGAAAATTATACTAGATGTCGCAGCATCTGAATTTTATGGTGAGATTGATGGAAAAAGAGGTGGCTTTTATCGTTTTAAATCAGGATTTTACTCCTCATCAGATTTATTGAAATATTATTCTGAATTAATGGAAAACTATCCTATTATTGGAATTGAAGATCCTTTTGCTGAAAGTGACTGGGATGCATTTAAAAATATTAATCACAGGTTAGGAAAAAAGATTATGATAGTTGGAGATGATTTAACAGTTAGTAATCAGGAATTAATTCAAAAAGCAGAAGAAGAAAAGGCCTGTAATGCCGTGATTTTGAAAATAAATCAAATTGGAACAGTGACTGAGATAATAGAAGCATCTAAATTAGCTAAAAGTTATGGCTGGAAGACAATCGTTTCTCATAGATCGGGAGAAACAACAGATAGCTTTATTGCTGATCTTTCTGTTGGTCTCGGTGCCAACTATATTAAAACGGGAGCGCCAACAAGGGGAGAGAGGTTGGCAAAATATAATAGATTATGTAGAATAGAAGATAAGATAATAATTAATTAAAAAAAATGGCTAGAATAAGACTATTTACAACACCAATTTGCCCATATTGTTTCTCTCTTAAAAGATTTTTACAAGAGAAAGGAATTGAAGTAGAAGAAATAGATGTTTCTGAAAATGAAATTGCATTAGAAGAAATGATTAAAGAAACAGAACAAACAACCGTTCCAGTATTAGATATTGATGGAGAGTTTTTGGTTGGGTTTGATAGAAAAAAGATTTGTGAGATATTAAAAATAGAAGATTAATATGAAAATAGCAATCAATGGTTTCGGAAGAATAGGAAGGTGTGCGCTTAAATCAGCAATTAAGAATAGCTTAGATGTTGATTTTGTAGCCATCAATGATTTAGCTGATACTAAAACACTAGCTCATTTATTTAAGTATGATTCTGCTTATGGTGTCTTTGATGGAACAGTTGAGGCAAGAGAAAATAGTATCGTTATTGACGATAAAGAGATCAAAGTTTTTGCTGAAAGGGATCCAGAAGAATTGCCTTGGAAAGATTTAGGAGTTGATGTTGTTTTGGAATGCACAGGCATTTTTAGAACCAAAGAGGGGGCAGGCAAGCACATTAAGGCAGGGGCCAAAAAAGTAATAATATCTGCACCAGCAAAAGATGATGTAACTCCATCATATGTTATAGGAATTAATGAAAAAGAATACAAAGGAGAAGATGTTATCGATATGGGATCTTGTACAACTAATTGCCTAGCGCCAGTTGTTAAAATACTTGAAACTGAGTTTGGAATTGAAAAGGGCCTTATGACAACAATTCACTCATATACAAACGATCAGAATATATTAGATTCGCCACACAAGGATTTAAGGCGAGCAAGGTCAGCTGCAGAAAATATTATCCCAACAACAACAGGAGCAGCAAAAGCAATTGGAAAAGTAATCCCTTCAGTAAAGGGGAAGATGGATGGTATTGCTGTGAGAGTTCCAACACCAGTCGTTTCCTTGGTTGACTTGACTTGTGAATTAAAAAAAGAAGTAACTGCAGAAGAAATAAACGAAGTAATGTCAAAATATTCAGATAATGGTGATATGAAGGGAATATTTTATGTTGAAAAAAATCCATTGGTTTCATCTGACTTTATTGGTTATTCTTTTTCATCAATATTTGATAATGAATACACAAAAGCAGATGGTAAACTAGTTAAAGTTCTCGCATGGTATGACAATGAATGGGCATATTCGCTAAGAATGGTAGAATTAGCTAAGATTATTGGATAATAATTAGAAAATTAGTCCCCATCAGGGGATTTTTTGTATAAAGATTAGTTCTTTGAATGTTCTTTAGTGTTTGTAAAGTAATTAATTTAAATTTAAATATATGGAAAAGAAATACATTTATATAATAATGGCGCTTTTAATTATTGCATTATCTACTTTTACTTTTTGGATGATGAATAAGGATAAGCAGGAGCCGTTAGTAATAGCACCATCCTATAGCTTTGTTGTTTCTGAGTTGGGTGATGTTTCTCTTGTTGAAAACGAAGAAGCTGGATTGAAGTTTGTAATACCACAAGGTTGGGAAGTGACCAATGACCTTCTAGCTAGTTTTTCAATGAGGACGAAAGATTTTATTCCTTTTAATGATAATCTTTCTTCTGCTTCTGTGCCTAAGAAGGGCTGTTGGATTGGTGCTACTGTAAGATACGAAAAAGAAGGAAGTGATAATGATTATTATTTTAGTAGTAATAAGTATTACATTGATAATCCTGATTATTTAATGGAAAACCAAGAAATAATCGAAGTTGATAATATTAAAGCGTTAAAAGAAAATTTAATTGTTGGTGAGGAGAACCCGGGAAGAATTGAACACATTTGGATTCCAATAGATGATAAAGTTTATCTATTTGAATCAGATCTATTCGGGGAAGACCAAGAAGAATGCAAAACTCATTTTGATAATTTTCTTAATACAATCTCTATTAAAAAACAATGAAGCATAACAATTTAATACGAAGTGTAGTACTGACAACCTTGTTAGTAATTTTTTGTGCTACACCTCAACAAATATTTTCAGCTGACATTGATTATCAAGTTATTTCAACTTGGGAATCAAAAAAGATAATAAAGAGTATGCCTAAGGAGCTATATAATAACTGGGCAATAAGAAAGGGGGCCGGAGAGAATAATCTAAACGTCACAACGATTGCTTTATTAAAAGAGATATTAAGGAAGGATGCTAGAGATTATATGTTTCATGAATTGCCAGTCGATATTTCAATTAATGTAATTGCTGAAACAATTGATATTTCTAGAATAATAATTTCAGGAGATATGGCAACTGTGATTAATAAGATTGAGAAAGATAGTGTAAACTTTGCTGTAAGCTATTTAAATGATTATTTCAACAAGGGAAAAGCAAATGCTGGCTATGGTGCAATTGATGTTAATTACACAACTCCTTTTGGAAATACTAACACAATTATTCAATACATTATTTTATCTAAAGAAATTGATAGCAATAGAAGCGAAGTAGTGGCAAGGATATATTCTCCTAAAACAATAATTCCTCCAGAAAGTTATAAAGGATATGGAATGATTGAAGGATTTTTAAATGAGCTAAGTCCCGGAGATTCAATTCCTCCTTTTATTGTTGAAATAAGGGGGACGATTAGGAAGAGTAGTTTGGGCGAATATGGGTGGAATAAATCTCCTCAAATAGATTTAGTTTTTCCTGATAATGTTCCTGATTTTGGACTAAGACCTCCATCATTAGTAGAGAAGTATATTATTAAGCCAATTCAAGAAAAGATTAAAGAACTAGGAAGCATTTTTGGTTTTCTTGGAGGAAATACTGAGTTTGTAGAGGTGGTTACTGGTGGTAGGGAAGACAAGGGAGCCATTGAGAGCGAGCTTGTTTCTATGGATGAGGAGAAAAGTGTTGTTCCAGTTTCTTGTTCAAGAAATAACTTAGGAAATCCTTTACATAATATTATCATCAATGAAGTTGCTTGGATGGGAACTCATAATAGTTCTAGTGATGAATGGATAGAGTTAAAAAATGTTTCTGGGAGAGATATAAATATGAAGGGGTGGTCTTTAGTTGATAAAACAAATCAAATTGATATTACTTTTGATAATTTAATAATAAAAAGCGGCGATTTTGTTTTACTTGAAAGAACAGATGACGGCACTATTCCTTCTATAAATGCTGATTTAATATATAAAGGAACGCTAGGAAATGCGAACGAAGAGCTTTATCTTTTTAACAATAATTGCGGATTGGAAGATTATATTGCCGCAAGTCCAAGCTGGCCAGCAGGGAATAGTAGTCAAAGAAGAACGATGGAGAGAAAAGATAATCTTGATTGGCAAACATATGCTTGGGATTCGTATTATAATATTCTAGGAACTCCAAAAAGAGAGAATAGCATTGTTAAAGAAGAGGAAAAAGTTGAACCAAAAACAGTTGAAGTTAAAGAGGAGCCCAAAGAGGAAATAAAAGAAGAGGTAAAAGAGGAGCCCAAAGAGGAAATAAAAGAAGAAACTAAGGAGCAACCTGAAGAAGAAACAAAAGAAGAAGAAGTGGTTATTAACTATTGCTTGCAAGTGGGCACACCTAGTCATAGTGGCATTGTTATTAATGAAGTTGCTTGGATGGGGACAACTGCTGGAGCAACAAAAGAATGGATAGAGTTAAAAAATATATCCACGAAGCCAATTAATATGAAAGGTTGGCAATTGCTAGATAAAGATAATCAAATTAAAGTTATTTTTGACGAGTATGATATTTTAGCACCTGGCCAAATTTATTTACTAGAAAGAACTAGCGATGATAGTGTTCCCAATATCTCTGCAGATAAAATATATACTGGGATTCTTTCTAATAGCAATGAATCGTTGCGGCTTTTTAATTCTTCGTGCCAATTAATTGACGAGGTGTTAGCGAGCTCAAGCTGGCCAGCAGGGAGTAGTAGCGAGAGAAAAACAATAGAAAGAAATAGTGATTTGACTTGGCACACTTCTTTTAATGTTAATGGAAGTCCTAAAACAGAAAATAGTCAGCCAGCACTAATTAGTAATAGTAATAATAATCAAAACACGACTACTATAATTTATGCTTCTTCTCCCGCACCAGAAGAAACAATCAGTTATTGCCCGCAAGTGGGCATACCTAGTCATAGCGGTATAATTATTAATGAAATTGCTTGGATGGGAACAACTGTTGGGGCAACAAAAGAGTGGGTAGAGCTTAAAAATGTGTCAGACGAAGAAATATCACTAAGTGGATGGCAATTATTAAGTAAGGACAATAGAATTAGAATTATCTTTGATGATGACGAATCATTAGGACCCAATCAATTTTATCTTCTAGAAAGAACTAGCGATAATAGTGTTCCAGATATTTCTGCAGATAAAATATATACAGGAGCTATTGGTAATAGTGACGATCTATTAATGCTTTTCAATAATCAATGTCAATTAATTGATGAAGTGGTAGCAGATCCAGATTGGATAGCAGGGAATAGCAGTGAGAGAAAAACAATGGAAAGGGATAATGATTTAAACTGGCATACATCTTCAGCCATTAATGGAACGCCGAAAGAAGAAAATAGCACTCCTGAAGAAATTGAGGAAGTTGAAGAAGATGATCCTTCACAAGAAGAGGATGTTGTTGTTGAGAATAATGATTATCTTGTCATTTCTGAAATACAAGTTAACGGAGAAGATAATTTAGAATATGTTGAGCTTTATAATCAAAGCGAAGAAGAAATCAATTTTTGTGACGATGAAGAAAATTGCTTTTATTTATCATATTTTGCCCCAACATTTAATCTTGATGAAACACCGAAATATAATTGGAATAATCCATATTATAATTGGAAACTAGAAGGATCTATTTCTCCGGGAGAATATTATCTTGTTGTAATACACGGCAATATTGATGGGGATATGGTTGTTATAACTGAAGATGATGTCCCTTATTCTTCTGCTATTATTAATAATTCAATGGGGTCATTTGCTCTATTTTCTTCTAATCCAATAATAGAAGATGAAGAGTTGACAGAGGAAGATAGAGTTGAACAAGCTAAATTATTAAAAATTGATGCAGTAGGTTGGGGAGACAATGATTTGCCAGTCAAGGAAAATGAGGTAACAAATTCTGGAGAAGGTTCAATGACAAGGAAATGGTTGACTGAAAAGTATATTGATGGCGATAATAATTTAAATGATTTTTCATTACAAAAATCAAGCCCTGGAGAATATACAAAGCAACCGCCAGAGAAGATAGAGAATATTGAAATGGAAAGTATTAGAAATACAATAACTTTATCTTGGGAGACGCCTTATGATCCCGATTCTTCTAGTGAAGATATAAGCTATGAAGTTTATCTTTCAATGAATGGTGCTGATTTTAATATCCTAGAAGATGCAGATATTATTAATGAAGAATCAAGAAATACGTTTGCCTTAGAAAATCTCTATTATGATAAAGATTATTATTTTAAGATTAAGGCCATTGATTTAGACGAGAACGAGTCAGAGATTTCTGATGAAGTAATTTGCAAAACACAAACTTCTAATCATATAAAGCCATTGCTTTATGGTAATTATCAAAAAAATAATTCTTTTAATATTCCTTATTTATCAGGAGAGATAGCGCCGGAGTTGTTAAATACAATAATAGAGGAAGATAATTATAAAACTAATTTCGTTTCTAATCCATTAATAGGAGATGGAGAAGTAGTTTACCTCTCTATTACTATGCAGGGATCAAAAAGAATCGTCGCCATAAAAGATGATGAGATTTTCTGGAATTATAGATGTGACAGGTCTTGCCCTTTACTTTTTTTGGGAAAAGACGGAACAATTTATTTTCATGATAATAGAAACATTATGGCATTAAGCCCTGACGGTAAATTGAAGTGGAAAGAAGAATTTAATTATATTCATTCAGATAGTTTCGCAATTGATTCTCAAGAGCGGATATATTTTATAACAGATGATTATAATATTATTGCCCTTGAAGATAATTTTGATGAAGTGAATGCCCAGATCGTTTATAGCTTTGACAATTATCTAGGAAGTGCTCCTATAGCTATTGATAGTTCTGACAATATATATTTTTCTAATAAAAATACTTTGATTAAGGCCAGTTTTTCTGCCGGAAAAATTAGTGAAAAGATAATAGAGGTTGATTATCATGAAGACTATGAGGGGGATAGGGATAAAGAAGCGATAATATCAAAGATTGATATATTGTCTGACAATAGAATATTAATTAATGTTAGAGATCAATACTACGATGAGAATAATAGAAGCCATAGATTAACAATAATGTTGTCTTCTAATATGAATGATATTTTGTGGCAACAATTAGATTATTCTCCTGCTTTAGCTATTGGAGACAATCAATTTTATATCTGGCAAAACAAGTCGCCATCAGATAGTGCATGGATGACTTTTTATCTCTATGGAATAGATTTATCAAATGGAGAAATTCAGTGGGGGAAAAAGTGGTCTAGTACTATTAGTATAAGCCACATTCAATATTTAATCGCTGATAAGAATAATAATATTTACTTTATTCAAGGATCAAAATTTAAGGGATATAATGTAGAAAATATTACAAGTGAAGATCCGGTAGATAATTTAATTATTGATTTTTCTTTAGCTGATACGGCTAATTATTTTTCAATTGGAGAAGAAAAGATATATTTTACCTTTTATAAAAAAGTAAAATCGTTTCAATACTAAACAAGAAAACCACCCTCGGGTGGTTTTTTTGTGCCTCAACAAGTCCATAAGCCGAATTCTGTTTTATGTAATCATCTATCTGGCATAAGAATTGCTTCTTAGCTCAAGCGAACTACTTTTTCTCTCTTACG
>Ga0265294_10007264_pt1 | contig 13198 bp, 13 predicted proteins | sample MunlanPumphouse3_FD_192504 | JGI IMG/M metagenome (GOLD analysis project Ga0265294, IMG submission 192504) | Groundwater microbial communities from a municipal landfill in Southern Ontario, Canada - Pumphouse #3 | ecosystem: Environmental > Aquatic > Deep subsurface > Groundwater | place... | reverse complement strand
GAGGGAAACAGGTCCCAATTGCCGTATCCTGCCGAGCTTCTGGACTATGCCGCTTCTGATGATCCGTTTCATTCCGGGAGAGAGACGGATGTCTTTCCACAGTGCATCCCGAATGGTGATGGTTTCCTCGGAGAAGAGGTTCGCCAGCAATTCCGCATTTTTCATACGTTCATATTACAAGGGCGTTTGACAAATAGGAAGAGCGGGACCATCATGAAGACATGATCCGACGCTTGCTTTTTCCCTTGTTTATTTTTCTCGCCTCGCTTCCGTTGTACGGCGGGGCGGTGGAACGACAGCTCGCCGCGAGCGGAGGACAGGTTGTTGAACCTGTGGATCCCTTGATAGGGGTTCTTTCGGGATCGGGGGCTCATGTCGATCTCGCGAGGAAGTTGCTCGCGCACCCATACGATCTCTCTTGGGTCGAGACGTACGTCGATTCGTCTCTCCGCTACCAATTCACCCATACATACAATGACATCCTTTCGGAGTTGTTGCCGCAACGCGACATGGCCTTTGGCCGTGAGCAGGGGAATGACGATATCTCCGAGCTTCCCGTCAGACTGTCCGACGGACGATACGTGACGCTTTCGTTTAGGGGCGGGAAACTGGTTTCCCTTTCTGTGTTCGGGAGGACGAAAACGCCCGCCGAAACCGGCGGGCGCATCGAGAAGTGAATTTCTCGCTTATTTCTTTTCTTTGTCCCCGTACAAGACGTCGAAATACTCCATGTCGGTGGACAACACCTTGTTCAATGACGGGATCGTCTTTCGATAACTCTCCAGAGTCCTCCATAAACGGAAGAAGTCGGGGTCGACCTGATAGGCGTCGGCGTAGATTTTCGCAGCCTGTGCGTCCGCAACACCTTTGATCCGTTCGCTTTCCGCATAGGCGGTGGAAAGGATCGTCTTTTGTTCGTTCTCCGTTTTCCCCTGCCATTGGGCCAACTGGCCTCTACCATAGGACCTGTACGCTTCGGCGATCTGGTTCCGTTCCTTGATCATCCGTTGGTAGACGCTTTCGGTCAAGTCGTCACTGTAGCGGATCTGCCGGATGATGATATCGATAAGCTCAATGCCGTATGCATCGGTGAACTTGCTTGCTTGGGTGAACATCATCTGACTGAGCGCCTCCCGTCCCAGTTTGATCGTCTCTTGCTTGGTATTGGTCTCCGTCAACGAACGGAGCGTCTCCGCGTCCTCGATGTTTTCGACGTTCTGCACCTGCTCGGTCACCTGGATCTCGTTGATCTGGTTCGAATTGCGAACCGCTTCGCTGAGATAGTTGTCCGAGACGATCGTCCGGATCGAACTGTCCAGAATATCGTTCAGCCGCGAACGACCGTTGTCCACCGTGTTGACGGACTCATAGAATTTCACCGGGTCGACGATCTTCCATCGGGCTGTGGTGTCAACCCAGATGAACTGGTTTTCCTTGGTCGGAATACGTTGGGCGTCACCGTCCCAAGAGAGAATTTTCTTGGGGTAGACAACGACATTGTCGACCACCGGCATCTTGAACTTCAGACCGGCGGTTGTCTGCGTATCGACGATCTTCCCGAATCGCGTCACGACCGCCTGTTCACCTTCGTTGACGATGTAGAATGGGCCGAGGAGGAGAAAAACCAACAGGATAACCAAAATGATTACCAATGTGGTAACCAGTTTCTTCATGGTGATTTGTTTCATTTCGAGCCTCCCACCATCTGCACCGGCAGGTAGTTCGCCAGCGATTTATCTATCAAGGTGACCGATCCGCCATCGGTGGGATTGATTACCGATTCCATCGTTTCGATGTACAGACGAGTCTTTGTGATGTCCTTGCTCTTCTCGTATTCTTCCCTGACGCTGTTGAAGCGCGCGACGTCCCCCTGGGCGTTGTTGACACGTTCGGCGGCATAACCGTTCGCCTGTTGTATCATTTGGTTCGCTTCGCCTTGGGCCGATGGGATTACCTTGTTGTAGTTCTCTTTTCCCTGGTTGATGTAACGGTTCATGTCCTGCACCGCTTTGTTTACGTCCTCGAACGCATCTTGGACATCGCCGACCGGCGGAACGATATTCTGTAGCTTGACCGTCACGACTCTGACGCCGAGATGGTAGGAGTCGAATAGGTCCTGCATCCTAGTCTGCGCTTCTACTTCCATTTCGGTACGTTTGCTGGTCATCACCGAGAGGATGGGAAGATCCCCGACGAGCTGGTTCATCACGCTTTGTGAGATGTCGCGGATCGTCGTTTCCCCTTTTTGCACGTTGAACAACCACGCCTTCGGATCCTCCACTTTGTACTGGACGATCCATTCGATGTTGATGATATTCAGATCTCCGGTAAGCATCTCGCTTTCCTGGGGAACACTACTCGAGACGAGCAATGGGGTGTTTTTCGCTGTGCTCCGATAGCCGAAATTCATCGTGTTTACCACTTCGGTAGCGATGTTGTAGTTTTTTTCGATCCCGAACGGGATTTTCATCTGCAATCCCGGTCCGACCGTACGGTTGTATTTCCCGAACCGGGTAACCACCGCTTTCTCCGTCTGGTCAACGACGAAGAAACTACCCATTACCATCACGATGACGATGATCGCAACGATGATCCAGATAATAAGCCTCGGGCTGACATGCACAAACGCGGGACGCGCCTGTCGCGTGTGTTGAGAGTTGAATTCCATACGCTTTCCTTCTGTGTTTACTGTATCCGGCGCGTCCCCTCCGGTCAAGGGAACTGGACGAAACGGATGGATATTCGTATGGTGGATATGTGAAGGAGCATCGAATATGCACGATATCAATGAAGTGAATGATTTCCTGAAGGAGGCGGGAACATATTTCCTCGCCACGGTGGATGGAACGAAGCCCAGGGTGCGCCCGTTCGGCACCAATACGATTTACCAAGGGAAACTGTACATCCAGACGGGCAGGAAAAAGGATGTCGCTCGCCAGATCGCCCAAAGCCCCCGCGTGGAACTGTGTGCGTACAAGGACGGGAAATGGCTGAGACTTTCCGGAACGCTCGTCGAGGATCCTGACCTCAAAGCCCAGCAATGGATGCTGTCCCAGTATCCGGAGCTCGGCGGCATGTACAAAGCCGGCGACGGCAATACCATCGTCTATTATTTCACCGACGCGACGGCTGTGTTCAGTTCGTTTACCGCTGAACCGTATACGGTGAAATTCTGATTTTTCGCCGTTTTTCCCCCAACGGGTAACACGGTGTATTTGGGGATGACGAGGCATGGGTGATAGCTGAGTTTGCTTTGCCTGAGTCCCGTGTCCCCGACATCCTCCTCCCAGTTGACGTACAGGATGCCGTCTGCCGCGTATCGTTTGGCAAACTCGTGGCTGATCATTTCGCAGGCGCCCTTGATTGCATGGTCGGCCTTTTCTATATGGACGTACAGCGTGTCTTTGATAATCTCCCCCATGGAGAAAGCGCGGATGACGCCTTCCGAACGAAGCAAGCCGCCGAACATCCCGTAGCTGTCATAATTGTCCAGTACCTCGAACACTTTTTCCTGTTCTTCGCGAAACACCTCGCCATCCTTGCCGTCGATGAGGCCGGAGGAACGGTAGAACTCCCTGACATCGGGCACGTCATCATCCGTCATCTGGGTGAACGTGTAGTCGGGATGCGCTTTCTTGAAATAATCGATATCGTTCCGCTTTCCATGAAACTTTCGTCCGGAGAGTGAGAGCAACTCGTCCTTCGCGTACAGATAGTCCCCCCAGTCAGGTTCCGGGCGTTCGTCGATGGAGGCGTACGGACTGACCAGCGCAATGTCGTCGTCAGTCATCGTGCAGAATGCCACGGGGATGTCCATCACCTTGCAATATCGGTCGATTTCCGACAGACATCCTCCGATGTCCGGTCCCAGGGGGAGCATGAAACATGGTTGTCCCTCGTTGTTCCTTTCCTTAATGATGAGGGTGTTGTGAAAAATGGCATACGCCGCTTGGTAATAGTCCCTCCACATGAAGAGACCGCCGACGGTATAGTCGCAGGTGCGGCTCACCGCGTACCGGAAGAAAGGACGGACGACAGCGATGTCTTCCAGTCCAAGACGTTTGAAGCTAAGCATGGTGCCCCTCTGCGGGGCCAGCTAAGTGTATGTGCATACAAATCAGCTCCTGCAATCCTCCTTTGGGAGGATCGATGTCTGATGGTGATACTACCAATTTCATCAGGAAAGTCAATATGCAGGGCGGAGGGTGCCTTTGCTTGCAGTTTCCCGTCGTTCTGTTTATGATTGTCCGTATGAAAAAACGTCTGGTTACTTCCGCATTACCGTATGTCAACAACATCCCCCATCTGGGGAACCTGTTGCAGGTTCTCTCCGCCGATGTGTTCGCCCGTTTCTGCCGTTCAAAAGGTTATGAGACCCTGTATGTCTGCGGCACGGACGAATATGGCACGGCGACGGAGACGCGCGCTCTTCAGGAGCATGTCTCTCCGAGGGAATTGTGCGACCGGTACCACAAGATCCATGAAGAGATCTACCAGTGGTTCGATATCAGTTTTGATTATTTCGGCAGGACGAGTACTCCCAAACAGACGGAGATCGTGCAGGACATATTCAAGAAAGTGTACGCCGCCGGCTACATCACCGAACATGTGCAGGAGCAATTGTACTGTCCTCATTGCCAACGGTTCCTTGCCGACAGACTTGTCGAGGGTACGTGTCCCCACTGCGGTTCGGATAAGGCCCGGGGAGATCAGTGCGACGCATGCCAGACGTTGCTTGATCCAACAGAGTTGATCAACCCCAGATGTTCCGTGTGCGGTACCAAACCGGAATTACGGAAGACGAAGCACCTGTACATCGATTTGCCCAAGGCTCTTCCACTCCTGGAAAAATGGATGGAGAAGGCCGCGGTGGATGGATTCTGGGCGAACAACGCGGTTCAGGTGACCAAGAGCTGGATTCGCGACGGACTGAAGGAACGGGCCATAACCAGAGATCTGAAATGGGGTATTCCTGTACCTTTGAAAGGGTATGAGAACAAAGTGTTTTACGTCTGGTTTGACGCTCCGATCGGCTATGTCTCGATCAGCGCGTACGCCACGGTGGATTGGAGAAAATGGTGGTTTGATCCTGAGAATACCGAACTGTTCCAGTTCATCGGCAAGGACAATATTCCCTTCCACACGGTGATTTTCCCCTCCTGTCAGCTTGCAACCGGAGAACATTGGACGATGCTCCACCACATGAGTTCCACCGAGTACTTGAACTACGAAGGCGGCAAATTCTCCAAGTCTAACGGCATAGGTATTTTCGGCAACGACGTTGAGTCAACGGGCATCCCCGCCGATGTCTGGCGTTTTTATTTGTATTACAACCGGCCGGAGACCAGTGATTTCACCTTCACGTGGCAGGATTTTCAGGAAAAGGTGAACAAGGAGTTGATCGGCAATCTTTCCAACCTTGTCAACCGGACGCTTACCTTCACCAAGAAATTCATGGACGGGCATCTCGATGCGGGTGAAGTGGACGAAACGTTCCATGAAGCGGCGAAAGAGTATGAGAGACGGATCGACGCCTTGATGGAGCGGGCGGACGAACGTGAAGCGCTTCGGACGATCCTCGAACTTTCGTCTGCAGGAAACAAATTGTTTCAGGACAGGGAACCGTGGAAACTTCGTCTCTCCGATCCCCATGCGGCGCAAAAGGTGCTGAGGACACTTACGTGGCTGATCAGGGACTTGGGTGTCATGGTCGAGCCGTACATGCCCTCCACATCGTCGAAGTTGCTTGGTTTCATCGGCGAAGACGGCGCGAAGTGGAAGGATCTTGGATTGTGGGGGAAAGCGGTTGACATCGGGGATGTTTCCCTGCTGTTCTCTCGTCTTGAGGACGAGACGATCAAGACGTTGCGTGACCGTTTTTCTGGCAGTCAGAAAGAACGTGAAGCGAAAGAAAACGCCGCGAAGGCGGCAAAGGATACCGAGGGAGGAAAATCCATGTTGGATTCAAACAAAAGCATAGCACAGCAATTCTCCGAACATGTCGTGCTGAAGGTGGCCGGGATCACCAACGTCGAGAAGCATCCCGGCGGGGACAAGCTGTTCATTTTGACGCTGGATGTCGGCGAAGAGGAACCGCGCACCATCGTCAGTTCCATTGTGCCGTTTTACAAGGCCGAAGAGTTGCAGGGGCGGCACATCGTGCTGGTTTCCAATCTCAAACCGGCGAATTTCCGTGGAGTGAAAAGCTGCGGGATGCTACTGGCCGCAACCGATCCCCACGCGGAAGACCCCCACAGTACCTGCGAAGTGCTGTTTCCTGACGATCTCCCTGTGGGGACCGTGCTGGAACCGGAAGGATTTTCCGAACCGTCGGAAAAACTGTGTTATGTCAAACCGGATATGTTCTTCTCCATGCCGCTGTCCACTCATGGCGGAATCCTTACCGTCGATGGAAAGAGAGTCGTAAGTAAGGACGGCCGTACGGTCAGTGCGAGGAAATATCTGGACGGACCCGTCGGCTGATGCTTCTTTCTCCCATTCCCGTCGACGGACTTGAAGGAAGACTCTGCATGCAGAGTGCCTGTTGGGCCCGTTTGAAGGAACGCCACGGATGGAAGGCCTATGCGTTTCGCATGCAGCATTCCACGTTGCTTGTCTTGACCCGGAGATTTTTTTGGCGATTCACCTTGGCCTATGTGCCGTTCGGTCCGCTTGAGGATGTCGATCTCGCAAATCTTTCCCGACAGCTTTCCCCTTTGCTCGACGGGCATTTGTTTGCCGTGCGCTATGATCTCCCCTATGGAAGCGCCGCGGATGGGAATGGCCTTATCGTCCAACGGGAGAGCGTCCAGCCGGACGCGACGGTGATAATCGATCTGACGCCCGGCTATGAGGTTGTACGGAGTCGTTACCGGCAACGGGCTCGTCGGGCTTTGCGCCGGAGCGAGGGGAAAGTCACGGTATCGTTGTGGGATGGCGATGAGAAGACGTTCGAAAAATGGTACGGCGTGTATGAGGAGACGGGGCGAAGGGACGGATTCTCCCTTCGTCCAAGAACTTATATCCGTGATGTTCTTTCGTTGGGCGATGGTCGTACGGGATCGAAACTGTTTGTTGCGTTGCGGGATGGGAACGTGGTAGGGGGAACGATTCTCCTTTCCAACCAAGAGGAATCCGTGTATCTGTTCGGTGCGTCCCACCGAATGCCGGATTGCTCCGCGGGCTACGCCCTTCAGGACGCAATGATTCGCTTCAGCGCAGAGACTCACAGAAAACGGTATGATTTCTTCGGTGTCAGCGGCGAGAATGGGAGGGGGGCGCACTTGGCATCCCTCGATCTGTTCAAGACGTCGTTCGGGGGGGATCGAATCGTACGCCGTCCGACGTGCGATTGGCGGGTTGACCGCTTCGTTTATGGCGTGTTTTCTTTTGCCGAGCGGATCCGGTATCAAAGGAGCCGAGGGCCTGCACCTCGGTGATGAACTGCTCTCCTCGGTCGAATTCGTTGGTGAATAATTCGAACGATGCACATCCGGGTGAAAGAATCACCATCTGCGGATGCGTTGGATGGTTCTTCTCTTCTTCCCGTGCCGCGTTGTATGCCGAGGCGACCGCTTCTTTCATTGTGGAGAAGGGACCGGAGAACGGAATTCCTTTTTCCTGCATGAAGGGAAGCAACTTCCGTCTGGTGAACGAGCCGTCCAGAAGCGTCAGGCTCTTTGCCTGTTGCAGATCTTCTTCCATCGCATCGGGAAGAAGATTCTTATCCGTTCCGCCGGCGATCAGATGAATGGTTGCCGTCCGATAGTGGGACAAAGTGAAATGAACCGCTTCGGCGATTGTCGCCGCGCTATCGTTGATGAATGTCGTCCCTCCCAAGACACGTACCAACTGGCTGCGGTGGGGAACCCCAGGAAAAGCGGAGAGGGCCATGCATACAGCCTTTGCCTTGAACGACAGGGCGCAAAGAGCCATTGTCGCGCTTCTGAGTGTGTCGGGACAGGAGGCGGGCGCCTTGTCCAGAGATTTCACCCGATGTTTTGAGATATGACGTGCCGAAGCGACGACGTCGACCAAAGCCTGAGGAACCAAAATGGCTCCGTCACCATTCTGAAACAACTTGAGCTTGTCTTCCAGATACTGTTGCATCGTATCGTAGCAGTTCTGGTGGTCAGGATAAAACGACGTAAGAATGGCGACGCTGAACGAAGGCATCGCTTCTCCCAAGGCGGCGTACGTGTCCCGTATCTGCCATGAACTCATTTCTATGACGAGATACTCGGGAACCGGCTTCACTCCCTTCTCCCACGAAGAAAGCACGGAAAATGCGCTGATGCCCATGTTCCCGCACAATTCGACGGTATGTCCCAGTTGAGAGAGTGCATAGGCGATGGCGAAACAGGTGGTCGTCTTTCCCTTCGTTCCCGTGACTACGATCGTTTTGACTGTTTTGAAATACGGCGAGACGAACAGGTAATACATATCGTTCCTGATGGTTTTCGCCTCCTTCAGGAGCGGATTGTCAGGAGGAATGGACGGATTCTTGATAACGACATCGGCCCACCGGAAATCCTCTTCTCGGTGGATGCCCGTAATACATACCGCTCCTTCTTTGGTGAGCGCGTCAACTTCTTCTTTCAGTTGCTCGCCGCCATTCAGATCGGTGACTCTCACCGACTCCCCGTGTTCAAGAAAATACTGCGCGGCGGCGTATCCCCCTCCGTTGACCCCCAGACCGAATATCAGCACATTCATCACCTTGATGATAACAAAGCGATGAAACGGGGGCAAGAGCATCCGGGTGTACAACGGATGTTTCCGTACTTTTCTCCCAAGCGGAGGGAGGATGGGGAAAAACCGGCGTTTCCTCTTGACGAGGGAAGCACTTCTTCGCATAATGGTCGGGTAATTATGTCCGACTTCCGGGAAACCGAAGTAGGAGAAGGAGTTCAACTGTGCCTTGCGGTAGAAAAAGAAAAAAGCATAAGATTGCAACACACAAGCGGAAAAAACGCCTTCGGATGATGAGGCACAAGAAGAAGTGATTCTGCTTGACAATCAAATTTGCAAGAAACCCGCCGGTTGCGCCGGCGGATTTTTATGTCTTTCCGCGGCTTCCTGTTTTGTTGACCTTTTCTGCTTTTGTGTGATAAGGTAGGGAGTAACCTCTTTATCCACCTTGGGGTGGATCATTTAGTCCGTAAGGAGGAACCATGAGAAATTATGAGTTCACCGTCATCTTCTGTGCTGAAGATGAAAAAATGAAGAAGGGCTTGGAATCGGTCTCTGAGATGTTCAAGAACGCGAACGTCACAATTACCAAGCAGGATGACATGGGTGTGAGGCAACTCGCCTATCCCATCAAGAAACAAGACAAAGGACATTACGTGTATTTCGAGTTGCAGGCCGAACCGGCGTCGTTGGACGGGTTCGAGAAGGATCTGTTGCTCGACCCGAACGTATTGAAATACCTGTTCGTCAACAAGAGTAAATAAGGCTGAGAAAAGAGGAGGAGTGCTATGGCGACTGATTTGAACGTGGTAGCCCTTGTGGGTCGCCTTACCAGAGATGCCGAGATTCGTTATACGCAAAGCGGATCGGGAATCTGTCATTTTTCCATTGCTGTCAACCGCAGAAAGAGGACGGGGGACAACCAATGGGAGGACGAGGCGAACTTCTTTGACTGCTCACTGTTCGGGAAGATAGCCGTTACGATGCAACCATATCTTCTGAAAGGCAAGCAGATTTCTGTCCTTGGCGAATTGCGTCAGGGAAAGTGGGAATCCGACGGCCAACAGCGGAGCAAGGTTGAGATTGTGGTGAATTCCCTCCAGTTGCTGGGCTCAAATCCAAATTCGTCATACAACCAAGGCGGTTCGGCATCTGCGCCGAGAGTGCAGAAGGCGGCCGTTGCAACCGCAGCTCCGGCGACTCCGCAGGTTGCGGAAGAGGCGCCTGTGGCCGGCGGACCCGACCAGTTTGACGACGATACGATTCCATTCTAATTCAAGGAGAATTTCATGAACGAGCACGAAGATAAAGATGAAGACCTCATGGATGATGAGGACATGATGGACAAAGGCGGCAGATACGACCGCAAAGGGAACGGCGGCATGCACGGCAAGCCGATGTTCAAGAAGAAAATCTGCAAGTTCTGCACTCAGAAGAACGAGCCGGATTACAAGAATCCCGACCAACTCCGTCGGTTTACGACCGAACGTGGCAAGATTCTTCCCGCGCGCATCACCGGGTGTTGCGCCAAGCATCAACGGAAGCTGACCGCGGAGATCAAGAAGGCGAGGGTGTTGGCGTATTTGCCTTTCGAGAAGCCTTGGTGACGGTACGATATGACGAGCGAAGAGAAACGGAATGCCAAGGCATGCGCCGTGGCGGTCGGGTTGAGCGTCCTCTTCTCGTATCTGGACCTTCTTTCCCTGCTGTACATCATTCCGGTGATCGTCGTTTCGGTCTTGTATCGTGACGGGAGGAGGATCCTTCCCGCACTGGCCTCCGGTACCTTTGTGGTTGCATTCGCATTGGTTGGCAATCGCGGGGGATTCGGGACGGAGACGGGCAGGCTTGCGATCCTCGTTACGCTGTTCATCCCTGTGGTGTTGTGGATATCCGCGCTGATCTGGATAGGATTGGACGGAAAACGTTTTTTGATACGGTATTTGGCGCTTTCCCTGTTTGTCGTCGTTGCTTCCTTATCACTTCTGTTGGTGTTTTCCCATATGAAGGACGTCTCGAAAGTTTTGGATGATTTCTTTTCAAAGACTTTCGTGCAGGTGTTTCAGGGTATTGCCGGAACAACGGATCTGGATGCGACGGGTAATGCGCAACTCACAAGCCTGTATCACATGGTGGTGCAGGTGATGGGTGCCCTCATCGTTCCGATGATGATGACCATTTGCGGGATTGACATATTTCTCGCGTTGCTCATTCAGCAAAGGGGTTCCGATGGGTTGACAAGGAAGGTAATGGCATGGCATTTGCCGCAGGATCTGGTTTGGGGATTTCTTGGACTGTGGATTCTGGTAATGCTCGGTCATTTCCTTTCGTGGTCGTATGTAGGGATGGCCGTTGCCATTAATCTGGCCGGTTTTGTCACCGTATTGTACGGAATGCAGGGATTTGCGATTCTGCTGTTCTGGCTGAGGAAACGGCATGCGAGACTGAGTGCCGGCAAACTGTTTGGTTGGGTGCTGGTGCTTCTGTTGTTTTTGCCAGGAGTGAACATGATTGGTGTCGTGGCGTTGCCTGTTGTGGGCGTGCTGGAGACATGGTTTGTATTTCGGAGAAGAGACAAGGAGATTTCCTATGAAAATCATTCTTAATCAGGATGTAATGAACCTCGGAGAAGAGGGAGATGTGGTGACGGTAAAGGATGGCTATGGCCGCAATTATCTGTTGCCGTTCAAGATGGCAGTTCGGTATACCGCAGGTAACCTGGCCCAAGTGAAGGCTCGTGCCGCGGCGATTGAAAAGCGCAAGCAGGAAAAACGCACGGCGAGTGCGTCGCTGAAAGAAAAACTCAACGCGATGACGATTAATCTGATCGTTTCCGCAGGGGAAAACGGCAAGTTGTTCGGTTCGATTACCTCCACAATGGTGCAGGCTGAAATTGCCAAGCAGGGTGTGGAGATCGAGAAGAAAAAAATCGACGTGCCGACCCATGCCATCAAGATGACCGGGACCTATGACGTGCGCGTCCATTTGTACGAGGACGACTATTCCATGGTGAAACTGGTTGTCGAAAGCGAAGCGGAAGTGAGGGCGAAGGCCGCTGCAGCCGCCGAAAAGGCGAGAGCGGAAGCCGTAGCCGCAGCGAAAGCCGCCAAGGCGGCGGAAGAAGCGAAGGCCGCTGAGGAAGCGAAGGCATCAGAAGCGGCGAAGGCCGCCAAGGAAGCCAGCGCACAGGAACAGGTCGCTCCAGAAGAGGAAGCATCGGCTTCCGAGAGTGGAGCGGCATCCGTGCCTGAGGCGGACGAAACGCAGAAAGCCGAGTGATATGGCTTCCCGTGCGATGATGGGACGTGTCCCTCCCAATGACGTTGAGGCGGAAAAAGCCCTGTTGGGGTTGCTCATCCAGAACAGCAAACTGGTCGACGAGATCCAGACGATGTTGCGTCCCGATGACTTCTACCAGAAGGGGCACGTTACCATCTTCGCGCAATTGCTTTTGTTCAAGCAGAAGAATTTCAAAGAAACTCTTGACCTTCGTTCGTTCGTCGTGTTTCTGACCAACGAAGGAAAGATCGAGGAATGCGGCGGTCTTTCCTATCTGATCGAATTGACCAATTCGGAAAAAATTGGGTTTGCAACGAACGCCGCATATTACGCTCAAACGATCAGGAGCCTTTCGAGGCGACGGAAGCTGATCGATTTTACCGCCGATCTCCATGAGAAGGCCTTCGATATCTCGGAGGACATCCAAGGGGTCATCGATCATGGGGAGCAGCGACTTTCCGATCTGAATTCCGAGGGGGGGGCCGGTGCGGATTATAAGGATCTGAAGCAGGTTCTCACCTATGTGACCAATAACCTCAAGCCCTTGAAGAAAGGGGAAAGCGAGGGGATTTCCAGCGGATTTGACTTGCTGGATGATCTTACCGGTGGTTTCAGGAGACAGGAACTGACGATTATCGGAGCCCGTCCGTCAGTTGGGAAGACAGCGTTTGCCTTGTCCATGGCGCTCAACATGGTGATGAGGAATACCCGTGTCGGATTCTTTTCCCTTGAGATGACAGCGACCAGTCTCGGACAACGGCTTATTTCCCAGTTGTCCGATGTCGACTTCGCCTTGATCCGCAAACGGCTGGTGAATACAGGCGCCATGATGGATGCCATCATGCGTGCGGCGGGAACGCTGTACGAGAAACAATTGTACATTCAGGACACACCGAACATGAAACTGATGGATCTTCGGGCTCAGGCGAGGAGAATGAAGCTGAAGAATGATGTCCAGATCATCTTCATCGACTATATCGGGCTGATCGAGTACGAGGATCAATCGCTGGAGAGGTTCAACCAAGTCTCCCAGATATCGCGGAGCCTCAAGCAACTCGCCCGGGAACTGGACATACCGATCATCTGTCTGTGTCAGGTCAATCGCCAAGCCGAAGGTGTCGAGCCGAAACTGTCCGATCTGCGGGACAGCGGATCAATCGAACAGGACGCCGATCAGGTCATACTGCTTCACCGTGACAAGATGAAGGGAAAACAGGAAGATCGGAAT
>Ga0265294_10007259_pt1 | contig 13200 bp, 9 predicted proteins | sample MunlanPumphouse3_FD_192504 | JGI IMG/M metagenome (GOLD analysis project Ga0265294, IMG submission 192504) | Groundwater microbial communities from a municipal landfill in Southern Ontario, Canada - Pumphouse #3 | ecosystem: Environmental > Aquatic > Deep subsurface > Groundwater | place... | reverse complement strand
TGAGCTGTTGATCTTTTTCTACAATCAGGTCAATTTCTCCTTGGCGGCACCGGTAGTTTCTACATACCAATCTATACCCTTGTCTTTCAAGGTATTTGGCGGCGAGGTTTTCGCCCATGGAAGCTAACTCTCTATTTTTACTGTCTGACATGCGTCAAGAAAAAGCTTGACGTATTAATTGTCAACGATATTTAGGAATCATGAATAGAAAACATCACCGAAAGGTGGAGGGAAGTATGAAAAAAGTTATTTTGACTGTGATCGTTATTGCAGCAGTGTTTGGGCTCCTGGACGCAGCGCCGTTTCAGACCCTGGGCATGTTGCGCACTCCGGATGCTTACGTCTTGCCGCATTTAGCAGCCGAGTTTCTCTTGGTCGGCTATTACAAGGACGTGGCAAAACCCGTTGAGAATGACGGTTTTTCTCCTTACATGATGGCCGGTGTGGGCATTATGGATCGGGTTGAGCTCGGCTTGTTCGTTGGAGACAAAGTCGATGATGCCATGCCGTATTTTTTAAATTTAAAAGTGAAGATTCTGCAGGAGACCCTCAAGCTCCCGCAGGTAGCTGTAGGTATGGATAATATCTTCTCCCCCGTTGGAGAAACCAGTATTGAGGATTTGAGCAGCAATGATGATTTCTTTGCTCATCCAGATAAAGCTGATTACGAAGCTTACTCACCCTATGCAGTAGCCTCCAAGCAAGCTGTGGTATTTGGAATTCCCTGGATGTTCAACCTTGGCTTTGGAGCTCACCGCTTCACCGGTCAGGTACATCGCTCCCGCGTGCTCAACGGCATCTTTGCCTCCGCCGAGCTTTCACCTTTTAACAACTTCTTTGTTCAGGGTGAGTACAGCGGACATGATTTCAATGCCGGAATCAAATATGCCTACAAGAATTGGGGATTTAAGGTTGGAGCTCAAGCTATTGAGGATCTTGCAAAAGACAATGGTTACGAAGAGAACCTGCGCATTGGCTTTGGCATCTCCTACCTGATGGATCAATTTGCCGAAGCAAAGCGCAGTGAAGGCCGCCCCGCCCTTTGGCAATATGCCGATGGTGGATATGATTATTATGGTGAAGACGTAGTAATCACTGAAATCCCCGAAGGCCAGCAAGGCATTGCTGTACCCCCGACAACCGGCGGTCAGCAGATAGTCCAGGAAGGAGCTCAAAGTGGTACTCAGGTGGTCTATGATCCCACCACTGGCACCATGGTGCAAACTCCTGGTTTATCCTCCGGAAGCAGCGCCAGCTATTCTCAATATTCCCCTGAAATCAGAGACCTGTTGGAAGAGCTGCGCCTCCTGCGTTCTGAACGCGATAAAGCTCAGAAATCCCTTGAAGAGCTTCGCTCCTGGATTGAGCAGCGCAAGGCTGAAAGACCATAACTAAACCAATGCATAGTAGTGAAATGTAGGATTCGTACTTCCTATTATAAATGCAGTGTGCCAGGATCGACAAAATCCTGGCTCGCTGCCCAAAAGACGGATTTATCCCAATATTGATTGAGAGTCTAAAGTGAGCGGGGTTATGAATAAGAAATATAAAGTGCTATTGATCGTGGTTTTTGCACTGACGTGCCTATCCCTTGCCTATTCCCAAACTTATGAGAATGAGGAAAACCTAAGCATTGAAGAAGTACAGGAACTCATTCGGATCCAAAGGCAGGAAATCCGAGCCGCAGCCAAATCCTTTCTGGTGGATGAACTACCAGAAATCGCAAAAATCGATCCTGACAGAGCCAGCAGGGAACTTGATAATTTTTTGAGTTTATTAAGCACAATGACCGATACAGAGATAATGTATCTCTTGGGTCATATGTATGCTAGAGAGGGTGAAGATGATCGGGCCATCACGATGTTTGATTCTGTGTTGCGCGCTGAGGCCAATGAAGATGCCCGCTTCATGCTCAATCTTGCATTATATCGCCGGTTGATCGGCCTGATTAATGAAGGCAATAATACGGCTGCCAGCCAGTTCCTGAAAGCTATCGTTTTTGATAACTACAATTCTGCTCCATACTTTCCGGCCTACCTATATATATATTCGGAGCTTGCCGAGGGAACTGAGGCCAAGCAGGAATTGCGCAACCTGGTTCAGGTTTACAACGAAAACCGGGATATCGTTACCACACGCTTATTACCTATGAGAGAACAAGTGCTGGGTCGCATCAACGGACTTGATCTCAATGCGTTTTACAGCAATCCAAATCAAGAGAATTTCAATACTATCAGTGGTGAGATCGATCAAATCATTACGGATGTCAGTGCGCTGAACAACGCCATGATTTCCTTGAAGGGGATGATGTATGTCAGCGAGATCCAAAGCATCCACGAGTATGAAGTAAAGAACCTTCATGATCTGCGCAAGCTGCTTTTGGATTATGCCAATGCTCCTGTTCAAACTCAGGAAGTGTTGGTGGCAGCCACTGGATATCTCGATACTGCGAAAGCCACCATTGCTCTTTATGATCGCGCTCTGCAGGCTTTTGACGGAATGTTGCAACAACGCTATGAAGCCCTGATCAACGCCGAAAAAGATGTTGATACTAACCGCTTTGCCAGTGACCTGTATTTAGACCAGGTGATCCAGGCGGACAGGACCATTTCCATCAGTGAAGAAACCATCGATGAGATTGATGCGATTTTGCCTGAAATCCAGAATCCCGTTGATCGGCAAGAACTCCTTGCCCTGCGGGACGAAGCCGTTCAGCGCAAGGCCGATCTGGAAATCCGTCGCGAGCAATACCTCTCCCAGATTCAAAATCCTGATGAGATTGAACGCACAGATTTTGTGGAATTGGTAAATTCCTACCGCGATCTCCTGAAAGAACGAAACACCATGGGATACATTGTCCGGGAAATGGAAAATGAGGTTTATACTGTGATCCAGCCCGAAATGAACAATGATGTGCAGTCGACCATCAAACCTCAGGTATCCTCAATCGTAAATTCAGTTGCTGATGCCCGCTCCCGCCACCAGATATTTACCAGGGGGATGAACGAAAGCCTGCTTGATGTGGATTTCATCACCCTGCAAATGAGCTATCAGGAGCTGATGGCAGAATACAATTTATACACCAAAAACCAATCCAGCCTGCCCGAAGAAGAACGCAGTACACTTCAGGCCAAGTTCCGTCAGGAACAGCTTGATTTGATTGATGTGATCAACCGCTTCCTCACTGAGAATCCCAGCTTTGCCTCCATTGAGCAACCTGGTGGTGGCAACCTGGTGCAAGCCGCTGATCTTTATTATAACCTTGGGGAATTGCAGTATTATGCCATCCCGCAGGATCTAACTCCAGCTCTGGCCAGTTATCGCAGAGCTCTTCAGCTTGATCCCAGATTGCCCAATCGGGATCTTGCCCTCTACAATGTTGCCTTCATCTCCAGCGAACTGAAACGTGCTGAAGTAGACCGCAACCGTATTGCTTACAGGGAAACCGAGACCATTGGTTCAGTGCCCCCTGATAATGCCCTGTATAATGAAGGCAACTTTGCCGAAGCCTTGAATGCGCTAAATCAGATTGTGACAGAGTATCCTGAATCTGTGATGTATGAAGAATCAGTTTACCGATTAGGTTTGCTTTATTTCCGCTTTGCAGAAGATTCTGTCTCTCCAGTTCAGAACCGCAATACCGCCATCACTTACTTTGATCAGATCATTACCCGTCCCGATAGCCCCTTGTATTATGATGCAGTATATCAAAGAGGCTGGGTACGCATGAACAGCTATGATCAGGATGATCTGCGCCTGGCTATGAATGATTTTCTGGAGTTGCTGGTAGCAATTGAGAATGGCCGCATCAGCAATCCCGATCTGGTGCGTGATTATAAAGCTAATGCCACGGATAATATTGCATATTGCCTGATAGCTCTGGATGGCACCAATTTCCAGGCTCAGTCTCAGGGTATTGCTGAGATCAACCGCATTTTTGCGGGATATGAAAACCAGCAAGTTGTGCGCGAAGTGATAGATCTCGCCACTCAGAATAAAAATCGGATGGCCTCCAGGCTGCAAGCTGCGGATTTCCTGCGCTACCGCGTGGATCAGTTCCCCTTAGCTCTGGAAAATCCTACCTATCTGGATTCAATCCCATGGCTTTATGCCAATTCCACCACACCTCTGCGCGAGGGTGAGAGCCTTCCCCAAATCACACGCGCCATTTATCACGAGATCGCCAATTCATACAACCACAAGTCTGACTGGTATAATGCCAATAAAGACAATAATATCGAACCTCAGCTTGTAATCGTGGATAAAGCTTTCAAAGAAAGCGGCATATTCCTTTACAACGACTTTGCCAATCGCAAGGATCGCTCTGCCATGGAAAGCTATATCGCTCACATGAACGAATATGACGGATTCCTGCAGCTTCATGGTGAAAACTATAGCAAGTTCCGGACTGATACAGACAGCATCTTCGTAGATTTCTATGCCATCCTGGCTGAGAACACTCAGAACCCGGCTGACTATCTGGAAGCCATTACTCAGTTACGCAGCTATAACGATAAGTATCCTGAGAATAGCAGCTATTTCTACAATGAACAGCGCTCCCTCTATTATGCGCAGAGATTGTATGAAGATTCAGTTGCAGCGATCAACGCTGGTGATTATTCCCCTGTAGCGGGTCAACCCGCCGACATGGATGAAGCATTCAACTTCATGAGTGAAGCTTCCCTGCGTTACATCGCAACTGCACGTCAGGAGCGCTTTGCCAATCAAGAGAATCTTGAGCGTGCTGCGCTCTTGCTGATCAACCTGGCAGAGATTCAACGCGAACGTGAGAACGACGCAGAAGCTGTTCAACTATATACTCAAGCTCTGGAAATGGAGCAATATCTTTCTGATCAGGACAAAAAAGACGTCTATATCCGGCTTGCAGTACTTAGTAATGCAGCCGGGCAATTCACTGAAGCAGAAAACTGGTTCCGTAAGGCTCTACCGCTGGCCAGCAATGCCCAGGAACGTGATGATCTTGAAACCGAAATCCTGGTTCAAATACAGAGCCGCTATGAAAGTGCCTCCACCAGTGGCGACTATATGGCTGAAGCAGCCGAACGCCTGCGCTTTGCCGCCGAGCTGGATCCCGTAACTCAGGCTGATGAGGTTTTAGGTCAGAAATATGCTGCAGTGGAAGCCTACGAGAATGCTCGTGCCTTCCAGCAGGCCATTGACCTTTTGGTAGAGATTTCTGCAAACGAGGATGATGCCGAACGCGTTTATGCCTGGTATTATAAAGCCACCGGAATTGCCGGTGATGCTGATAAGATGAATGATCCGGTTCAGGCCCAAAACCTGGAGAAAGCCTATATCGCCAAACACCCCAGCAGCAATTACGCCTTCCGCCTCAGGATGAAGCACCTCAATGCTGCATTCCAGGATCCCGCCCGTATCACCGAAGCTGCGGATGGCTTCCTGCAAATCTTTGAAGATGTTCAAAGCAACTCCATTGATCCCGGTGATGCCCAGGCCAGCAGCCTTTTGAACGATGCCATCCTTTCCTATATGAAAGCTGGCAATACCACCAAGGAATATGAGTTGCGCAATCGTTTCATCTCCCTGTATCCAAATCATGAGAATGTGATCCCCTATCTGGAAGTTATGGCTGTGGGATATTATGATCGCGGAGAGATGGAAGAATACACCCGCCTGGCGCGCGATATCTATCGCCGTGATCCCAACAGCACCATTTATCAACAAGTGGCTCAGAATGAGCTTGCCCGCATCGGAACCCAGTTCAGTGAAGCTTGGGATAACCAGGAATATGAAGCTGCATTTGGTTTCCGCGATGAATATGTAAGGGTGGAAGCAGCCTACAAGAATGAAGGCCTCAGCTTCCAGAATGAAGCAGCTTATGAGCTCTTTGCAGCCGCTCAGAAGGAATATGACGATCTTCAAAAATACCAGGCCTTCCTGGCGAATTACGATCGTCAGATTGCCAGTCTCAAACGCTCTGATCTGCTTACCAAAGCACCCAGCACCCATATTCGGGTAAATGCCAATACCACTTTTGACCGTCATCTTGGCGCCGGTGATAACCGCCTCAAACGCTTCCAGACAACCGTCCAGACGGAAGTCAATAAGGTGATGACTCTGATCCGTCAGGGCAATGAATCCGGTTTCTACATTGATAATGAAAGACGGATTGAAGCCATTGATCTGATTGCCAGCATCAATGAACGCGCGATTGAGATTGTCAGCACCCAGCTTGAACAATACTTCCGGACTACTGTGGATGCGCAATTCTACCGGGATCAATATCCTGGCGAGCAACTTGATGCTTTTATTGAACATTTATCAGCCCAACAGACTGGTCAGTATGCAAACGATATGGTGAGCTGGCTCTTTACCATGTATCGCCTATATCACATATCCGGATACCAGAATGAGGCGACTAATGCTGCCGTGGCCAAACTCACCGAAAAGGGTGTACCCATGGAATATCGGATAGACGAGCATAAATTGGATTCAAACTGGCAGCAGGATTTGCAGCCCAATGGTTCAGCCCTTAGTGTTCGTAATCAAAGCAGTCCCACTGGCACGGATCTGGGGATGCTCACCATACCAGCTCAGAAAACACTTCGAATCAACAAAACCATAAACATGAGCCTGGTTCCGGATTTTGCTCACCTGCATCTGATGTATCCCCTGGATATGCAGATCAAGATTAATGGCAGCCTTGTGGAAGCTGAGATTGTTCCCGTAGATACACTCACGGCCGACAAACCTGCCACCACCCACTATGTGGCAATTCTGCCCATCGAAAGCTTTGTTGAAGGTCCTAACGAACTGGAACTGGAGTTCAACAACCAACGTTCATCCAATCAGGATCTGGCAATGAACTTGCAACTACGCACCAGTCTGCTACGCATCCGTCAAAACATTCCACCCGTAGTCACAAGCGTGCATTCAAACCAAACCTGGCGCGTGATTACAGTTGATCCGGAAACCGGCGAAGAACGTAGCAGCAGCCCCGTAGCTGCAACAAACTGGGGCATCACCTGGGATAACATTGAAGGCTTCGCTCCCAGCGCAGCCAGCCCAATCTGGGTGGCAGAGGATAGTCTGCAAGTGGAAACCCTGGTACTGGAAACCGAGTTCGATCTGGATAGTGAATTTCAGGAAGGACAAATTGACTTTGTAGCCCCGGAAGAGGTTACAGTTTACATCAATGGAAATCGTCTCAGTAATGCGATCATGGACTACGATCCGGATCCATTAATGGTCTATGCCATCCCCCTGCAAATACCAGCCCAAATGGTACAGATGGGAACGAACAAAATCAGATTTGAAATTTCAAACAGCAGCAGCTATCGTGGCTTCCTTGCTACAATCACGATTGCTAAAGCTGGCAAGGAGGAAATCCGATGAAGAAAATGCTATTCTTGCTCTTTGCTTTCATCGCCTTTAGCGGCATTCTTGTTGCTCAACAGGCAACAACTCAGGGTACCAATGCCGGAAACATCTACATTGATGAAGAAGAAATCGTCATTGATGTAAAAGCATTTGCCCCCGAATCAGGTATCTACAAGGCTAAGAGCGAAACCTATACCATCAGCAAAAAGTACCGCTTTGTGCTGGATGACCAGATTGTGAGAGAAAACAGTGAAATCCTATTAAATAAATGGCTTAAGGAGTCAAAATGAAAGTCAAAAATACCTTACTCGTTGTGATCGCCCTCATGCTCAGTGTTGGTTTCCTCTTTGCACAGGAAGCTGCCGAAGCTACTCAAACCGCTGCTCCAAGTGCTGGAAGTGGCGCACTTAATCCGATAACTCTATTCAAAAACAGCGGATCAATGGCTTATGTGATCCTTTTTGTAGTGGTTATTGGATTGGCCTATGCAGTAGTTCGCTATATCCAACTTTATGTTCGCGAGAAAATCGATCCCGAAACTTTCTTTGTGAAAATCAAAAACTATGTCAAAAATGGTCATATTGAGGATGCTACCAAAGTAGCCAATGAATTCCGTGGAACCACTATGGGCTTCATCTGCTGGAGCGGATTGAAAGTTCTGCAAGATGTCGTTAAATCTGGAAAGAAAGGTGAAGAAGCCAGGATCTCAGTGCAGAATGCTTTTGACGAAGCTGTGCTGCAAACTGTGCATAAACTGGACGGAAACCTCTTCTGGTTTGATACTCTGGCTCAGATCAGTACTTACCTTGGTCTTCTGGGAACCATTTTTGGCTTGATCCAAGCTTTCGATTCCATGGCTACTCTCTCCGGTGCCGAAGCCAACCGGGCTCTTACCAAAGGTATCTACCTGGCTATTGGAACCACCGCTCTTGGTTTGATTGGCGCTATTCCTCTTACTCTTATCAAGGGTGCTTTGTTCGCACGCGCCCAAAACATTATCAGTAACATTGACGAATATAGTGTAAAATTGGTGAACCACATCAACAACTACATCAAGGAATAAGATTATGGGAGTTTATCGTCCGTCACAGGCGAGACAACAACAAGGTCAAACAGCGCCACAGGAACCCAATCTGGTTCCTATCATGAACCTGTTTATCACGATCATCCCATTTTTAATGCTTATGATCGTGATCTCCCAAGTGGCTATGATTGCTCTTAACTTTGAATCCTCAGGAGTCAGTGGAGGAAGCGGCGAAGGTGCTGGAGGTGGCAGTGAAGCATTAGTAGAAATACGCATCTATGCCACTGAGCACGAGACTGGCCTTTTTCCTGGCTTCGAGATTCGGGATTTGGACAAAAGCGTTATCAAGCTTCCCAAAGCGGGAGATGCCTTTGATTTTGCCTCTTTGCAAAATAACCTTGTGCGTTTGAAAGAAAAGTACCCTGATAAAAGTGAAATTGGTGTTGTAGTGTATCCGGATGTCATGTATGATATCCTGATCCGCACAATCGATATCTGCAAACAAACTGGTTTCGTTACGGTTAAGTATATGAACCCCAAAGAAATGTATTACTACTGATGTGGGGAGGTAAAGATGAGTGTTCATGGTCAAGTAGTAAGTAAAAAACAAGGCTCTAGAAGAGTTCGCAAAAAAGCTGAGGAAGCCCATGGCCTCTCCATCACATCCCTTTTGGATGTGTTGACCATAATCCTGGTTTTCCTCATCAAGAACGTTTCCATGGAAACAACCAAGATTTCGGAGCTTGAGGATATGATCTATCCTCAAACTATAACGAATGAAAAACTTATGGAAAACCCGGAAGTCGTCCCTGTTAAAATGTATCAGGACAAAATCCTGTTTGGAATTGAAAGTCTGCCGCTGGGCACGCCAGATGATATGATTTCAGACGCAAACACCCGTGAAGCGATGAAGCAGTTCTTCTTGAATGAAATGGCTAGCATTCCTGAAGCAAAAAAGAGCAGTGCCTGCCTTGTTGTGCAAGCTGATGCTTTCATTCGCTGCGTGTATGTTACAGAAATTATCAGGGTGGCAACTTATGCCAACTTCCCAAACATCTATTTTGCAACAATTGAAGACCCGGACTGGTTATCGGACTACCGTCCGGCGTCAATTCAGTAATATGGAGGTCTTATGGCTAAGATTCTAAGTCTCAAATTGAACTACAAAGAAACGTTTCTGGATTATGCCAAAGAAGGCAGAGAAATCCGTAAGCAATTCTTTATAGGTTCAAACAAGTTTCTGCAATGGCAGATTCTTGACCCCTCGTTTCCGGACAAACATCTGTTTGTCAAAAAAGTAGGAGACAAACTGGTTATGAACATCCCATCCGGAGCCGAGTTCACCTGTAAAAAGGATGGTCAGGATGTGGATCATGCCTACCTGAAACAGCAAAACCTGCTTTCAGGAAACCAGCTTGTTCTGGACCCCACAATGAGTGGAGAACTTCAGCTTCTCAAGGATTGGAACGTGGAATTTGATTTCCGCGTGCCATATGTAGCCGTTCTGAACGAGCAGCAACGCGGCGACGTTATTGCCAGTGCAAGACGGCCTGACCTGCTTCCAGTAGAGAGATTCAACCGTGGCATAATGTTGATTGCAGCTATCCTTACGGTGCTCTTCCTGATCTTTTTTGATCTGTTCCTGAGTAAGGAGACTTACGTGGAAGAAACCGTGGAACTAAGGATGGCCCAGATCGCTCAAAAAGTAGTTCCAGATATCGCGCCTACTGCTGCGGCTCCAGAAATTACTCCTGAAGCACCAGTGGCTGACGCACCGCAAGGTACTGCTACTACTGGTCAGGGTGGTCAAGCCAGCACAGGTTCCTCAGGCATCTCCAGCTTACTGGGAGGCTCCTTTGATCCCAATGCAACTCAAGCTCCTGCGAATTATGCAATTGTTACAGTTGTTGAAGGTTTTGCCGTTACAGGATCAGGTGGTGGTAGAGGTTCAGGAATCGGTGGCAGTGGCGGTGGTGTCACTGCTGGTGGCACAGGAACTACTTTCAGTTCTACTCAAGGTCCTGGTGTAACTACCAACATTGGTGCAATTGCCGCATCCGGCCCAGCTACCCAAGGTTATTCAGTTGCCCCTGTGGGAGGAACTGGAGCATACATCACTGGCGATGCCAGGGGAGTAACCCTTTCAGGAAAATCATGGGAGCAATCCAGCCGGGATATCCAGATTATGCAGGATTTCCGAAGCCGCAATATTGCAACGGTTACCGAAAGTAGCATTAGTAAATTGGATGCCTCTACGCAAGCTCGCTATACCAGCCTTGGACAACAGGTGCGCGATCGCCAGAGTCAGATCGAGGCTGCCTACCGGCAGGCTCAGATGAATCAATCAATGACCTTCCGTATCAATCTGTTTGTTGCCCAGAATGGTAATGTGATATCTGCGGATGTCATTCCATTAGGCGAGTATCCTGCAGGCTTCGTATCCGAAGTAAAGAGAATCTGTGAATCATGGAAATTCAACGTACAGCAAGAAATGAATTATCAGTTCAGATTCACTTTGAAAGCCTAAATATCAACGAATAGAGTATTAACATACATAAGCCCTGCCATCCGGCGGGGCTTTGTTCATCTACCCTTACCAAATACGCTCCCCATGGTCTAGCCCGGCTTCAGCACTATATCACCCCATAATATCCGCATGGCATGGGGGAAATATGGGGTGATGTAGTGCTGAACATAGCGTGAACCCGGGAGGACAGGACTTGACACTGATCTGGCTATCTCAAGCCAGATCAGGCAACGCTGCCTAATACCTCCGAGAAAGCCTTAATCAATCAGCACTTTTTCGACAAAGCGAGAGTACATCAGCTTTGCCACTGCCATGTATTTCAATTCAAAGCGTATGGTATCACCTGATTTGTAGCCACTGGGATTATCCCCCAGATCATATACTGTGAGATCGCTGCTGTTACCAAAGAAGCGGATACTCTTATCTTCGGGAATCAGGTTATCGGCATCTACATCCAGAACCCCAAAATCCAGTACAGCTTTGAAACTCTGGCCATCATCCTCAATATCCATATCGGAGGAAGTGTGCCCAACTGCAGCATCAGTGATTGTTCCATCAGGGACATTGGCCTTTCTATAGAGTTCCACGATGTTTGCTTCAAAGGTGAAAGCTCCAGTGTTTAGTCCCAGAATTGGCTTGTTATCCAGAGGCGATGTACCCAGAAATGCGGCTTCACCAATGCGGAAATGGTTGATCCCGCTGGGCACTTTTCCTTTTTCCAAAATCGGCATCGTGATGCTGCTGGCACCAGAAACCAATTCCAGGTTGCGTTTGAACTTTGCTTCAATGAGTTGTTCATAGAGCACAAGTTGAATCAGCTTATCATAAGTGGGCTGAACTCCATACATGCAACCCAGGTTTGTTCCGATGCCGACGACGTCAAGATTGGAAAGCTTGAAGATCTTCTTATAGAAAGGTATCAAACCTTCGCGCTTGATTCCTTCACGCAATTCACCCATTTCTATCATTACGATCACCTGATGGATTTTGTCCTGACGTTTGGCTTCGTCATTTAGTGCCATGATGGTGGTGAAGTTTGTATTCAACGAGATATCCGCATATGCCACCACTTCTTTGACGTTTTTTGTGGAAGGGGGTTTGATGAACATTGTGCGTAAACTGGGGTTGAGCTCTTTCACCATGCGTAGAGATTTCCACTGCGACACGGCTATGGAGTGTGTTCCAAGAATGGCTGGATGCTGCAGGAGTTTGGTGAGGACGGCTTTATCCGTGCCCAATACCTTGACTACCAGAGACCATTCCTTGCCATGCTCCTGCATAAACTTTGAGATGATCTCGATATTTTGGATCAAGCGATCAATGTGAACCTTGAGCCTTGCCATACTTAGCTCCTTTGCCAACGCATCTCGGCGTATTTACTGCTGAATCCCAGCCTTTCGTAGAGTCTTTTGGCGGGATTATCATATTCTACATGCAGGGCTATATTTCCCTTTGTGAGCTCAAAAGCCTTCGTAATCAAGGCTTTTCCAATACCACCCCCGCGCCGGGCTGCATCTACAGCGATATAGACCAGAATGTTCTCTGGTATAAAATCCTGCATCCCAGTATCGTTCATTACCAAAGCACCCACAGGTTGATCATCCTGAAGCGCCAGGAGCACAAAGCCTCCTCTGCCAGCATCCCGGCTAAAAGCATAATCAATGGCTTTACCTATGGACAGCTTGTCGTCCCGGAAACGATCCAGATGGGTGTGTAGAAACTCTATCAAAGCATCTTTGCTAATAACTTTATCCATGTCTTTCAAGTTTGTGAATTGGATTATCTGTAACATATGGTATCTCCTTCTTTACTGGTGTTGAGGCCTAAGCAAGACCGTTTACATGCTTGTATAAATATCTTGCACAATCACTTAAGCCTTGTCAAGCCTTTTTTTCGAGCTCGCAGTATTATTTCCATCTTGACAGATTTGTCCCGGCTAATATCCATCCTTTATGCATTACTACAAAGTTCATTTACCGCTTAGTATCGTCAGGGAGTTCAGCTATGTGAGCCGGGATCGGATCAGTTGCGGAGCCAGAGTTCTGGTTCCCTTGAATGCCAAGCTGGTTCTGGGCATCTGTTCGGCGGAAATCCCAGCGCCAAGCTTTGCCTGCAAGGAAATTGCCGAAGTTCTTGATGATCGCCCGATCCTGCCCCAGGAGCTGATGGATTTAGCAGGCTGGATGGCAGAATACTATCACTGCTCTGTGGGTAAGGCGCTGTTTGCCATGCTGCCGGCAAAGCTGCAGGCTGATATCGATGCTCAGGCGAGCTGGATCGGCAGCGA
>Ga0265294_10007255_pt1 | contig 13204 bp, 4 predicted proteins | sample MunlanPumphouse3_FD_192504 | JGI IMG/M metagenome (GOLD analysis project Ga0265294, IMG submission 192504) | Groundwater microbial communities from a municipal landfill in Southern Ontario, Canada - Pumphouse #3 | ecosystem: Environmental > Aquatic > Deep subsurface > Groundwater | place... | reverse complement strand
TGCGGCTTTGAAATTTCTGATGGCGAGCATATATGAAAAAAGTAGGTTGATGACCGAAACCAGAAAAAGTGTAAAACTGAGTAGCGGCAGTAGGCCCACATAGGCCAGATAGCGCTCTCCCAGCATCAGGGTGATGACAAATTCAGGGAAAATCGCAAAGAAAATCAATACGCCGCCTCCGACAAGAGAGATAAGGATTAGCGATTTTCTCAGGATTTTGGAATTGTTGCCGTCTGGGTCGTGTATTTTTATCGAAGGGAGCATCACTCCGACAATCGAACCGGTTACGAAAAATACGATTCTGGAGATAATAGCGACTCCTCCGTAAAGCCCCGCGATTTCGCTGGAAAAATAGTGTTTGACGACCAAGATGTCGAAAGAAAAGAGAAAAGAAGTGGTAAGAGAGACTGTTAGCACCAAAAGGGCGTATTTAACGTTCTTTTTTATTTTTGTGCTGATTTCTATATTTTTGCGCTCCAGTTTCAGGAGGCCTTTGGTTTTCGTCCTAAGATAGAGGATGGCAAAAAATTGCGCGACGATGATACCGAAAATAGCCCCCGCTGAAGACCAGCCCCAAGACACGAAAAAAACCGCGAACAACAATTTGCCGATCGAGGCTATGCTTTGACTTATGGATATTTCCTTGAATTTGTGTCGCCCCTGCAGGATTGCTTCGCTGAAAATGATAGGTATCCCGGACAATAGGATCAGGGCAAGGATGACAAAAGGATAAGCTGACTGAAAATTGAAGAATTGCTTGAGAAGCGGACTTGCTGCTACTATGATCAGGGAAATCAACAAAATCAGCGCCAGCGCCACCTTGTATAGCGCAGATATCGACTCCTTGGCCTCCTCTTCACTGCTATTGGAGGTGATATTTATGACCATAATGCGAAACACGCCGCCGATGATGCCGAATTGAAGAAAGAGGGACACCAAAGCCTGAACCTCGCCGAATTCTTCCACGCTCATCATTCTCCCTAAAATGGGGTGATATAGATAATTAAAGACCGCAACAATCATCGAACCGCAAAAAAGAATAAAATTGTGCCTCAGAAAGCTGTCTTGCGTTATGGATTTGATTCGGGATGTCATCTTGCTCAAATTACCGAAATAAAATTTATTCGTATTTTGTACCTTTGAAATATAAGAAAAAAAGGCCATAATACCGCTCTATAGATAACCCGGTATATCCCTCCTTTTTAACCAACCGCTTTATTATAACAACATCAATCAATAATGCAAATTATCATAATCTAAATTGCTGAATTGTTCTATTCTGTAAGCTGTCATCCCGGAATTTCTCATAAGAGAGATATCCAGGATTCCGATGCTAAGCCTATAATGTGTAGCCGTACGATTGAAACATGGCATTTGTCTTGCATAGTCACGGGATTCCGGATATTTCGTAGTAACGAAATTCCGGAATGACACAGGGAAGACGGGATTTCTGTTTTAAAAAGCTTCTCCTAGAAATGGAATGCCCAATCTTTTTCTTTTTGTCTCCCCTTTGAAGAGATTATTCTTCCGTTCGGTCGCCTCCTGTCTGTCTCCCGTGTGCTGAGTTTGGTTCATGGCCTGAAAGCTGGAGCCTAGAAAAAGAGTATGTTTGCCGTATCTTTTGGCGATGCCGTCCGCGCTGGCAAATATCCGTGAAATCTTCTCCGCAGTTATCACTTCTCTGAACAGGTCGGTTTGATGACAGACATTTTCCGTTATGTCCGTAAAGATTACTCCCGTGGCACGGAATAATTTGCCCGGAGCAAAAACGAGTCCGCAATATTTATCAATCATCTTGATAATCTCAATCGGATTATCAGTAGGGCGGATCAGATTGAATTCAAAGCCTTGATAACGAAAATCTTGTGTCTTCAAAAAGAAAAAAACCTTTTTGGCCGCCAGATTGTGCCTGCGCAATTTGATACAGGCATTCTCTGTGTTTTTGGAGAGCTGACTCATTGCATATTCTCGATTATCCGAAGGCGGAGTAAAAGTCTTGGTCTTGCTGATAGACTGATAGCTGTTTTTCTTTTCCGGATCCACTGCATAAACCATTTCCCCTTGCAGCTCCTGCCAGATTTCCAGATGCGGTTTTGTCAGATTATTCTTGATCCAATCCCGGTCTTTTTTCGCGAACTCCAAAGCTGTCCTGACCCCCTGCTTATTTAGATGAGCCGACGTCTGCGGTCCTATTCCCCAGATCTGATCCACATTGAGCTTGTCCAGATATTTCTCGATGTCGCGCCCGGAAATTATAGTGAGCCCTGAGGGTTTTTTCCATTTGGAACCGACTTTTGCCAGAACCTTGGTAGGTGCCAATCCTAATGAAAAAGTGAAGCCCAGTTCGCTATCCAGCGTCGCCTTGATTTCCTTTGCCATTTTCTCGTAGGACATATGCAGAGGGCGCTGGAGGCCGGTAAGGTCGGCGAAACACTCGTCAATACTATATTCTTCCACTGTAGGCGTAAAACGTTTTACGATATTAAACATACGCAGAGAATACAGGCTATACGTCTCATAATCCGACGGCAAACAGACGACCTCCGGGCATATCTTCCTGACTTGCCAGAGGGGCATAGGCCTTCTCACTCCTCGCGCCTTGGCCTCGTAGGTAAGCGAGGAGACGATGCCTCGCTCAAGCCCGGTCACTACCGGTTTCCCCTTGAGTTCCGGTCTCCGTGCCACTTCACAAGAAGCAAAAAAGCAGTCGCCGTCGACATGGAGAATCGCTTGGGGGAATGAAGATAAGCTGACTGGCATATTGTATTTCCATAAATTAGTACTAACACGTAATCGCGAAGGATGAGAGTATAAGGAACGTATGAACACTGTCATTCTGAGGTACCCCGAAGAATCCCGTTAAATCCCGCATCAAATGGATTTGATTCCCCTCTAGAGAGGGGTGGCACCAACATAAGCAAAGCGTTGTTGTTGTGCGGGGTGTGTAGGGAACGATATATTTTTGCATAACGCTCTTTACACACCCCTCGCAACTTTACAGCTAAAGCCATAACGGCTCTTCCCCTCTCGAGAGGGTAATCTAATACCTACAAGAAGACGAACAGAGTCACGTCCCCTCGCCCATTGGGAGAGGGTCAGGGTGAGGGGGAGCAATAGTGTATTTAAACCTTAATGAAACCGGCCGGAGACACGGTTCCGGCTCAATATTTCCTTATAACCGCTGTGACCACGGCCGCAATTTTCAATTCCTCCTCGGGGTAGATGTTCTGATATTTCTTGTTGGCCGGTTCCAGATATATCTTGCCGGCCTTTTTTCTTAAATATTTTATAGTCCATTTATTGTCCACCTCGGCGATAACAATATCACCTTCGGCAGGAGTCGCGCTACGATCTACCAGCACCATATCCCCCGGCATAATTCCGGCATCCTTCATTGAATCGCCGCTGATCCTGAGCATATAGGTCGCTTCCTTATTCTTAATCAGGAATTCATCCATACTCATAGTATCCGATAGTTCTTCTTCAGCCGGCGAAGGAAACCCCGCCTCCACTTGCCCCAGCACTCGGATCTCGCCATATAGATTGCGTGGAATCAGTTTACCCTTCCCGTCTTTGCTTAAAAATTTCTCATCCTCTAATTTTTTCACCAATTTAAAAACCGCATTCTTGGATTTGAAACCCAACAGAGTCATCATTTCCGCATAACTGGGCATCCGCCGTTGTTTCTGATAAAACTTGATAATCCGTCTCTTGTGTTTTTCCGTCATATGTTTTTGGGTTACATCTTCTCTACATTATAGTAAACAATCGTTCACCTGTAAATGACCGAGGGAATCGAGCCATAAAATCACACAGAACTTCATCACTTTTATGATCGGTCTTTCCGGAATTCTGTTATTGCGTACCTCATTTAGGAATGACAAAATATATTTAGTTATAAGAACGGAAGAATTCATTTCTTTGAAAATATCAGAGAATCGTCAGACTTGCACAAGGCTGATATTTTACACTACCCATCAATGCCAATGATTGTCTCAAGATTCAAAAGGTCATACTTCCCATCTTTATCTCCGGCTATAGAAAATCCGAAAGAATCGTCGTTCTTAATAGACCAATTCCAAACGAGATATCCCCTATAGCCGTTTTTTGAAATGAACCCTGATATATCCTCTATCACATCCGATGGCTCCCGGCCGAAGGGATATAGATATTTTGGAATTCCGAATTCACCGACGATAATGGGCTTATCCATCTTGTCAGCATAATCCGCTTGCAGGCTCAGATACTGATTGACTTGTTCGAGATCACTATAAAGAATCTCGTTTCTACCATTGTAGATATAGAGATGAACGGAGCAGATGTCGATACTTGGGATACCGCAGATATTCGCTGTTTGTTTTTCTGTAAGCGATATCGCCTGCTCGGTTCCGGACAATATAAGATGATTTTGATCAATCTGCCTGATATAGTCCGCCATTTCTGTTGTCCAGTCGACCAGAATATCTTCCTTGCCTTCGGTTATCCGGGGTTCATTGATGATTTCCCAACCGAGTATCGATGCCTCTTCGGCATATATATTATGAGTGATACTATTCTCTCGCGAGATTACATGGTTGATATAGTTTTTGAATATTTTTTTCGTTTCCTCGTCCGAATAAAATAAATTATCACCGTTTTTCGTTTTTCCTGTCCACACTAAATACTGTTTTTTGCCTCCAAGGTCCTGCCAATGATTCACGAGCGAAGGTATGAGCTTGATATCATGTTTGCTTGCGGTGAATATTATCAAGTCTGCTTTTTTAAATCTTTCTTCATTCATAATCCCCGCCTCCGGCTGGAAACCTTCGTCGTATCCGTCTCCGAACATCCAGAAGCGGACGGTATTGACCCCGGCCTCGTGAAGATTTTGGAAAGTATCATCGATTTCCTCGTCCGTCTTGTATGCCAAGTCATAAGAATTGACTCCCCTGATCACGGTCGGTTTTTTGCCTGTCATCATAGTGTTGCCATCTCTCGAAACGAATAATTCATTCTTATCTCGAAGCTTATAGATACGCGCGTGTTTACCTTCGTATGATAACTTGTAAAAGCTCAGGAATCTATTATTTTGCTTGTTTACCAAAGTCGTATACACAGGCTCGCCCACATCACCGTTAGCCATCACTATCCATCTGGCATATTCTTCCGGCTGTGCTATCGCCTCCGACCACTCCCTGCTCACTCCTTCGTGAATGAATTGTTCCAAGTGAAAGCCGCTCTTGAACAGGACCGGATTGAAAAATGATGTGGAAACTATGACCTTTTCATCCGATGAGACATTATTCTCTAATTCCAGAGCTATGTCATAATGAGCAAACGAGCTTGATCCGACCGTGCCGTCGACTAAAGTGATTATTCCGCTGCGCTGCATAGTCATCGTCTGAAATATGGTTATAAGGATTACCGCGATGTAGATTAAGGTCTTCTTGAGATTTGAGATGATGCCGATAAAAAATGCGGCAAAGGGAAGGGCGAAAATCCCGTATCGCGTATTAAACCACTGGTTGGAAAACTCACCTGAGGGGTTCCATCCCAGTTCAGGAAGATTGATGATTGAGAACCCCAGATACAAGGCCAATATATTGAATATTATCGGAGAAACGAGCAAAACCAAAACCAAAGCTTTATTGCTGAGGTCGATTCTCAGCTTCTTTTGAAAAAAGAAACTCACCAGTCCCGCAAAAGCTAGGACTATGACATATTTCCCTACGACCGCAAGCATATCATACCAATAAGCCAAGGAAGCTATATTCAGATTATTTTTTGTTATAAGTCCGGCATTGCTTTCGATGGTCGTTTGCTGCGACTTTGCCGAGTAGGGTCCGATGGCAAAATACAACGGGTCTCCGAAGATGAGCAGATTCCAAATGAACCATAATCCCACACCAAAAATGATCGGAAATACAAAGACAGTAAGTTTTCCTACGGTATCTTTCAGCCCCCCCTTGCGATACAGGATTTCATAGTATGCAATAAGCAAAAATTCTACTCCGACAACAAACCAGCCGTCATACCTGGCAAGCACCTGCAAAAACCCCAACGCCCCCAGTATGAATAGATACTTGGGGTCGCCCTTAATAATAAATTTGATAAAGTACAAAACCGACAAAACAAAGAACATGAGATAAAGTGGCTCCGTGAGAGGGGTCGTCTGCAGATATAGCATATTAAGATTCACTGCAAATATAACTCCCCCCAAGAGCGATGCCGTCTTATCCTTGGTGACGATTTCGATACTTTTGTAGATGCCCCAAACAGAAATCACATAAGCAATCATCGAAAAGATGCTTCCCGCAAACCCACTGTGCCACGCCCAATCATTCCAAACCAAAGAGAGAGACAACACATGATTCAAAGGAAGCCAAACACTCCCCAACTGCGAAATGCCCGGCTCAATATTATCGATGACCAGGCGCGAAATATTCAGATGCGACATCGCATCACCGTATGCCAATGAATAACCCTTGTCAGACGACCACGCATAAGACAATGCAGAAAGAACGGCCGTAAAAAGCATCAGCAATTTTAGCGACTTTGCGCTCAGGTATATTTTAATTTTTTCAAATATGGAAGCTTCGAGCATGTACATTTGAGATTATTTGATTATCGGCAGATGCAATCCGTGCACTGTTTTTTCCCAATAGTGCGGCTTAAAGATTATCTGATACAGAGCCATCCAGGCGGCGATGCTCATCATCAGCCAATAAATCGGTACGAAAAAAACATACACAACGATGCCCCACTGCTCTCTTTTGTAGCAGCCGATCATATAATAATATAAATAAAGAAAATTACCGAGCACCAAGCAGATAACCGCCAAATAGAAAACTATCGGCGGAAACAGCGAATCGACAGTCGATCCGATTATTGAACGGAAAGAAAAATAAGTGACGGTGGTCGACCACATAAAAGGATTTATAAAAAGGGATGAGACTTTCCCCCCTACCACCAGCTGAAAAGTGATTATGTTCGGGTGTTTCCAGTCAGAATTAAACTACCACCGACCTTGTCGGTGGAATTCTGGGCTAACGGACTTTGTCCTTTCCGCCAGTACGCTTATCCGACTATTTATTTATATCTTTGCTGTCTGGTCCTATCTGTAAAAAGATACAAAATGCAACATTATCGCTTGCATCTTGAAATATATCTATCTGTGCCATTATTTTAAAATACAAACTGACTTCGTCCGCAATCGGAAACCGTGGACGACCGACTTCGTCGGTGGTTTTCTTAAAGCAATAAACTCTTTCGGATTCCTCATATGGACTAAGTATGTTTGCATATAGCCTTTGATCCAACGCGAGCGCTGCTTCATCCAATTCATAAGATTGCTATTCGCCTCTTCCATCGTAGTGGAATCCAAAACGGCCGTATGATAACCCATCTTGCATAAACGCATTCCCAAATCGCAGTCTTCCGTCACATTAAAAGGATCCCATCCTTTGAGCAGGTGCAAACTATCGGCTTTGAAATGATTAGAAGTGCCTCCCAAGGGAATCGGCGCACCTATCGATTGCAAGCCGGGCAATATCAGATCAAACCAGAGGGAATATTCGGCTGTAAAAACACGAGTCAATATATTTTGACAAGGATTATAAAAATTCAGCTGAGCCTGCATACAAACGATGTCCTTGTTTTCTTCTTTCTGAAAAGCTGAGAACGCTTTTTTCAGCTGCTTCGGATCTGGGATGTCTTCCGCATCATAAATCACCACATATTCCCCCTTGGCATGCGCCAAGCCATAATTACAGGCTTTCGGTTTTGTTTTGGGCGCGCCATGAGGGACTACGATTATATGAAAACAATCCGGCAACTTCATTTCCTCCGCCACCCTTATCGTCTCCCTATCGTCATCTTCAAACAAAAGCTGGACCTCGAGCTTGTTTTTGGGCCAATCCATTCCAGAGATTGCCTCAATGAATTGAGGAAGAATTTTGCTCTCCTTGTAAAGAGGGCAAAAAATCGTATAAACAGGCAGGTCTTCATCTTTGATGGCCTTCAATTCTTTTTCCGAAATCCGAATCTCCGGTGTTTTTTGAAAATTTCTGCCGATCAAAAATAAGTTAAACAATAGATCCAAGAAGTAGACGACGGTCAATAATACGACTATCAGGATTATCGTAGTTCGCCAATCCAGGATAAAACCGGCTATAATCGTCAATAACAATACCGCTAAGACTATTTTTTGGTGAAGAACGATAGTCTGTAATGCGCTGTGGCGGTGGCTTATGTCGGTATGAGTGATCAGTTTTTCCCCTTTATAGAATACGCCGTTTCCCATCATTTTATCCTGAGTTTCGTCGCTATACAAAACGGGAGGCAGTACGGTTAATTTCAGTTTGAACGCTTGCAGCCCAATTTCGAAAACAGATCTAAGGAAATTCAATTTAACATTCCCGCCTTGCCTCTCGAAAAATTCTATATCGAAACTTCCGATGGTGTAACCGAGATTTCGCGCTTTGTGCAAAAATTGCAGATCAAATGTCCAGGGAGTGGAACTTATCTCTATATACGCGAGAACTTCCTTTTTAAAGACTTTCAGTCCGGACTGCACGTCACAATCCAAACCGAAGATTACCTTACCGAAAACATAACGGAACATCTTGCTGGCAAATTTCCTGCTAACGCTTGAATCGTTCCTGATATTCCTATTGCTCACGACGATATCAAATTTTTTCAGCTCCCTACACATCGGCAATATCTCCTCCGGTGGATATTGCAAATCGGCATCAATCATACAAATGACATCGTACGCTGCGTTTTTAAAACCGATAAGAAGGGACTCGGCCTTTCCTTTTTTGATACGTTTATCTTTTACAATCGTTCTTACGGGGAGATAATTACAGAATTTATTTATTTTTCCGACTGTATCATCAGTAGAATTATCGTCAACAAAAATCAGCTCATAAGATATTCTGGATTTCGCAAAAGAACATTGCACTCTCTTAATGAGTTTTTCTACGTTAGCATCTTCATTGTACGTAGGAATAATTATTGAGACACCTCCCATCATATTTTTTCAATGAGCTTGATGATATTTCAGAAAACAAAAAAACAAAGATTATAGTATTGGCACTTTTACGTCCAGTTCTAATCTTTTCCTTAGGTCTTTCGGAATCATCCTGTAGACACCGTTATCCTAATTTCCCTCATCCTTCGTCATTCCCGTCCCCGACTTCTCGGGGATAATCTCTAGCGAGAATGCATCTTTTTATGATGGTTCTACCACATGCGCCATTTTCACCTGATACGACTTACGAATCGATACCTTACCACCAGACCAAAATTGCCTGCCAGCCAAATACTGAGTCATACTACTTTTTATTATCTCAAATAAAAATACAATGTCAAGAATGTGAGAAATCTCTCGCAATGCAATATTATTCGTTTATAAAATAAAGAACGAGAGAAAATTATTCCAAAGTACTATTTGAGCCCTGCTAAAAAAGATAAGAGCTGCTTATTTTATAAAAAAGATATATTAAAATCGCAAAATTGAAATTGTTAATGCGATTATTCACAACACAAAGAAAGAAGAGGATATTCCTCTTCTTTCTTTTTTATTTTACCTCAAGACCTCTCCGCTCTGATACCAACTGAATTCCGTATCATTCACGACGATGATATAATCCCAATTAAGTTTGTATTTTATAAAGACTTCCGGATTGGGAATGCGTCTTTTAATGTTGTCTTCAGTGAGATAGATGTCCGGAGAATATCCGGTTTTAATGAGATGTGAAGTGGGGTAAGATTGCATCTCAAGCTTGGAGATTATCTGTACGTCCTCTGTCTTATCTCCGTATGAATTGAAAATTTCCGTGGTCGGTATCAATTTCTTGATACCATTTTCTGTATAATATATACCGTCAATTCTCGATTCCTTAAGGAGATTGGCTTGTCGATATTTGTTCACAGTCTCTTGTGTCACATCAACCACCTCATCCCACTTGAAACCGTAGTCCAGAAATATCTCAGGATTGGGAATGTGACGTCTTACGCCATTTACTACCAAATAAACTTTGTAATCCCCTATCGTCCTTATGAGATTATCCTCGTAATCGGGAATCGACTCCAATTGTGGACGAGTCAGCTCTTGGATGTCTGTCCATTTATAGCCCAGCTGCTCGAATACTTCAGGCGTGCATATCCATTTTTTCTTATATTCCAAAGTGATATAGACTTTAAAAGAGTCGGCAGTCTTTATGAGCGTGCCATTGGGAAAAAGAGGGACTGAGGAAACTGGGTCGCTACTAACCAGACTTAGTTCGACTATGTTCGAGATTCCGCCCGAGGAAGATTTGAATTTGATATATAACTTGTCTTGCTCGTCCGCTTTGATATAAGTAGGAGAAGCGCTATAAGTTTCCCATTCTGTATCGGCAAAATCCGCAGTCGAAGACAAAGACATTTGCGAAGCGTTCAGGACCGAGAAAGAAAGAGTTGCCAGATTATCCACAATCGAGGTCACTTCATATTTTTCTATAGTAGGAATAGTAATAATGCTACTGCTCCCTCCTCCTCCGCCAGAACTGTAACTGATAGTGTAAGCAGCTGAGGCAACGGCACTGTTGCTAAATCCTGTTTGTGTTGCCAGTGTCTTTACCGTTGTCGTAGATGAAATGGATAGCGCGGAAGAATAAAGGGTTGATGTAATAGTAGGAGTCGAGCCATCCAAAGTGTAATGGATAGCAGCACCCGTGTCCGTAGTACTTAGGGTAACGCTTTGCGCCGAGGAAAAAGTTCCGGTTGCAAGTGAGAAAGTCGGAGGCTTAAGCGCTGCTCTAAAACTCACTACCCAGCCGCCCGAAACGCCGCCTCCCGTAGTAACGAGCGAAGCGGTAGTGTTTGTCAGTACGGAAGAAGTAATTCGTTCTTCTGCCGGTCGCGCTACGCTGAAACCACAATAATCATTGGGGAGAAGCGTATAGCCAGGACCTGCGGTACAACCCGATGCTCCCGTATGCCAGGCGGCTAATATCAATTCGTTAGGAATCGCAGTGGTAAATGTCGGCGATGTTGCCCCCGCTCCGGAAGTGATTACATCCACAGGGGAAAGCGTATCGATGTTGGCATATTCAAGAACGCGAATCGTGCTAAAAGTACCGTTAAATGTTGCGGTTACGGTATTTAGCGAAGTAGCTCTTGCAAATGCGTAAAACCATTGACCGGAGATGTCTCCACCCACTAGAGTCGAGGATCCGATAGAAGTATATGTATTTCCCTGCGTATCGGTTATCCCGAATGCTGCCAGATTCTCATGGACTGCCAAGTGTACCGCGATCAAATTGCCTTCTGTATGAGTGACGGTAGGCGCGCTTAAGCTGGTAGCCGCAGCGTTGTGAGAAGGAGTTACTGCTTGCGTAATCGGACCGTGGATGCCAGATTCCTCTGTCGTAAAGGTAGCAGTAGCGGTAACATCGGCACTAAGTGTCACGGTGCAAGTAGATTGTGTACCACTGCAACCATTTGACCAGCCTACAAAAGTAGATCCGGTATCCGGTGTAGCCGTAAGAATAACTTGGGTTCCTGCGGTTAGTGTTGCTTCCGTGCCTGTACAGCTTGTGCCACAAGTATTAAAAGTTGTGGCAGGTGCTACAGTTGCGATTGTAACCGTGCCTGTACCTCCATTGCCTGCTTTACCTAGTGTCAAAGTATTGCCATCCGTCAAAACAGTCCATCCGCGAGAGATAAGATTAGCCGCATGAGATTGTCCTGTGGCAGAAGAAGGTGCGTTACTAGTCAAATCCAAATAACCTCCTCCCGTATTTTGAGTATCAAAGTCCAATAATATATCATCTACCGCAGCCTCGGCAAAAAGATTGTTATGAGCGTCGAGGTGGTATAGACCGATAGAGCTGGAAACATCCAAGCTGGTGAGCCGATTGTTATATGCGTCTACATCTTCAAGTCCCAGATTATTGCTGATGTCCAAACTGGTTAGGACATTATCGAAAATATCTATGTAGCCCCTCGTACCGGCTATTGGAAAATTTCCTGAGAAATTAGCGGCTGAATATTGGTTGGTTTGCGCCCAGACTGATTCTATATTAGTTGAAATCGGATGCAGTGTCCCGGTTTGAGCGTCATTTCTAATCCAAAGTTCTTCTAACGATGGAAACTTGGATAAATCGGCAATCGGTGCCGTTAAAGCCATGCTATGAGCGCAGAAGTGCCATAAATAAGGCTCTCCGTTCGTTGGCCATGTAATCGAAGTATACTCATTAGCCGTACCACGAAAATCAGCAATATTCGGACTTTCCGAAAGGTCCAGTGTGTCCAGTCCACTACTCTCAATATTCAAACGCGATAAGATAGGGGTGTTAGAAAAGTCAATAGAGTCCAGGGAAGGGCAATATGAGCAATCCAGTGTAGTTAAGGAAGTAAAATTACTGAAGTCTAGTGCGGTAAGTGGATTGTTCCAAGAAACCCATGCCCATAAATAAGGAGCCGCGTTACTAAGGCCACTGACCGCAGTCACGTTTTGTTGTGCCAAATCGGGAATGGTAGTCGTGCCCTCTTCGTTGTGGTTGTATCCGATATTAATCGAGGCTATGGCGCTCCACGGTGTTACCACTAATGTATTGGTCCTACTACTCGCATCCGCAAAAGTTACACTCGGGGATAAAGAATCAGAAGTCGAACCGTTGCCGAATTCCCAATGAACATTTGGATGTCCGTTGACTGTTATAATGGGAGTGAAAGATGCCCCGCTAGTGGTAAAGGTAACCTTAGCGCTGGAGTCTATAATATAATCCGCATTTATTATGACACTATCGGTCATGCCACTCATGGTTGCTACCGCCTTTATATTTTTGGAACTGGAAACACTGATAGCGCCAGAATAAGGCAGAGCGCCTCCTGAACAAGTACCCGCTCCGTCGGTAGTAGGATCGGATCCATTGGTCGTGTAGCAAATAGTGGCACCAGACACCGTACTGGTCAAAGACACATTTTGAGTAGTGGCATATGTGCCAGGGATAGGAGAAAAAACTGGAGTCACTGCTCCTCTGAAGCTCACTACCCAATTATTCCAGGCGGAACCACCTACATGCCCCAAAGAAACTGTCGCATTTGTTTGGAGAGAAGAAACGATTCTCTGCTCTACTGGACGCCCGATATTGGTATTACAATAGTCGTTTGCATTTAGGGTATAATCAGTGTCTGCCGTACAAGAAGTAAGGTTTGTTCCGTTACTAAACTGCGC
>Ga0265294_10007254_pt1 | contig 13205 bp, 8 predicted proteins | sample MunlanPumphouse3_FD_192504 | JGI IMG/M metagenome (GOLD analysis project Ga0265294, IMG submission 192504) | Groundwater microbial communities from a municipal landfill in Southern Ontario, Canada - Pumphouse #3 | ecosystem: Environmental > Aquatic > Deep subsurface > Groundwater | place... | reverse complement strand
TACTATCTAACAATATTTTAGCTCTCTTCAGTCTCTTCATCGCTATTGCTTCGGCATGTTTTCTACGCATATATTCTGTGTCGTTTCTCTTTTTTATCATGATTTTTGCTCCCAACGTCAGTAATAGCACCAATAATGTTATACTGCCAATAATCACATAATAAGCACTACTGCCAAAGTTGACACTTGTCTTTTTTTCAAAATCAGGAATATTGCTATTGATATATCTGATGTCTTCGCCCAAAGTTACAACATCTTCACGAGCTACTGTATTTACCACAGAATTTCCGCCACCTACAACACCTGCATCTTCAACTTCTACATTAAACTCCGGTGTGTGTAATGTTACGTATGTCTTTTTATTAGGGTCAAAATATGAAAAATCGAATGAATTTATCTTGAAACTTCCGGAGTTTCTTGGAATAATGACATATTCAAAAACTTTATTGCCTGATACGGAATTAGCATTAGTTTTAATATTCTGCGTAATTTTAGGTTTATATACTTCAAAATCACTTGGAAATTTCACGTCAACTTTATCTATCAAACGTATATTTCCACTTCCGGATATAGTATATTTCAACGTAATAGCCTCATTTGCTTTTAATTCCGTTTTATCAATAGTAGCTGAAATGCTAAAATTACCTACGGCACCGGAAAATGAAGCCGGTTTCCCTTCGGTCGGCAATGGCTTCGACTTTATTGTTATCGGCGTTGTCGTACACAAAACAGAAACATTCTGATACGTACTGAAAAAATCATCAAAGAAAGGATCTCCAAACACGCCTCTTCTTTGCTGTGCCGGTGTTTTTACTTTAGCTATAACTTCTATTTCGGCAGCCGGTATCGTAATTTCACCCGACTTTTGCGGAAACAAAATATTACGTTGCATTTCATCAGAATAATAAGTTTGACCATTATATGTCGTAGGCGATAATTGTATGTTGTCTAATTCAACATCTTCTTTCCAGAAACCTGTATATGAAGGAAATTTAACATCACCAAAACCCGCAATATCAACTTTTGTATAAATTTTATGAGACATTACAATCTGCTCCCCTATATACACCTCTCTTTTATTAACTTCAGACGTAATGAATAAATCATTCTTATTTATTGGTGTATTATTGTAAGTAGAACCTCTCGACTGCTGGTTTTGCTGACTCTGCTGCTGATTTTGCTGGTTACTTTGCTGATTTTGCTGGTTATTTTGCTGTACTACCTGTACTTGAACTGCATTTGACGCATAAGTCTTCTTTTCGAATGTTATGGTTGCAGGTTTTATTGTATAGGCTCCTGCAGCGTTTGCACGTAAATAAAATGTATAAGTAATGGAAGTAGACCTTTGCTGTTTCCCATTAATAAATTGGAAATTTGAACTCGTAGATGTGTTAGGACCTGAAAGTATAGTAAATCCTTCCATATCAGGATATTTAAAATCACTGACTTTTTGATCTGCTGTATAACTCAACACAAACTGTTCTCCTACTCGTACAATATCCGGAGCCTTGGCAACAAATTGAACTTCCTGCCCAAATGTTATCAACGGTATTACAAATATTATTAATAATAAATATCTTATTTTCATACATTTCTTTATTTTATACGTAGAAATCAAAAAATTGAAAAATTTCTCATAACACTAAAACACTTCTTTATTTGACAATAATTATCTTAATAGGTTTCATCATTATTCAAAGATCTTTACCAATCCTTATCTATTTTAACATTCTGACCTTTAGTTTTATCTTTTTGTATTTTTTCTATAGTCTTCTGTTCTTCATTTTCTAATGCGTCAAGCATTCGCTCAGCATCTTCTTTAGATATTGCCTGTTGATCTTCTCCCTGACCTTCCTCACCCTGTTGAGCTTGTTGTTGCTGCTGTTCTTGGCTTTCGCTTTGCTGCTTTTCCTGATTTTCTTCGCCCTCTTGCTGCTGATTTTGCTGTTGCTGCTGCTGATCCTGATTATCAGAATTTTGATTTTCTCCATCTTGATTTTGCTGCTCCTGCTGTTCACTTTCCTGCAATTTTTGTTGAGCCATAGCCAAATTATATCTCGCATTTTCATTATTCGGGTCTAATCGCAAAGTCTGTTTATATGCTTCTGCAGCTTCCGCATATTTTTGTCCGTCATAAAGAGTATTGCCCAAATTATAAAGTGCAGACGACTTAGTTTTTACATCATCACTACGCTTTGCAACAGCCGCATAAGAAGTCATTGCTTCTTCATAATTGTTTTGCAAATATAATGAATTACCCAGATTAAATTCGCCCTCATTACAAAGCGGTGATTCTTCTAACGCCTTTCTATACTGTATCTCGGCTTCTTTATAATCTTTACGCTCCATGTTTTTATTACCTTTTCTGACGAATGTGCGTTCTTTTTGCCCATATAATGTTACCGACATAAAAAGCGCAAAAACCATTGATAAGATAACTACTTTATAATTAATCATTTTGATTCTTTTTTTAATATATTGTCCAATCTCAATTTACCATTACTTTTATCAGGCAGCACAATTATCAGAAAGAAAAACAATATTGCTAATGCAACGAAATACTGAAATCCGTCTTTGTAATCTGTTACTTTTTGTGTTTCAAAAACAGTAGTATCCATAGCATTAATATCGTCAAATATCTTTTTCAATCCAACTCTTGCACTATTTGCACGTATATAAGCTCCGCCGCCGGCTTCAGCTATTTGCTTTAGAGACTCTTCATCTAATTTCGTAACCACAGTGGCTCCGTTTTTATCTTTTCTGTATCCTATTGTTCTACCATTTTGTATGATAGGTATAGGAGTGCCATCAGGAGTACCAATGCCTATTGTATGAACGGTTATTCCATTTTCTTTTGCTGCTTTTGCTTCAGAAACTGCGTCTCCAATATGATTTTCTCCATCTGTAATAATTATTACAGCCTTACTATGGTCACTTTCGTTAAAAGATTTAACGGAAAGTTTTATTGCTTCTGCCAACGCCGTGCCTTGTACAGGAATAAAAGTAGGGTCAACTGTTGACAACAACATTTTTACGGAATTATAATCCATCGTCAAAGGCAACTGCAAGTAAGCTTTACCGGCAAAGACAGTCAAACCTATTCTATCATTTTTCATGTTATCCAACAAAAGTGAAATAGCTTGTTTAGCACGTTCTAACCTTGATGGTTTTATATCTTCTGCCAGCATACTGTTCGAGATGTCCAAAGCTATCATAAGATCAACGCCCTTTCTTTCAATAGTTTCAACTTTTGATCCTTCCTGTGGATTTGCCAAAGCAACAATTAAACTACTGAAGCCCAATATAAATAGAACATATTTCAGTCTTCTCAAAATTGTCGATTCGCCATGCAACAATTTGGAAACAGTTATCTCTTTCCCAATTTTACACAACTTTTTCTTTCTGCTTATCTCAAGTAATATAAAAATGGCAATTATTGCCACATTTAACAGCAGCAGATACAATACATCCGGATGTTCAAATCTAAATAAATTCATGATGTTTTATGGAAAAATTCTTAAAACAAAACCTCTTAACAAAAAATCAACGAATAAAAGAATAAGTGCAGCAAGCGCAAAAGGAAAATACTCTTCATTCTTTTTTTCATACTCATATACTTCTATTCTTGATTTCTCCAACTTATCAATTTCTGAATAAATAGTACTTAACGATTGATTATCTGTAGCTCTAAAATATTTGGCTCCTGTAATAGAAGCTATTTTTCTCAGCATATCTTCATCAATATTAACCTCTGTTTGCTGGTATCTTTTTCTACCGAAGACATCTTGCACCGGATAAGGAGCTGTTCCGTTGGTTCCAACGCCTATAGTATAAACTCTTATTCCAAACGTTTTAGCTATTTCCGCTGCTGACACAGGATCTATAGATCCGGTATTATTTACACCATCTGTAAGTAATATAATTACTTTACTGATAGCCTCACTATCCTTAAGTCTTGACACTGAAGTTGCAAGACCACTGCCAATAGCTGTGCCATCTTCTATCATACCTATTTTTATTTCTTTGAATAAACCGTTTAACACATTATGGTCGGTTGTCAACGGACATTGCGTAAACGATTCACCTGCAAAGACCACCAATCCGATACGGTCATTAGGACGGTCATCAACAAAATTCATTGCAACTTTCTTTGCAGCTTCCAATCTATTGGGTTGAAAATCCTCTGCCAACATACTGCCCGATATATCAACCGACATAATTATATCTATACCCTCAACGTTCATTGTTTTATTTTTCTCACTTGATTGAGGTCTTGCCAATGCCACAATCAGCAACATCAGTGCTATCATCTCAATGCCGAATAAAACATGAACTAAAACGGATTTCAATGCTAATCCATTGCTTATAAAAGCCGTAGACGACATTTGCAATGTCGGAAACTTTCGACTGAATCGCCATACATACCACGCTATCATTGCCGGTATCAGCAATAATAAATACAATAAATTCGGATTTGCAAATTCTATATTATTTAGCATCTTTATTTTCTGTTAATCTTTTTGAATTATTTTCCGCCGACTGTTCGGCTGTTTTATCTTTAATGTATTTCCACGTATTTTTAACAAATGTATAAGCATCTTCCAATACTTTCATATTCTCGTCAGGCTCAGTCTGATGTTTGGCAAATTTCACAAAATCGGATAATACAAAAATATTACGTCCCAAATCGTAATCTTCATTTGATATTTTATCGATTTTGTATTTTGATAATTGTTCAAAAATATCATCGGTAATCATTTCCACTGCCTGAACGCCAAACATTCCGGCTATATAACGCCGCAAAATATCGGTAATTTCGCCATAATATTCTTTGACACCTCCATTTTGCCATAATTTTCTCTTTTCAAGCAAATACAAACTATCCAATGCCAGCCTATTAGCCGGAATAATTGGTTTATTTCTTATAATAGTCGGCATTTTTTTATGCTTTTTAAAATAGATAATCACATAAATTATTACAGCAAGTACAGCAAGTATAAGCAATCCGATTCCTATTTTAGGAGCAATCTCAGCAAATGTCACCGGCATATTCATCACATCAACAATAGGTTTGATGCCGGCTGTGGTATCTATTGCAATTGTGTGAACTTCAAGTAATAATGCGTTCGATTCATACAGCTGCTCTTCTCCCGATTTATCTTTAATATAAAATTCATAAGCAGGAATAGCATAATAACCGGAATCAAAAGATGTCAGGACAAACTCTCTGTTATAAACATATTTTCCTTCCGACTTTACAGTATCAGGAATTTTCTTTTCAACAACTTCTATTTCTCTTATTATGGTATCTCCTATTTCAGGCCATTTTATGTCTATTTCTTCCGAAGATTCAACAGACAAATTGAAATTACTTTGCTGTCCGATAAGTATATTATTATTATCTAAAGTTGCCGATACTCTTACCGACTGTGCTGAAATCAAAACAGTAAACGCAACAAAAAAAAGACTTATGATTAATTTTTTCATTTTAAAACCTGCCTTCTCTTACTTTAAATAATTTTTTCAAATCTTTGACATAATCTCTATCTGTACTAAGACTTGTATAGTCTACGCCACACTTTAAGAACAGTTTTTTAAGTTCCTGTTCTTTAATGAGCCACCACTTTCTATAATCTTCACGTACTTTTTTTGATGAGGTATCCATCCATAATGTTTTGCCTGATTCTTTATCACTCACACGAACCAAGCCTACATTTGGAAACGTTATCTCTCTGGGGTCGGTAACTCTAAGAGCGACTATATCGTGTTTATATCTTGCAATTTTCAGAGCATTTTCAAAATCAGGAGCAATAAAATCGGAAAGAATAAAAACAGTTGCTCTTTTTTTCATTGTATTAGTCAGGTATCTAAGAGCGAGAGCCACGTCTGTTTTCTGGCTGCATGGCTTAAAATCCACTAATTCTCTAATAATACGCAAAATATGTGTAGTACCTTTCTTAGGAGGTATAAACTTTTCTATTTTATCCGAAAAAAAGATTACTCCGACCTTATCATTATTATTAATTGCAGAAAATGAGAGGACTGCCGACACTTCGGTTATAGTTTCTTCTTTCAGGCTGTCTGTTGTTCCAAATTCATTAGAGCCGCTGACATCAACTAAAAGGATTACGGTAAGTTCTCGCTCTTCCTGAAATACTTTCACAAAAGGACGGTTATAACGGGCTGTCACATTCCAGTCAATATTTCTCGTATCATCTCCGAATTGATATTCACGTACTTCGCTAAAAGCCATACCAATACCTTTGAAAGCACTGTGATACTGACCGGCAAAAATCTGTTGGGACAAGCCACGACTTTTTATCTCTATTTTTCTTACCTTTTTTAATACATCTTTAGTATCCACTTCAAAACAATTAGGTTATTTAATATATAAAAGGAACATAACATTGCTTTTAATTCGCTATTAAGGAACCTCAACTTTGTTTAAAATTTCATTTATAATATTATCAGATGTAATATTTTCGGCTTCGGCATCATAAGACAAGCCAATTCTATGACGGAGGACATCAAAAGCGACAGCTCTCACATCTTCCGGTATCACATAACCTCTTCTTTTGATAAAAGCATAACCTTTAGCAGCTAAGGCAAGTCCTATAGATGCTCTTGGAGAAGCTCCGTAACTTATCATAGATGTATAATTTTTCATACCGTATTGGTCAGGATAACGAGAAGCAAAAACTATACTTGTTATATAATTTTCAATTTTTTCATCTAAATAGACAGTACGGGCGAGGTCTTTCAGTTCAAGTATATCCTTTATCTGAACTATTTTATTACATTTTGGTGTTGTTTTAAGAACATTCTGTCGCAATATCAATTTTTCTTCCTCTTTATCCGGATAGCCAACAATTACTTTAAGCATAAATCTATCAACTTGAGCTTCAGGAAGAGGATAAGTTCCTTCCTGTTCAATAGGATTTTGCGTTGCCAACACTAAAAATGGGTCATCAAGTTTAAAAGTTTGGTCGCCAATGGTAATTTGATGTTCCTGCATGGCTTCAAGCAAAGCACTTTGCACTTTTGCCGGAGAACGATTTATTTCATCAGCAAGTATAAAATTCGCAAAAACAGGACCTTTCTTTACTATAAAAGTTTCTTTCTGCGGACTATAAATCATAGTACCTATAAGGTCTGCCGGCAGTAAGTCGGGAGTAAATTGAATACGACTGAAAGAAGCATTGATAGTACTTGCCAACGATTTAATAGCCAACGTTTTAGCAAGTCCGGGAACACCCTCCAAAAGTATATGTCCATCCATTAACAAGCCTATCAACAAACGTTCTGTCATTTGTTTCTGCCCTATGATAACCTTGTTCATTTCAATAGTTATCATATCGATAATAGAGCTTTTTTCGATTATCAATTCATTAAGTTCTCTGATATTTGCATTCATATATATTTTTTCTGCAAATATATTATTTACTTCAGTTTATCATAAAAAAACGTTGTTAAATTATGTTAACTATTTGATTTTAAATAAATTAACTATTTCGTCAATCTTTCTATAAAAAAAAACAGAATAAAAGACTATGAATATCAAAAAATAGTTGTAGATTTGTAACTTGAAATATTGAGTAAAAAATTAAATATAAAAATGAATTAAAAAAAATATAATAGCTTATGAAAATCAAACATTTACGATTCAAAACATTCGTTTATGCAGTAGGTGTAGCAATGTTTTTATTTGCCACGGCTTTTATTGTAAGTAACGTAAAAAGTACAGCTTCAAAACAATCAACACATTATTATCAATCTGAGAATGAGTATTTGACTTCTTTGCGCTGTAATCCGGCAACCGGCACCGTGAGTCCGGCTGACTATGCAAAAGCTTGTCGTGATTTCGACAAATTTTTGAAATCCAATAGTACAAAATCAAGTGATTTAACATGGGAAACATCAGGACCTGACAATTTATCCGGCAGAGTCAGAGTTCTGTTGAGAGATGATGCAAAATCATGTATGTTTCTCGGCAGTCCTTGCGGCGGGATATGGAAAGTTAATGATGGCAGCCAAGTATGGCAGTCTTTGCCTTCACCGGCAGGTGACATCAATGTCACATGTATGATAAAAGCTTCCAACGGCAACTACTATGCCGGCACCGGCGAGAGTTTCTACTCAGAAGAGTTTAACCTCCTCGCAGGTTTCAAAGGAAGAGGTATCTACATGTCTACAGACGGTGAAAATTACACGGCTATAGCATCCACAATACCTGCTTCTACAACACAAGAAGGCGGAGAATGGTTCTATATCAATAAATTAGCTGAATCCAACGGTAACTTGCTGGCAGCGACCAATACTTCTTTGAAATATTCGACAACCATGACAGGTGAAGCATGGAACATAGCCACAACTACTGACGGCACACAACTGACAGGAGAATGTACCGAATTAATTGTCTCCGGTAACGGCGTAGTATTTGCTTTTGTCAATGACCTCGCTTACGTATCTTCAACAGGAAGTCCAACCGGCTTTGAATGTGTTTCCACTCAATATTACGGTGACAACGGTGTCCTCAATAACGAAGATATGCTTCCAAGAGACAGCATAGGCAGAATGTCTTTCGCTTTTGCTCCATCAGACCCTACCTATATATATGCAATTGCAATTCAAAAATATGACATAGCCTCCACCAAAGATTTTAATGAAAGAGGTTCGTTGAAAAATATTTATCGCTGTATACAAAATTCTGACGGAAGTTGGAGTAACTGGGAAGTCATCGGTCCCGGAGGAAGCAGCCACATGTTTTACGTATTTCAATCCAATGGTTTATACTCGGCGGCTATTGCTGTAGATCCTAATAATCCGGAAATAGTTTATGCCGGTGGAACAGACCTTTGGAAAGGTAATCGTGTCAGTAATTCCGAGCTATATCAGTGGACTCAGTTAACAACTTACGAAAATACGTACTCCATTGCTTACGTTCCACAAAATCATTTTCAATATTTAATCAATGGTACTAACTGCTATATAGCTTGCGAAAATGGTGTATATATGCTTGGTTCCAATGGTCGCACAAGTCTTTTTAATACCAACCTGATAACTTCTCAATTCTATACTGTATCGGCAGATTATGAGAATAACATCTACGGCGGCAGCCAAGGTAATGGAACAGTAGCCATATATAAAGCCTACGGTATCAGCGGAAAATCGGGTATAAATTTACATAATGCCGTTGGAAGTTCAGTCGGCTTAAATTTTGGTGCTTTTAAAATCGGCGGATATGTACATAATTCAATGATATATCCTAGCGGCACAATCATTTCCATCAACGGTAAAGATGACCTTAAAGACGAAACACAAGCTCAATTTGCTGATTATGCAGGAACCCAATGCCTTACAATTTATCGTTTTGACGACCAAGTTCCACAAAATATTTCTTATTGGTATTCCGGTGGTAATGTTATTAAACCTATAGAAGACAGTGCATCATATATTACACCTTCTATATTATATGAAAACTTTGACTATGAATATAGTAAAGACAGCGTAGAATTTGTTGCCGACCAGAATTATAAAGCAGGTGATACTGTATACGCAGGAAGTCATAACGCTTCATATCCTATAGAAGTTGTTCTTGAAGAGGATCTTGCCGAAGGTCAAAGCATAATGGTTCACGATAAAGTGGCATCACGCTTCTTTGTAGGTGTTAACGGCTCTATTTTTATGACAAAAGAAGCCACCAACTTCAATCAAGATTTTGCCAACAACAATCCATGGTTTACAATATCAAGCAGCAAGTTAAACGGTATTTCAGGCACTCCGCAATGTATGGCTTTGTCTAAAGATGCTAATTATCTGTTTGTCGGAACAAAAGACGGAAAATTATACAGATTATCCAACATAGCTTATGCTTATGATGAGACAACAGCTTCTGTTGGTTCCGATCTTTACTCAACAGCAACACCGGTTCTCAATCCTTATTGCGTAATTGCCACAACTCTTATCCATACTTTTGAAAATCGTGTAATTACTTCTATAACCATCAATCCTTATGATTTTTCAAAAGTGGTTGTTACTTTAGGTAATTATGGTTTCAATGACGATGAGTATGTATATCTTACAACAGATGCACTTGAGCTTGTTCCTAATTTTACGGCTATTAAGAGTTTTGCAGCTGCACCTATTTATACCTCTTTGTTTGTAGAGGGCAATGATGAAGCTGACAACATGTTGCTTTTAGGTTCTGACTTCGGTGTCATAAGTACTAATGATATTACAGCAAGTGAAGTTGTATGGAATTACGAAGATTCCGGATTAGGCGAACTTCCTGTATTTATGCTCAAACAGCAAACAGTACAGACAGTAGACGACAATCCTATCTATGTAGGCGACAATGAAAGGTATATCACAAACCACAATGCTATATATGCAGCAACTTATGGTGGCGGACTTTTCCAATGCTCCGATTTCCTTAAACCGGTAAATGTTACTCCTGCCGGTATCACTTCTTATAAAGAGACTAATAAAGTTAGTATATATCCTAATCCTGCCCGTGAAAATGCAACCATATCCGTAGACTTACAATCTACATCTGACGTAGCAGCTTATATCTACAATATCAACGGTCAATTGGTTAAAGTTATGAGTCAACGTAATCAAAGCGGAAATGTAACATTCAATATCAATACATCTTCCATGGATACAGGTACTTATATCGTTAAAATAATTACCGGTGAAGGTACTCAATCATCAAAATTTATTGTAGTTAAATAATTAAAAACAATTTGAAAATGAAAAAAATATATACAGCTATATGCGCAATATTGATGGTATTTGCTCTTTCTGCTCAAGAAAAAGCCTATACACCTACTTTGGTATCTCCTGAAAACGGCAGTGTTAATATCATGCCTTGTGTTATTCTTGACTGGGAACCGATTTCCGGTTACTATAATTTGAGTTATGAAGTTCAAATAGCTAATGATGAGGCATTTAATGATGTAGTTTATACACTTCCGGCTCAATTATCTGCTTTAGACACGCCTCCTTTGAAATTCAACACCACATATTATTGGAGAGTTCGTTCTATTGACTCCGGTACTCCTTCTGTCTCCGATTGGTCAGAACCATGGTCATATACTACTTTTGACAAATTAAGACTTATCTCACCGACAGCAGGGTCAACAAGGTCTCCTGAAATTGCATTTAATTGGGGTGCATTAGATAATCTCGCATTCTATGGGATAATCAAATTTGATGTTGAAATAGATACATCTGCAAACTTTAACAGCGAGTTAGAAACTATCTATTCTTTTGAGAAAGAAAGTTATGCTGATGCTACCAGCGTTAGTGAAAAAATAGGAGGACTTATATTCGGTTATCCATATTATTGGAGAGTCAGAGCTTATAATACCGCTGAGGGTAATTTGGCTGATGTCAGTTCTTGGTCAGATGCTTTAAACTTTAGCGTAGTTAATGTCAATGTTCAAAACAAGCCGGAAATGACAGGCGGTAAAAATATTGATGTCAACCCTAATGTGACAATATCTCTGAAAACCACTTACAGCCCTTGTACCTATCTTTATCAATTAGACACGGACCCTGATTTTACAAATCCTATTGAATATAATTCTGCCAAAACATCTTACGACTGTGATACTTTACCGTACGGCACAACTTATCACTGGAGAGCTAAAATGTTATATAACGGTCAAAGTTCAGAATGGACAGAAGTATGGTGGTTCAGCGTAATTGGTGCTCCTATACTTACTACTCCTGTAAACAATGCCGACTTATACGATAATGAAGCTTTAAAATTAAAGAAAATAGAAGTTACCAAAAACTACACTTTTGAAGTCTCTACTTCAAATACCTTCCCTGAGAGCAGCACTAAATCAGTAGTTGTCAAGCAATCTAGTTCTACAGTAATTTCAGCAGCAATTTCTTTGTTTGGCATTGAAGATTATGGTACTACTTATTATTGGAGAGCTAAAGCTTATAACGATAAAAACGGTGAAACGGAATGGAGCGAAATTAGAGCTTTCGTTTTAAGACCATACGTAGGCATCAACAATTATAACGCAGCAGAAATATCTGTTTATCCTAACCCTAATAACGGTCGCTTTTTCGTAGAACTTAACAAAACGGTTCCTCAAGCTCAAGTTACAGTTATGGATTTAACAGGTCGTATCCGTTATAACCAAACAATAAATTTTATCGAAAACAGCAAACAAGAAATAAATGTCAACTTATCTAAAGGTTTATATATACTTAAAATATATAGCGATGGTATAAAGACAAACAGTAAATTTACTGTTTTGTAATATTTTCATAATATTGTATTAGTTTTTAAGCACCTGAGTTTTTCGGGTGCTTTTTTTTTATTTTGATTTCCGACTTATATTTATTAAAAACATCTACCTTTGCAAATGTTTCTTTTAAATAATTATGATAAATCGAATTTTCAATATCACTTCTATAATATATATTAATAAGGTATGAAACGAATATTATTTTCTCTATTAGTTGTTTTATTTCTATCATCTTGTTCAAGTAATAAAGTTGATTTATATAAATTAGTTGACCCTATGATAGGTACAAATGCGCACGGTCACACATTTCCGGGAGCGACAGCACCTTTTGGAATGGTACAACTAAGTCCTGACACACGACTTGGCACGTGGGACGGCTGTTCCGGCTATCATTATTCTGATACAGTAATCTATGGCTTCAGTCACACCCATCTCAGCGGCACCGGCTGTAGCGACTATGGTGACATACTTTTGATGCCGACAACAGGCAATCCGACTTTATCAAATTCTTTGAATAATGGTTACCCTTCTTCTTTCCGCCATAATACCGAAAAAGCAGAAGCAGGATATTATTCTGTAATACTTGATAATTATAACATCAAAGTAGAGCTAACCGCTACAGAAAGAGTAGGCTTTCATAAGTATACATTTCCCGATAAAACAGGCAACATTATCATAGACCTGAAACATCGAGATGATGTGATAGCTTCTTCCATAGAAGTTGTTAATGATACTCTGATACGCGGTTACAGACGCTCAAGAGCGTGGGCAGATGACCAATATGTATATTTTGTAGCATGCTTTTCACAGCCTTTTTCCAATTATGGCATCGGCAAAGATAAAACTGTTTCAACGGATGCCAAGACTGCTGAAGGAACTGATATTAAGGCATATATATCATTTGACGACATTCAAGAGCCTATTATTGTAACTGTG
>Ga0265294_10007253_pt1 | contig 13205 bp, 9 predicted proteins | sample MunlanPumphouse3_FD_192504 | JGI IMG/M metagenome (GOLD analysis project Ga0265294, IMG submission 192504) | Groundwater microbial communities from a municipal landfill in Southern Ontario, Canada - Pumphouse #3 | ecosystem: Environmental > Aquatic > Deep subsurface > Groundwater | place... | reverse complement strand
CAAAAACTGATAGCAATGTTTGTGCGAATTCGCAAGACATAACAAAGGATTCAAACATCTAAGTTAGTTATATAGGAATTGAGATAGATAACTGATTAATCATCAATGATTGTAGTGTCCTGAAGGGGACTAAAAAGGATAAGCTTCCCCAGTGTGAAATAGGGAATAAGAAAAACACCTCTCTCAATTTTGACCAGTGGGTCTTAGTTTAGCGTATCCCAATATATATTAAGAAGATTAGGAGTAGAAATGATAATAGAAACCCAAAAAATTGTAGATGTTCTAAAAGAGAGAGATTTGTTTATTTCTTCCAATATTGTTGATGAACAACTTACTATAGGAGATGTTACCATTGATTCTCGAGAAATTAAGAAAAATGATTTGTTCATAGCAATAAAAGGATATGAGCAGGATGGTCACAGATATATTTCTAAAGCTATTGAATTAGGAGCGAATCTAATTGTTCACTCTCAAGATATGAAACTTGAAGTAAACTCTATTTTGGTAAAAGATTCTAGAAAGGCAGGTGCCTTAATTGCCTCAGAATTATATGGACACCCATCTTCTAAACTAAAACTAATCGGAATTACAGGAACTAATGGAAAAACAACAACTTCTACCATAATCTTTGATATTCTCAACAAAATGAATGTTAAATGTGGAATTATTGGTACATTAGGATATTCTTTTGGAGAAGAGATCATCCCCCTAAGTAGAACTACTCCTGATATTGCAGAATTGAATCGTATCTTAGCTAAAATGGTTGAACAAAAGTGCCAAGTAGTAGTCATGGAAGTATCATCACATTCATTAGTATTAGACAGGGTCTATGGTCAAAAGTTTGAGGGAATTGGATTTACTAACCTCACCCAAGACCATCTGGATTTTCATAATACTCTCGAAAATTATTATTTAGCTAAAAAAATTCTTTTTGATTCAGCAGAGTCATCTGGAGCATTTGCTGTGATCAATACTGATGATAAGTTTGGACAAGACTATTATAATCAATTCAAAAATAATAAAATCTCTTATGGACTTAGTCCTCATGCTGATGTTTATGCTTCAAACATTGAAAACAAACCACATGAAACTAAATTTACTTATAATTATGGAAGTATTCATGAAGAGATAATTAGTAATTATATTGGTGACTTTAATATCTACAATTTGATGTTAGCTAAGACAATATGTAAAGTCTTGTTACCAAACTTAACTATCAACAAAGAGATATTCTCTTCCCTAAGGCGAACAAGTGGAAGATTAGAACCATTGATGTCCCAGGCGAAAGGTCAAGTATTTCTTGATTATGCCCATACTCCAGATGCCATTGAACAAGTCTTGAAAACCTTACGCAATACAAATCCTAATCGCTTGATTACTCTTGTAGGTTGTGGGGGAGACCGCGATAAGGCTAAAAGATCGCCCATGGCCAAGATATCCACTCGTTTATCGAATTTAGTTATTTTTACTGACGATAATCCACGTCGAGAAAACAACAACCTGATAATCGCTGATGAGGTTAGCCAACTAGATGCTGAAAACTATATTATTATTAGAGATAGAAAAACTGCAATTCTAACGGCTCTTGACCTTTCCCAGTCTGGTGATGTAGTTGTATTATTAGGCAAAGGACACGAAAACTATCAAGAGATTATGGACAAGAAGATTCACTTCTCTGATGCAGAAGTTGTTCAAGAATATAAACAAAATAGTGAAACCCGAAAAGAAGATTTAGCGATTCCTTATGATGTCATAAATATTTTAGATTTAAAGAATAAATTCCAAGATTGTTATCAAAGAGATGATTTTATTGATGTTCCAAAAGGTGAGATAAAGACTATCTCTACTGATTCACGTACAATAAAAGAAAACTCTCTTTTTGTTGCTATTAAGGGCGAAATTTATGATGGCAATGACTATATAGCAGAATTGCTGAGAAATCACCCAACCTGTTTCGCAGTTGGAGAAATTGATTATAAATCTGAGAGATACTTCAAAGTTGATAATGCTCTCTATTTCTATGGTTATCTAGCAAAAAGGTACCTTAACCTCTTTAATATAAAAAAGATTGCCATAACAGGAAGTACTGGTAAAACTACTACTAAAGAGATAATTACTAATATATTAAGTGAAAGTAACTCAGTCTTAAAAACACATGGAAATGAAAACAACTATATAGGATTACCGAGAACTATATTTAGAATTAATAAAAATGACAAATATGTTGTCTTTGAAATTGGCACAAACAACTTTGGTGAGATAAACTATCTAAGTAATATTATTAATCCTGATATTGCCTTAATCACTTCGGTTGATTCTGCCCACTTGGAAAAATTGGGTTCTATTGAGGGAGTCTTTCAAGAAAAAACATCTTTGTTTAATAGAAAACTAGAAAAGTTTCTCTTTCCTGGAGATAATAAGCTATTTGCTGAATATAAAACAAATGTGAATAATAATAATGGTTATTCAGTTGGGAAAAATAGTGATAACAGCTTTAAATATGAGATAACAGACATCAATAATGAAACTATGTCTCTTAAAATCAATAATTCTCAGTTTAAGATAAATAACCAAATACCTTATTTTGCTTCAAACTATGCTTTTGCAATCTCTTTAGCTAAATTATTAGGCATTAGTCTAAGTGACATTATTTATGGCTTAGAAAAGAAGTTGCAAATCACCAATAGGATGAATATCATAAATAACAAAAAACAAATAATTATTGCTGATTGTTATAATGCGAACCCTAAATCTACTAAAGAAGCTATTTGTTTTTGGGTTGATTATGCCTCAGAATTAAAACACATTGCAGTTTTAGGAGATATGCTAGAATTAGGCAATAAGGCTGAAGAACTACATTTAGAAATAAAAAACATCTTGAAAAATTTGACAAATATTAAGGTTTATACAGTTGGTAAACTAACGAGATTGTACGAAAGTGATGGTCACTATTCAACAGTCGGAGAATTTCTTAAATCATCACATATAGCAGAGTTAAAAGAGGGAGTAATTCTCTTAAAGGGCTCTCATGGAATACATCTAGAAAAAATATTGGAGTTGATATAGTGTTTTATCATTTATTTAGTCAATATATTACCTCATTTAATCCGCTACGGGTTTTTACTTATGTTACTTTTAGATCAGCAGGTGCTTTTATTACTGCACTGATTTTCAGTTATCTGTTTGGTCCTTGGATTATTAATACTCTTAAACGGCATATGGCTGTTGAAACTATTGATGAAGATATGCCAGATAGACATCGTGCAAAACAAGGTACTCCTACCATGGGTGGACTTATTATCCTAATTGGACTGCTGGGCTCGTCTCTTCTGTGGACTAGACTTGATAATTCTTATATTTGGATGATGTACCTTACAACCATTTGGTTGGGTATTTTTGGTTTTGTAGATGATTATTTAAAGAATTTTGATAAATCTAAGAAAGGTTTAATTCCTAAATATAAACTAATGGGGCAGATCAGTGTTTCTTTAATGATTGCTCTTTTTCTCTATTATAGCAATGATATAGAATACTTAGCCTACATTGATTTACCATTCTTAAAGCATACTTCAATATTCTTAGGTATAATGTTTATTCCTGTTGTCATATTTATAGTTGTAGGGACATCAAATGCAGTAAATCTAACTAATGGTTTAGATGGACTTGCTGAAGGTATATGTGCAATTGTTGCTTTTGGTTTAGGAGTTATGTCATATTTGAAAGGTAATATAAACTATGCAGGTTATTTAAATTTAGGTTTCATACCTAAGGCTGGAGAGTTAACAGTTTTTATTGCTGCTTTAGTGGGTACTTTAATTGGATTCTTATGGTACAATTGTCGGCCTGCTGAGATATTTATGGGCGATACAGGCTCTTTACCTTTGGGTGGTATTTTAGCTATGTTATCAATCCTCTTAAGAGAACAAATTTTCCTTGCAATTGTTGGATTTGTTTTTATAGCTGAAGCTTTGTCTGTGATAATTCAAGTAAGATATTTTAAATATACAAAAAACAAGTTTGGGATAGGGAAAAGAGTCTTTAAAATGGCACCTCTGCATCATCATTATGAAATGCAGGGTTTTGCAGAATCAAAAATTGTTGTTCGATTTTGGATAATAACAATTTTATTATTAGTTATTGGCTTGAGCACAATAAAACTTAGGTAGGTTAAACATGAAGAAAATTGCCATCTTAGGAATAGCGAGAAGTGGATTATCAGCTGCGTTAAAAGCAAAGGAGCTTGGATACCAAGTATTTATCTCTGAGTATAAAAAACAGGAAGAGTGTGAAGTAAATCTTCGTGAGTTAGAAGGATTTGAATATGAGTTTGGGGGGCATACTGATAAGTTATTGGGATATAATCAGGTTATTGTGTCTCCAGGTATTCCTCTAAACACACCAATTATCAAAAAGCTTCAAGCCAATGGGAATGAGTTAATCAGCGAGATTGAGTTTGGTTTTAGAATCAAACATCCTGCTACGAAAATCATTGCTGTTACTGGTTCAAATGGCAAATCTACAACAGTTTCATTAATCTATCATATTCTTAATGAACTTAACATCAAAGTTGCTTTAGCTGGAAATATTGGTATAGCTTTCACAAGTTTGCCTATCGAAAAATACGTCTATGATTATGTAGTTTTGGAACTTAGTAGCTTTCAATTAGATTTAGTCCGTTCTTTTAGACCAGATATTGCAGTATTATTGAATATTACTCCAGATCACCTTAATCGCTATGATTCTTTTGAAGATTACTCCTTGGCAAAATTCAATATCTTTAAACAGCAGAATAATGATGATACAGCGATAATTTTTGATACTGATAGACAAATAAATAGCTTTATAAATTTGATTCCTAGCAAAATAAAAAGATTTAGTCTTAAGGAAAAAAGTGATGTTGCAGTAAACAAAAGTATCCTCTCAACCTCAAGGCTAACAATTGATATTAATAAAACTTCTCTTAAGGGGGAACATAATATCCTAAATATTATGGCATCAATGCTTGTTTTAGAGACTCTTTCTATACCACTAGATAATGAGATGGTAGAAAAGGCTTTTGTTTCATTCAAGGGATTAGCCCACAGGTTAGAGTTTGTAGCAGATATTAATGGTGTTACATTTGTTAATGATTCAAAAGCTACAAATACTGATTCCGTAAAATATGCTTTGAGTGCATTTAAACAGAAGGTTCGGATAATAATGGGTGGTTCTGATAAGGGAGAGAACTACGGGGTATTACTTGAATATTTAAATATTTATGCTAAAAAGTTATATCTTATTGGTGAAACTAAGGATAAAATGATGGAGCAATTTACTGACTTTGTTTCAAAAGAGTCATTTGCTAGTTTGGAAGATGCAGTAAAAACTGCTTTTGAAGAGTCAAAAGAGAATGATATAATTCTCTTATCTCCTGCTTGTGCAAGCTATGATTCCTATAAGAATTATGAACAACGTGGTGATAGTTTTAAAAAGATAGTTGAGGCATTAAAGACATGAGTACTAAGATAATAAAAATAGACATAATTGCAGGAGTTTTATATGTTTTATTAACTGTTGTGGGATTGATTACTCTTTTATTCTACTCTCAAGCGAATAGTTTGGATTCTCTGTTAAAGCAGGGGTTATACTTTGCTCCATTTTCTTTAATGGTTGTTTATGCTTTCGTAAAGAAAGGCAATGTAGATATTTTTAGAAAACATGAAAACCTTCACTATCTTATTTCAACTATTCTATTGTTAGTTGTTTTAATATTAGGAAGAGAGGTATTAGGAGCTAAGAGAAGTATCAATTTAATCTTTTTCACCTTTCAACCAAGTTATTATACAAGAATTATTTTAATAAGTTCATTAGCAATTTATATTGCCAGATATAACGACTTAATAAAAGAGAACAAGCTTTTGCTTATGGTAAAGAAGTCATATAAATTCATTATCTTCACAATTCTATCTGCTTTATTAATCTTAATGGAACCTCATTTAAGTGTATTAATAATTACTGTAGCATCACTATTCTTAATGTTATATTTAGCTAATTTAGATAACAAAGTAGTTGTGATTGTAGTACTAGTTGGATTATTGATTTTAGGTGGACTTTTCATGTTTGGGCATAGTTACAGGTCTGATAGATTAAAAGTATATCTCAAGTATTGCTTATTAAATCCTAATCGGGATGAAGTTGTTGTTACTGCAGACCAAGAGATGCAAATAGAGGAAAGTTTAGGTGCATTATCAGCTGGTGGATTATGGGGAACTAAATCAGATTTTGGTAGTGCGGCGAGAAACTTTGTTCCAGAAGCGGATACAGACTATATTTTTTCTTTTATTGGTGAAGAGTATGGTTTTGTATTATCTTCAATAATTGTTGCATTGTTTTTTGCTCTTTTCTTTAGGTTGTATTTTTTGTCTTGGAAGATAAGGGATATATATAGAAGATATTTAGCAATAGGTTTAAGTTTTAATTTTATATTCACAGTGATAGTAAATATAGGTGTAGCAATTTCGACTCTACCTTCGACAGGGGTCTCCTTGCCATTTATTAGTTATGGTGGATCGGCTTTTTTAATGGACTCTTTTAGTCTAGCTATCATCTTAAATATTATTGGTAGAGAAGGAGTTGCTAAATGAAGTTTATAGTTTCAGCAGGTGGAACAGGTGGACATATTATGCCTGCCATTAGTATTGCTTTAGAGTTAAGAAAAAGAGGGCATGAGATTCTTTTTATTGGTAATAAGGCAAGTATGGAAGAGAAGATAGTTGCCAAGAATGAGCTTGAGTTTGAAGCTATAAATGTTCAGAAGCTTTATAGAAAATTCACTTTGAAACATATTCTTTTTCCTTTTAAGCTCTTGAATAGTATTACGAGAGTAAAGAAGGTATTTAATAGATTTCATCCAGATGCTTATATTGGTTGTGGTGGATTTGTTAGTGGACCTTCAGGTTTTGTAGCTAGGGGTTGGAAAGTCCCTTATTTTTTGCAAGAGCAAAACAGTTATCCTGGGCTTACGACTCGGGCATTAGAAGCTCAAGCAAGGAGAATATTTATTGGTCAGAGGGATGCTAAGAAGCATCTTAAGAACAATAATATTATCTATAGTGGGAATCCGCTTAACAAGAGCTTAGTAGATTCAAAACGGATAGCTGACTTACGAGACTATCATTTTGATGAAGATAAGAGAACAATATTCTTGATAGGAGGTAGTCAAGGTTCACAGTTTTTGAATTATATGATGAATATTATCTTAGACAGGCTTTTAGAGAAGTATAATGTTATATGGCAACTTGGGACTAAGAATCTTGAAGAATTTAAAAAAGAGCATCAAGCAAAGGAGGGATTATTTATGTTTGGTTTCTCTTATGATATTGATGCCCTATATAATCGTGCTGATATTGCTATATGTCGGGCAGGAGCAATCACTATTGCTGAGTTAGAAGCAAAAAAAATACCAGCGATCTTGATTCCATTACCTACTGCAGCTGAGAACCATCAGTATAAAAATGCAGTTGAGCAAACTTCTAAGAATATTGCTATAACATTAGAACAAAATAATCTTGACTATAATACTCTTATCACAGAAATTGATAAGTTGAGTAATCAATATGAACAATATGTAAGCAATTTTGGACAATGTGTCCATGTTGATGCAGTTGATACAATAGTTGACTCTATTTTAGAATCATTAAAGAAGGAATAATTAATGCTCGGTAGAACAAAAAGAATACATTTTGTAGGGATTGGAGGAATAGGCATGAGTAGTATTGCCGAACTCCTTCATAATCAAGGTTTAACTATCTCAGGTTCTGATATGAAAAAGAGTGAGATAACTCAGCATTTAGAAGATGTTGGAATTGAAATAATGGAAGGTCATGCTCCTGAGAATATTGGCCAAGTGGATGTAGTTGTCAGGTCATCAGCTGTTAAGGATGATAATATAGAGATTCTAACAGCTAAACAGCTTAGGATTCCAGTAATTAGAAGGGCTGAGATGTTAGCTGAGATTACCCGAATGAGTTTCAGTATTGGAATTGCAGGCACACATGGTAAGACTACAACTACTTCTATGGTTGGTATAATGTTAGAGAAAGCAAAGTTAGAGCCGACAATTATTGTTGGGGGTAAAGTAAAGAACTTTGGTTCAAATAATCTTATGGGATCAGGGAAATATATAGTGGTGGAAGCTGATGAATATGATCACTCCTTTCTTACTTTAACACCAATTATTGCTGGCATAACAAACATTGATGCTGATCATTTAGATTGTTATCGCAACTTAGATGATATCAAGTCTGCTTTTATAACATATGCTGAGAAGGTTCCTTTCTTTGGTTCTGTAATTGCTTGTTTAGATGACAAGGGGGTTCAGTCTGTGCTTCCTAAGATTACCAAGAATGTTGTTACTTATGGTTTTTCCAAACAGGCTGACGTACGTGCTGAAAATATTGAGATGATAGATTTTACAAGTTCTTATGATCTAATCTATAAGAATTATAAAATGGGAAGAATAACGCTCCAGGTTACAGGCAAACACAACATCTTAAACTCTTTGTTAGCATGTTCGGTAGGATTAGAGTTAGATATTTCTTTCACAGCTATTCAAGAAGGGTTATATGAATACAAAGGTGTTTATCGCAGATTTGAGAATAAAGGTACTTATCAAGGAATATCTTTTTTTGATGATTATGCTCATCATCCTACTGAAATAATGGCAACATTAGATGGTTTTAGAGATAGTACAAATCGTAGGATTGTGGTTCTTTTTCAACCACATCTTTATTCAAGGACTAGAGATTTTGCTAAAGATTTTGGTAGAGCTTTCTTTTCATGTGATAAACTGTTAATTGCTCCAATCTATCCTGCCCGTGAACTACCTATTCCTGGAGTAACAGGGGAATTGATTGCTGAAGCAGCCAAGCATTCTGGACATAAAAATGTCACATATATCGATAATGAAGATGAGATAGTAGAGAGAGTCATCGAGACTTTAGAAGAAGGTGATATTTTTATTACTATGGGAGCAGGAAGGGTTTATGAGTTTGGAGAAATGGTGATATCAAGATATAGCGAGGAATAATCATAATGCGAAATACTTCAAGTAGAGCTTTAGTAAGGGGTACAAGAAGATATTTCATTTATTTTGTTCTTAGTATCATAGTGATTATTTTGACTAGTTTAGGAACTTTCGAAATTATTAAAGGTACGGATCTTTTAACTTTAGAGAAGGTGGAAGTCTTAGGTCAATCAGATGAATTAAATTTTCATATTGAGCAAGATCTAAAGGATTATTTAGGGATAAATCTCTACAAGCTTGATTTGGAGAGTATTAAGGATACTTTAGTAAGCGATTATTCGATTATTTCTGATATGAATGTTAATAGAAGAATACCCAATAAAATTAAAATTAAATATACATTAGAGATTCCTTTTGTAATTGTTAATTTCTCTGATGGAAAGAACTTTTATGCTAACCGGGACTTAAAGTTGTTAGAAAGGGTAAATTATGGTTATCTTAGGAAATCACTGCCTGTGCTTACTTCAAAGCTTAATTCAAAGAATTATCAAGTCGGTACTGTGATTCAGGATAGTATTACTCATGTTATAGCTGACCACTTAGCAGATATTTTAGAAGTAAGAGCTGATTTTCAGGATAGAATTTCTGATTTATTCAGCAAAAACGGGAAGGTATATTTTAGAGAAACTTCGCGTGGAAATATTGTATATTTAGGAAATGGTGATATTAGTGATAAAATTGACCTGTTTTTGAGTCATTGCAACTCATTTTCTTCAGGTCTATATATAGACATAAGTTTTAACAGACAAATAGTAACACGTAAAGCTGAGTTATAATGGAGTTATGATGGGAAGTAAAATGATAACAGTTGTTGATTTAGGATCTTCTAAGGTCTTAGCCGTAACCGCAGAAATGCATGATAACAATACTTTTGAAGTTAAAGGTATTGGTCAAGCGCCTTCGGTAGGGATTCAGAAGGGCAGGGTAATAGATATTAAGGATTTATCTGAATCTATTAAACTTGCAATGGATAATTTAAATGAGTCTTCTAAACAGGATATAAACACACTTATAGTAAGTGTTTCTGGTGATTTTATTAGATATATGAATGCTGTTGGTAAGGTAACATTGTCTTCCGAGGGTAAGTCAACAGAGATTAAACAAGAACATATTAACATGGTGCTTGATGATGCAAAAAACAGTGTGTTGAAGCAATCTGGGCTTGATAATTATGAAATTATTCATACTATCCCGAAATACTTTTTGATTGATAACAATTCTGAACATTATAAGCTTCCCATAATGTTTTCAGGAACAAAGTTAGCTGGTGAAATAATCACTATATTGGTAGAGAAGATTGTTTTACAGAATTTAGGTAAGTGTTTCGAAATAAACGGTTATATAGTTGATTCATGGGTTCTATCGAGTTATGCTTCAGCCTTAGGTGTTCTCACCGAGCAGGAGCGTGACCTCGGATGTATTTTGATCGATATAGGGGCTGGTATTTCAGATGCTATCATTTTTAGTAAGAAGTATATTGAGGCTATTAGTATAAATTTAGTAGGTAGTGAAGACATTACAAAGGATATCTATAAGGTGCTTCGGACTTTACCGAAGACGGCAAATGATCTTAAGATAGGTCTTTCGCAATTAGATTATAACAAGTATGATTTTTCTAAAGAGGTTGAATATAGAACTTTTGACAGAAGCATTATAAAAAAAGTTAAATTACAGGTAGTTAAAGAGATTATCGAAAGGCGAATTCAAGATTCTTTAGAGATTTGTTATAAGGAGTTGATAAAGAGTTATAAGCCTGAGATGATTTCAGCCGGATTAGTTCTTACAGGTGGAGCTTGTAATTTGGAGGCTTATGCAGGAATTGCCCGTGAGACATTTAATATGCCAATAAAAATAGCTCAACCTATACTTGAAGGTATAAGTGGTAAGGTAGAGGAATTAAACAAGTTAGAGGCTGCTACGGTAATTGGAATGTTGCGTTATTGTGGATTAAATAATATTGAAACAAAGACTATATTTCCTAAGAAAATAAAGTTTAAAAGTATATTCAGTGAAATAAAGAAATTCTTTTCGGAATAAAGAGGAGTAGAGATGTTTGAGATTAATGAAGCTTCAGATTTTGTTTTAACCCAAATCAAGATAGTTGGTGTAGGTGGTGCTGGTGGAAATGCTATCAACACCATGATAAATAATAAATTAGATAATGTAGAATTTATTGCTATGAATAGTGATGTTCAAGATTTAAAGAAATCCTTAGCTCCAAACTTAATCCAGATTGGTCCTAAAGCCACAAATGGTAGAGGAGCAGGGGCACTTCCTGAGATAGGGGAGAAGGCAGCTGAAGAGTCTTATGAAGAGATAAAAAAAGCTCTTACTGGAGCTGATTTGATTTTCTTAGTAGCTGGAATGGGTGGTGGAACTGGTACCGGGGCAGTACCAATTGTCGCTAGAGCAGCTAGGGAAATGAATATTCTTACAATGGCAGTAGTAACCAAGCCTTTCCCTTATGAAGGTAAGATCAGGATGGAGAATGCTGAAATTGGCTTAAAGAATTTGAGGGATTTTGTAGATACTCTATTGGTGATACCTAACAATAAGATCTTAGAGAATTTTCCTTCAATAGGAGTTGTTGAAGGATTTAGAGAATCTGATATGATCATTTATAATGGAGTTAGGTCTATTTCTGATATTATTACTAAAACTGGTTATATAAATGTTGAATTTTCTGATATAAAAACAATTATGAGAAACATGGGTTATGCTCTAATCGGTTCTGGAGAAGCTGAAGGGGAAGACAGGGCAATTATTGCTGCTCAAAATGCGATTACAAATCCTCTATTAGGAGATATTTCAATTGCAGGTTGCAAAGCACTGTTAATTAGTATCTTTGCTGGAACAGATATGAAAATGAATGAGTTAGAAAATGCTTGTAATACTATTACCAGTCAGACAGGCAATAACATAATATGTATCAATGGCTTGTTTTGTGATCCTGATTATGATGGCAGGATTCGTGTTACTGTTTTAGCAACAGGTCTAGAGGTGGATCAAGAAAAGATGGAGAAATTAAGCTCTTTAAATAAGATAGCAAAAGCCAAAGAATATCCAGATTTAGATAATTATGGTATGTCAGGTAGCATGGGTGGTTTTGGAGCACTGCATAATAATTTGGAGAGTGAAGATACCCCAAAAGAAGAAGATGAAGAAAAAAGTGAAGAAAAGATTCCAACAGAATTACCACCATTCTTAAATTTATTAGATTAGTATGCAGAAAATTTTTTGGTTGGTTGGAGAAAAATCGGGGGATTTACATGCTTCCTATGTTATTGAACAACTCAATAAACTAGGAGATTATTCTCATTATGGAGTAGGTGGGGAGATGATGCAGAAGCATGGTTTCCAAACCAAGTTTGAGTTTAGTCGATTCAATGTTATGGGCTTTGTGGAAGTAATTAAGCATCTTAATTTTTTCTTTAAAGTTGAGAAGGAGATTACTAAAATATTCCAATCAAATAGACCTGACTTAGTAGTCCTTGTCGATTATCCTGGATTGAACTTACGGATAGCCAAGATAGCCAAAGAGATGGGGATTAAGGTGCTCTATTATATCTGTCCTCAATTTTGGGCATGGAAACACAAACGTGTTTTTAAGATTAAAAAATTTACAGACTTTGTTTGTTGTATTAACCCCTTTGAATCTTCCTTGTTAGATAAATATAATATTCCTAATCAATATGTTGGACATCCAGTTGCAGAGGAGGTATCTGCCAAATTTACTAGAAATGAATTTGCTCAGAAATTTAATCTAGACCAAACAAAGCAGTGGATTGGATTATTCCCTGGCAGTAGGAAAACTGAATTTGTGCGTCATTTTGAGATTTTTAACCAAGTTGCTTCTAGTAACCCTGAGCGTCTCTATTTACTATCGATTTCTAATAGTTCCTTTCTAAATTTGATGAATACCGAAAAAGTGGCTAAGAATATTGTTACTATTCAGAATTATAACTATGATATAATGAAGCATAGTGATTTTGTAGTAGCTAAATCAGGAACAACAACGTTAGAAACAACACTTTTTGCTACCCCTTTTGTAATTATCTATAAGGCAAATCCATTAACAGTAGCAATTGCTCGGAAGATTTCAAGGGTAAAGTTTATTGGATTGCCAAACTTAATTGCTGAA
>Ga0265294_10007252_pt1 | contig 13206 bp, 12 predicted proteins | sample MunlanPumphouse3_FD_192504 | JGI IMG/M metagenome (GOLD analysis project Ga0265294, IMG submission 192504) | Groundwater microbial communities from a municipal landfill in Southern Ontario, Canada - Pumphouse #3 | ecosystem: Environmental > Aquatic > Deep subsurface > Groundwater | place... | reverse complement strand
AGCATAATCACCAGTCCAACGTTGATTAGCCTCTACTAAAAGAATTTCAGGGGCTTTGGCAGGGGTTTTATCTGGTTCTCCGGATAAGTTAGATACATTGTTATGGGAAATTTTAAGCAAATCTGCCAAAAAAGAATCAATTCGCAAAATGTCTTTATACTCCGGGAAAAATTGCTCGACAAACCATCGTTTTTGTGGTTCTTGAGGATGTCCATTTAACTCCGCCCAGTTTTCAACTTTCTCAGGATCAAATATTTGTGGGAAATTACGCCAACCCCCAGCATATTGCATATATGAAGGATTGTGTGAAATATCTGGACGGAAACCTTGTGAATAAAATGAAAACCCAGTTAAAAATAACTCAGAAGGTTTGCACTCAGCAATCATGCATAAAGCCACTATTCCTGAATTAGGATGAGTCCCTATTCGATTCGTCCAAAACTGATGCTTTATGGAACTCACTTTCATCAACTCTACCCATGGAAGATTTCTGGCAAAAAACTTCTGATAATTACCAACTACCAATTTGGTATTGTTATCAGAAGTTTTTTGTGCCCATACAAATGCTTTAAGAGAATCAAGAACTGCTGAGTGATCTTTATGTGCTTTTTGTACCGCCCTTTTCAAAGATACAATGCTATATCGATTCCCGCAATGAAATAAAATGTCAGTTCTATTTCCGTAATCAACTTCCATTCCGAAAGGAAATAACTCATTTACCCGACAAATAACATCATAAGAATTTATTTCCTCTCCTAACTTGCCACCAATCAAGTGAGGGGACGGTCCTACCAAAGCCACTCGTTTCCCAGCGATCATTTTTGATAATGAAGACTCCCCAAAATGACCAACCAATCCGATATGTCCTCGAAGAGCAGAAGCCTTAGCGGCACGAACCACCGCATTCCTTTTATAAATATCAGCATCCAGCGCAGATTGGCCTTTCCCACGATTACGCAAATGAGTGGCATCTACTGCGCGGGTGTCCCGACAATGGTCATGATAAATCATCACATCTTTTATATAACATACTCGAGCAGGATCCCCTATTTGCAAGGCAATATCATGCAAATCAGTATCATGATAAAAAAAGTTATAATACTCCGGTAAGTACTCACCAAGCACCTGAACCCATTTATTTGATACTATAGGAAAGCAACATTGAGTTCCATCTTTAATTCCATCAGCAGTAAATAACAAAACAATTTCATCAGAAAACCTTCCAGTTTTTCGCCAAATAATATCATCCCAACCTGGAGTTTTATGGATAAGGTCATCATTTCCCATAATAAAATAATGACCTAAAGCCCGTTTTGCCAAGGCATTCCAAGCAGCCCCAACCCCTCGGGAAGTCCCAGTAATAAGCTGAACCGGAAGATTTTGAAATGTTTTTTGATACTCTTTTAATGATGGATCATCCCCATCTACATACATCAAAATTTCTACTGCTTCAGGGTGGGTAGCAGTTTGTAAAGCACTCCTGGCATATTTCAATGCCATGAAAGGTCTGCCCCGAGTAGGGCAAAGCAAACTAAATCGAATTTCACCAACTGGTTTAGAAGAAGTAGGAACAGAAGGGATATGTAAAGTGACTGGTTGGGTTTGTTCAGTTTCAAAACCACCATCCCTATATTTTTTAACCCAAGAAACCGTTTTTGCTGCTACTGGAACTCTGGGACTTCCGTGAAAACAAACTATCGAAAGATTGGCAGGAAGATAATACAACCACTTTCGATTCGGTTTAAAACTGCTTAACTTCTCTTTGGTTTCAGGAATATACTGCCATAAAGCATCAGGAGAAGTCACTGCTCTAAGAAAATCTTGATCACCCCGGTATTTTTTGCTATGAGCCCCAGGAGAACCAATCCAATTTTTCCAAATCTTATCTAACTTTTCAGATTTTAAAGGAAGCCACATCAAAGCCGAAGCCAATCGTTTTCCACCGGCATGAAAATCTTCTAAAGTAATAAATCCTGACAATTGTCGACGAGGAATTACAAAATCACCTATCGGGCCTACGATAGCAGTATCCAAATCCATGAACAAAAAAGGACGATATTTTTCAAACATTGGATGAAATATATTCATCTTGGCCCACCAACCGCGCCACTGGGGATTTGGTAAAGGGATAAGATGAACGTTTTTCAAAAAGGTTTCATCCTTAATTACATCAGTCAAACATATAACCTGTAAAGTTTCCTCCTCTCCATACTGAGATTTCCACTGTTGTTGAAGTCGTTCAGATAGCAGCAGTACATCTGCCATCTTAAAATCACCACCAGAACGTAATACGGTCATTACCGTAGGGATTAAAGTAGCCACTCAGCCCTCTGTTTAGGAAATACAGTTATAGCACTGTCCTGATTCAAGTTGATAATTTCAAGTCCCAGTTTTTGAGCATCTTTCGCGATAGTCGGATAACTGCTTAAGTGCCTACTAAATGGAGGTGCTTTACTTCTTTTAGCCCGGGCATTATGAGAACCATGCCAATGACTTACCCCTTTAGAATCAAGTTTCATATCATACCCTAAAAGGTAAATTTTCTTAACCCCTAAATGATAAGCCAAATTAATTGCCCCACCACCACTATTACAATTGAAAGAAATAGTACTAGGATTAGTTGAAATCCCTTTAAGTTTTCGGGCTTTATCCAAGTACTTTACCCCATATAATGCCCGAGTGGTAGCGTTAGTAAATTCTCTGGCACAAGAAACTCGAATCCCAGACCAAGCATGCAAAGCCGCTTTATGGTTTTGAGCATACCCACTATCACCAAAAAACTCGACATCAATCCAATTACCAATAAGAAAAGCATTGTTTACTCCAATTACATGTTTATCATGAATCGGAGTCATATAGTCTGAATACGTACTAGGAGGGAGTTTTTGTGCCATTACTTGAGCAATAATTTCCTCAGGCACCCCAAACTGGCGAGGCATAGAAGGTCCCCCAGCAATGATATAACAAGTTCCTCCATCCCACATTTTAGGAACCGACCATGCCATATAAGCCTCTAAGACAAAGCTGCTAAAAGATCGTTAGCTTGCTCCAAACGTAAGGCTTTTTCATTCAAAGCCTTTCCAGATACCGTTTCAATCACATCATACCATTGACCAACTGCTCGTTTTTGAATAGAGTATCCTTTTTCCTGGGAATCTACTTTCTGTTCAACTACTTTCAAAGTATTATCAGGCGGGATTTCCTGAGGAGCAGTGGGAAGGTCCTCAAGAGGAACTACTGAACGTCTGAAAGACAAAGGAATTTCTTCAGGTTTAGCCAAGAATCGTTCATTTTGTTTGATTATTTTTGACCTACCGCGGATTTTAACTCGCAAATTTCCGCTACTGATTTTTCTCCACCAAATTTCACCATCTATCGGTTGTGCAGCAGAAGTGGTTCTTTTCATACAACCTCCTTAATAAGATTCACATGATTAGTGATTTACAAACATTAAGCAGCCAAAGCTCCCACAGTAATACCAGAAGACCCTTGCTGATCGGATCGAACCTGGGGCACCTGAATGGTGAAAACTTTGTACTTAGTAACGAACTCACCTTCCTTGCTCCACTGGACGTTGGTAATGCCGGTGCCTCTAACGAGGCGAACCACATCAGAGGTCATCTGTACCAGAACCACGGTATCAGCGGTAAGGCGGTCACTGACCTTAACATCGGTAATCCCATCAATCTCAAGAATTCGAGAACGGATGGTATTGCCACGAGTGGAGTTATAATCGCTGTCCATCACCGTTTCATAATCAGTGGGAATGTAGAGAACCCACGGGCCATAACGATGTGCGGCAATAGACAACTGCTTCATGCCTTTAACATCGTCAACGATATTGGTGCCAGTAACTCCGGAAGCGTCCCAGGCAGAATCCAGGGTGTATTCATTTTTGCCGGGGGCATTAATGTAACTATAAATCGTACCACCACCAAAAGCATAAGTAGTATCAGTAAAAAGCATATCTTCCAGCTTTTCATTAATACGTCTGGTAGCGCGCTCAACCATCGTGGTATCCAGGGGATTTCCAAGAGACCGACTTGCCGCAAGAACCCGGGCATTAATCTCATAATCCACATGAATAAGCGGCAAAGGCAGGTACTTCGGCCCAAATACCGGGCGATCATTCTTGCCTCTGGAAAGACCATCCATAGACATCACGGCTTCAGCGGCATCACTTACATCATGATACTCAAGAACCGTGGTTCCCATGGCATTGCCCAAATTATAAACCAGGTTTTTTGAAATAAGATCCTGAATCCCACCAAGACGGCACTCAGCAATACCAAGAATAGCAGAATCCAGTTGCTTCCACTCATCCGGGCGGAGGGTGCCATTAGCATTAATCCCGATGGCACGATAACTGGATTGCTGTTTAGGATCACCACCGGTATAAACCGTAACATAGGTAATCCCGTCATTGCCTACCCACGGACGCATTCTGCCAATATCCATACGTCCCTGAGTCAAAAGTCGAGTAGCCACCTCACCTTGAACTTCTCCGTTGGTGACCAAATCCACATTGACTTCCATTATAATTTTCTCCTTTCTTAGTTAAATAATCCGAACCACGATTCGGCCATCAGGGTCAACTTCCGAGGCTCCAGACATATCAACCGCAGTAACCGCGGCACCAACGATCTGCTGTCCATAAATAGCGGCAAGGGCATCATCCGAATCCGCACTTTGCAGGTCCAATACTTTCAGATAACCATCACCATTGGATACCAGAAAATTTCCGATTGCGGCATTTTCACCATTAGCCAACAGAGCATTTACCTGATCCCCTTTACCAGGAATCCAAATCTGAACAGGATCATCAGCATCATAAGCATCAGAAATAAGCCCACCCTGAAGTTCATCCTCTACTGCAAACATAGGAAGTACATTGCCACCAGGAGTAGAATGAGCACGATACTTTCCGGTAGACATCTGCTCGATCAGCATGCCCGGGGTAATCGTGGCATTGGCAACCCCTTCCTCCATAACGTCAGAATAATTTTTAATCTTAACAGTGTTAGACATTACTTACCTCCTTTCACTTCAACTCCCGGAGGCAGCAGCATTTCTCCGTACGCCGCAGGAGAAATATGCCGGCCAGTTCCTTGAGCAGAATAATCATGTACATCAGAAGTCTGTTTTTGGGAAAGCTGGGAATCCAGTTTGGAAAGCACCACATCTGAATAAGTTCCGAGTTCTTCCGCAGTAAACAGGTCTTTTTTCGAGTTTGCCAAAATACGAGAAATCATCGCAGTGCGATTATCTTCGTATGCTTTGACGCCAAGGTCAATTTTCTGTTTCATATCAACGGGAAGCAGACTAAGAATTTCCTCTGCCGGCACTTCCAATTCTGCCATGGCCTTCAAAGCAGTTTCCTTATTGATTTTAACAGGTTCAGGTTCTACCGGAGAAAGTTTGGAAAGCTGGTCATCACTCAGAGTTTCCAGCCACTCCCGGTCATCCTCAGTAAATCGGGTAATCGTATTTGCGATCAACCCACTTACCAGTTTTTTGTTTGCCATTGATCTAACCTCCTTATTTGCATTTATAATTGGTACATATTCGATCTTCCTACGAACCGTTTCAGGATCCCCGCTAAATGAAACAACCCCATTCACATCTATTGAATAAGATCGTCGTTTCAATACTTTACCCGAATAATCACCGTTAGTAATTACCGAGTATACGCAAGAATCTGAAAACACTTCTTCCACGTAATATCCAGACTCGCCATCACTTTGTGAGGAAAGTTTTGCTTGGATAGCTTCCAGGATACTTTGATACCCCTTTTCCTCATTAATGCTCAGCAAAGTGAAACCTTTTGAATGCAGTTCATGAGCAATCTTGCATAAATCGGTCACATCGCCTCCTTTCTGGTCCTGATTTACTCGAATGCCAGCACCATCCTCCCAAGAACAAGCACCTTTCCCACCGGGCAAGAGGGCAAGATGGTCCGGGCGATGGTTTTTGGCAATCGCATCATAAGTTTCCTCATTCCATACTCCTCTGGTCATTTCATCGTCGGTGAATACGCCAATCGAAACTTCCAAAGGTTTCTTCTCCAAAATATAATTGTAGGCTATCGGGGACACCACTTTCAACTGAAGCTCATCCAACCAAGCCTCCGCTTTTAGCTTTTTACCATCGATTTTAGTATTATAAACTCTCCCAACCGCAGTAGAATCAATAAGTCGAGGCTTTTTAGCACTAACTGGACGACCTTCTATTTCCGGATGATTCACCATTATTGGGATATCATTCCAAGTTTCCGGAAACTTTCCAAGCTCATCAATGGTGTGAAGCAAAGGTCCCTGGGAACCATTATGCACCCCTTCCACCATCATTACCACCGGGACTATTAGATGCGCGCGCCCATTGAAATCTTCTTTTCTAATGGAGTAATCATTCACCCCTAAGGTATAACGAGCATAACAAACTGGGTTAGCTATCATTTCACCTCCTCAGTAACATCTACCGGAATCATGCAGCACCGGCAATTTGGATGTAAAGGAATCATATTTTGTATGGCATCCAAAGTAAAAATTTTTCCTTCATGGGCTAAACAACGTGGGCATACATTATACCCTGCCGTTACCCACTCAGCTTGGACCAGCACATTTTCAACTTCCCAATTACGATATTCCTGAACCATTGCTTGGTGATGTGCCCTGATTATTTCAGTTCGAGCTAAAGTTCGTGCCCGCTGTTCAGCAGAAACAGTTCGACCAAGTGATTTACCAAGTTCAGAAGCCCCTAACCCATTTGACACGGTATTACGAAGCATTCTGGCAATTTCAGCAGGGCTATCACCATCTGCCATCCCTTGGGCAAGCACTTGGGCGATCTGATTACTCATGGCATCGGTAATGCCTTTAAGACCAGAAAAAACTCTAGTATATAATAGGCCTACCCGGTCAACATGAAATGGCAAAGACATTGAAGCTTCAATCCCACCAGTTTCACTAAGGGATGGAATTTTATAATGGGCTTTCCGGGCAGATACCCTTGCCCGAATAATTCCTCGTTTATATGAATCAGCAATATAAAGATTGGTCCAGTTAGATTCGATAGCCTGTCCAAGTTGAGGAATTACCACCGTTTCTAAAAACTCTTTCTTGATTTGTATAGAAAGCCAAAGCATGAACTCGTCAACTTTATCAGCCGATCTTGGGAAATCAAATTGACGAGGAAAAGGATCCGCCATAACCACCGGGCCATTATTTTGCAAACCAAAACAATCTTTATCTACAATAGCCCGGGTAATGCTGGCTTTTAATCTTCGGAAGCGTCGATTTAAATCCCGAACAAAAGCATTCCTTAAAGAAGTGGTATGGGTTGGGTCATACCGATCACCCCGTTTAAGAGAATTTATTTCAAGGTCATGACAAGCGCAGGTTTTCAAAGTCCCAACACCTCACATTGTGATTTTGTATACAGGATATCAGACATTTCATCCACTTTCAAGGGATAATTCCTGATGGCAATTGCTACGAAAGGTTCTTTCCATCTTAACTGCTCCAATCCCCAAGTTACTTCGTCAGAAACTTGTCCAAAATCAGTATAATAATCAAACTTATGTTTCTTAGCCCCGTATATTCCGACATGGGCGAAGGCTTTTGCCGGCCCTATCCCGGGCGGGCGATATTTCATTCTGGAAAAATGATGGATAAGGTCATATCGACCTACATATGCTTTTACCACGTGATAGTCTTCTAAGGAATAATTATCACAATGTGAAGCCACCGCAGTAACTAGTTTGGCACCTTGTAAAATAGTTCGTTTAAGACCGGCAAATAAAGTCGGCGGAAAATTAAACATATCTCCTTGACAATTAATCACTATGGTATCCGGAGCAAGTTTCAAAAGATTAGCGGCTTCAGCTACCCGCTCAGTTCCATTTACTGGAGAATTTGAAGTTTCTACCACTTCAGCTCCGAATTTTTGAACATGATCAATTATTTCTTTGTCCGGGGTGGCAATATAAACTTTACATCGCTTAGCAAACTTTGCAGCAACTTGAGCTGACTCCCAACATCGCTGAAGTAAAGACTTCCCAGCTATATCGACCAACGCCTTTCCAGGTACTCGCTTACTTTGAAGTCTTGCCGGAATTACCACGATCATATTTGATCCCCTATATCTTGATATGCCCTTGAAAGAGAACTCTTCATTTTACTCCGGTTTTTCTTTCTCAACCCCCGGTTTTTCCACTATTTTTGAAGGGGCAGAATCCCAATTTTCTAAATCTTCATCACCAAAAGCATCCTCATCAATTTCAGCACCAATAATTTTTTCAATTAACTGAATCGCTTCATCTGATAAACCCAAAAACATCGAGTAAAATGCTCTGGGAGGAACTATTCTTTCAGCTATCGGGTTAGTAGTATAGGCACGAAGGGCTTCAGCCCGACTTCTGCCAACTTCAGCTTTTTGTTTATCACTGGGGGCATGAAGATCAGACCAACTTACTGCATATTCATCTTTAGGGGGAGAAATTATTCCCAACTCAACGCATTTATCAACGAATGGTCGAAGGATTGCCGATTCAGCAAATTCATCCCGGCGGCTCTGGACGTATTCATTCCATGAAATCTTATCATCCTCAGAAGCCAACTCACCTCGTTCAGAACCAGTCAGAATTCTTTTCGGAATTCCGGTGGCAGCAGAAATCATTTGAAGTTGAACATCTACATGAGGGCGAGGGTCAGATACTTGAGGAGCCAATGCTTCCAGGTTAATGCCTTGACTGATCAGAATTCGACGAAGTTTATGCTCGTACTCATCAATTTGAGTTTGCAGGGCCGCTTCCTCGACTGCTCCCAAAGTAAAATCAGGATCAAGTTTGCCGGCATAACCAGGTCGAGCACCACCCCAGAACATTTCAGCACTGCCACCAACTAATTTTTCTAAATCCATGAGCCGGTTAAAAACTGATCGAAGTACCGGGGTTCCATAAACTACCGATTCTAAAGGATCATTTACGCAATGAATTACCCGACTATGATGAACCAATATGGAAGAAGAGTTCGCTCCAGACCCATTAGAAATGGTAAGGTTATAAAATAAAGGCAAATCATACCTTGGATTTTTTGGATCTTGTTCAAAAACCTGAATTTTTGCCGAATCTTCATGAAATGGCCGAACGTAAAGCAGGTCTAAATTACCAGGAGTGACCGGTTTAGAAAAATCATCGGAAGAACTGACATCACTCAAACCAAAAAGCAGAACTGCATATTGTCCCAGACATGCCATGTGATCAAGTCTGGAAAATATCGATTTTAAATGAACGCGGTTCCATAAAACTCGCAAATCTTTTTCAAAAGTGGTTTCCTGATCGTCATCAGACTCATAAACCTTGATTTTGCCCCGCCAAGTAGCCTGAATTGGTCGGGTAATAACTGCCTTGGCAATATCTTGACGATCATATTGGGTGAAATAATCATCAAAAACCAGGTTAGTTTTATAACCAAGGGCAGAGTAAAGGTTCCTATCACCATCAAACTGTTGACCAAGTCGGGCAGCCAGAGTAGCCCGACTAACTAATTCAGAAAGAGTATTCAATCGGTTTTGTAAAGCAATTACGTTTTCATTAGGTTTAGTGGTCATCTTAAAATCCTTACCTGTCGTTTCCCTCTTAATTTATTAAATGCCCCGGCAGCACTATCAACAATGTCTTTATGGGTAGAAAATGGGAAATATTGATGTTCATCTAAAAAATCCCGGTTCCAATCCCCATAAAGCAACCAGACATTTCCTTCATTTACCTGTACGCTATAAGGATCCGCCCGGTAAATCTTATCGCCGGTAGGTCGGTCTGCCTGGACCACAAATCCAGCCAAGTTGGTTATGGAAGCATGAATTGAATCTTTGCCGCCAGAACCTGGTTCTTGCTCCATATAAATAATGGTATCACGGCCATCTGCTTCAGCTGTCGATTTAATGATTCGTTCTCTATGATCAGCAGACCACTGCCCACGTTTCATGTCCAGAATAATCCATTTTTTACCGGTTTTAAGTTGAACCATCTTAATACCGACAGTGTAAGCACCTTTGCCATCTGAACCAGCTTTATCCCAATATCGAACCACTGTTCCCAAAGCATTGGGAGGTGGTAAAGTATGAATGATCTGGAAATTTTCGATCTTGAACATTCCTCCACCGGGAGGAACTGGATTCTGAATGATTTGCCCAGCATAACCATATTGCCCTAAGTCCATTTTCAGGTCTTCAAGGGCATTCCAGGACAATCTTTTCACATCCATCAAATCATCAATATAATATTGTTTCAATTCCGGTGGGGTAACCAACTCGGCAGCACCAGGACTACGAATTTCTCCTGGCAGACAAATATGTTTCAGATTGGTTCGCTGCTTAGCCAGTAAATGTCCAGAAGGATCTGCTTGATGAAGCCGCTGCATAATTAAAACAGTTGCCGTAACTTCTTTATTGACTTTTCGAGTAGAAAGAGTTTGGTCCATCCATCTTGAAGCACTTTTAGTCTCAAGTTCAGAAACCGCTTGACTTGGATTCAATGGATCATCAACCAGTAAGATATGACCATGAAAACCAGTCACAGTACCATCGACCGACGTACTATACCGATTCCCACCCGGGGTCCAAACCCCGTTAACCAGTTTCTGAATACTGAAATTCGACTTGGTATCTTTATCCCTTTTAATTCTTAAGTCAGGAAATAAACGAGTAAATTTCTCTGACCGAACAAGATCACGACTTTTCTCGGCAATTTCAAGTGATAATGGACCAGAATAAGAAGCGGTAATAAACCTGAACCAGTGCCAGTTAATCCAGCACCAGACTGGAAACATAATTGAACAAGTTATGGTCTTGGTTGTTCCTGGCGGAACATTAATAACCAGGTCATATTCTTTCGGTAAATTATCAGCCACTCGACGAGCAATAGCTTCTAACTCAGGACAAAGAACATTCTCAATATGCCAGTTTGGACTGAAAACATCATGAGCAACCTCATCCCAAAACTCAGCAATAAAATAAAATAGAGAACGTTTACATCTTTCAGCTTTGATTAAATCAAGAGGAATAACCGGAAGTTTCTTTTTAACTGGGAGAGGTTTGGAAACTATTTCTGAATTTTTCTTATAAAATTTTCTGACTAAAGCCTTTTTAGAAATCTTAGGTTTGGTTTCTAAGTCATCTTCAAAGTTCTCAGTAACTGGTTTATATTTAGTAATTCCATGACTTTTTTCAGAAATTTTTTCAAGGTCCCCATTATTATCTTGATACAAATTCCCTTGAATTTTTTCAGAAATTTTTTCAAAATTTTTAGACGGGTCCTTGCCTCCTTTCAGTCGACAAATCGGCCGAACGGCCGCGGCGGCGGATCCGGACCGGATCGGATTCCCTGAACCGAATTCAGAACTTAAGTCAGACTCATAACTTGAGTCATGCTTAGAACTTGAGTCAATCTTATTCAGTCTAGTTCTTTTCATTCATTGACTTATCTGTTAAACTCTGAATTCGGTTCATAATTTGACTTATGTTATAATAGATAAGTCAGACTCATAACTTAAGTCAGACTCATAACTTAAGTTCTTATTTATATTTTGGGGATAACTCATTCACTGGGCCATTCATTAGGCTCTGAGTCTGACTCAAGTTCTGGGGTGGTCTCAGCTTCTATGGCTAATTTTTCTAATAGGGCCAGTTCATCATTTGTCAATTGATTCATGATTAATCTTGAAAGATTGGCCGATTTGATCGCCTGACCATTCGGCCCCGATATTTCATTCCTTGAGATATCAAGCCATGGCCTTTCTGAATGGCGGGTTCGATTCTTGAGCCAGAATATGGCGGCATTGGTCTCTGGCGGGTAATGCTTTTCAATAGGGGTTTTGATAATTTGGCCATCAACCACTCTGATATCAGTATCCTCATGGCTATATCCAATGGCTCTTTTGAATAAGGCCTCGGCCACTTTTGAATCGGCATCGAGCTTTCCCTGACTCAGGGCCTCTTTAAATTGGGGGTGCCTTCTTTTCCAATCTGATAAAGTTGATAATGCGATATCAAGAAAATCAGCAATTTCTTTTTCAGTGCTGCCTAACAAAGATAACCGATATGCTTTTTCATTCATTGAATCATCGTAAATTATTTTCATTTTTTATCTCCTCATAACATATATAAATCATTAGGTTTTTTATTTCAATGGGCACTTAAAAAATAATTTAGGCGAAAATCATAAATCGGTGATTTTATTAGATAAATATTTTTAATTAAGCCTTGATTTTTTAATTTAGATATGCTATATTTAATCATAATCAATCAAGGCTTCTGACCCACAACCCCAAAAAAAGGAGAATCAAATGAAAAGAATCACCAGAAAACAAATCGCGATCATCAATCACAGAACTTCTGGCCGATCTATTGGCGCCGCTCGAATTCAAGAAATCGAATTTGAGAACAATGTCCCTTCTTACCCCGAAAAAAAGACCCGTCAGATCTACCCCCACATCCTCAAAACTGCGGCAGAAAGAAAAGCTCGAATTGAAGCCCTGATTTCCGAAGGCACTCTGAACCGAATTCAGATCACCGAAACAATTCTTTATGAATACCCCGGAATTGCGAAATCAACCATCGCAACCGCCCTGACCGATGGCAAGAATCCGAAATACAATCGTTTTCGTGCCCTGATTGTCGAAGATGAAAACGGGGTGCTTTCATTCACGAACGAGAACTAAAGTCCGAAATCCGGGGGTCAGAATATCGACCCCCGGATATGCCGATCAAATCGGCACTGACGAGGACTGACAAAAACTCAACAAGAAAGGAAAATCATGAAAAAATCAGATTTTCAGAAAGGCCGACAAGATCGTCTGGCCGGATTCTATGATAAATGGTACCGATATAATCGGCCCGATGACGGGGCCGAATATGACCGGGGATGCTCCGATGCCGTCAATACCGGGCGATGCCCCGAACATTTCACCCTGATAGAATGTTGCAACGCTATCAGAAACTTTTAATCAGAAAAGGAGAAAATCATGACAAACTCAATGAAATGCAAATTGACGATCATTATCGGGACCGCTTCCATATGGGCGGTCGCCATTATTCAGGCATTCAGGGGGTAATCATGAGAAAAGCCCCCATACTGCCCCGTAGAAGGCTATCGAGTCGGGTCGAGCGAATTCGCCGGGAAAGATTAATCCAGCGGGTTTGTGAGGT
>Ga0265294_10007251_pt1 | contig 13208 bp, 8 predicted proteins | sample MunlanPumphouse3_FD_192504 | JGI IMG/M metagenome (GOLD analysis project Ga0265294, IMG submission 192504) | Groundwater microbial communities from a municipal landfill in Southern Ontario, Canada - Pumphouse #3 | ecosystem: Environmental > Aquatic > Deep subsurface > Groundwater | place... | reverse complement strand
CAGGGGGAGAAAAAATCTTCACAACCATCAACTATAACAAAAGCTCAACTTGACTCTGCAAGTTACGCAGTCGGAGTCTCTCTTGGCAGCATGCTCAAACAGGCAAATTTCGGACAGCTTAACATGACCGAGGTTTACAAAGCTGTGGAAGATGTTCTTGAAGGAAAAACCCTCAAGATAGACGAAATGAAGGCCAACGAGGTTATCCAGAACTTTGCAGTTAAGAGGCAGGAAGCTATAGGCGAGGAGAATAAGGCAGCCGGAGAAAAATTCCTTGCAGAAAACGGCAAAAAGGACAGTGTTGTAACTACAGAGAGCGGCCTTCAGTATAAGATAATCACCCCGGGCTCTGATATTAAACCTCTTCCAGAGGATACCGTTGAAGTTAATTACAAAGGCACTCTTCTTGACGGAACCGAGTTTGACTCATCATACACAAGGGGACAAACAGCAAAATTCCCTCTCAACGGAGTTATCAAAGGTTGGATAGAAGGTCTTCAGCTGATAGGCGAAGGCGGGAAGATAACCCTTTACCTCCCCTCAGAACTGGCATACGGTGCACAACAGGCAGGCCCGACCATCACTCCCAACTCTACCCTTATATTTGATGTAGAACTTATTAAAGTTCTCAAAGCAGCTGTTGCACCCGCCCCTGCAGAAAAAGCAAAATAACAATGGCACTGGAAATTAACGGCACACTTTTATCCAGGTTCCCCGTTCAGTCCGGAACCTCTGCCAGAGGCGAATGGTCAAAACAGGAATTTCTGCTGGAGACGTCGGATAACTTCCGCAAAAAGGTACTGATAAGTGCCTGGGGAGCTGATCTTATCTCTGTCCTTTCTGAATGTAAAGAGGGAGAAGTGCTCAATGTCTCCTTTAATATAGAATCCAGAGAGTATAACCAGAGGTGGTACACCGATGTCAGGGCGTGGAGGATCGTGAAGGATAGCCGGGAGAAGGAGGGCGGAGATCTCCGTTTCAGAGATAGCTCTGCCTCCGAATCCTCTCCGGCAGATCCCGGCATCAATGAAAATGATGGTGATAGTGAGATAGATGACCTGCCGTTCTGACCGGATTATTGCAAATATATAAATGAAGAAGCTGCCTTGCAAGGGCAGCTTCTCTTTTTTGTAATAAAATAAAAATCAAATTGTTGTAAGCTTCAATGACAATCCCGCTATTTGAAAATCTCTTCCAGCTTTTTTGTCAGTTCTGCTCCTCTAAGATACTTAGCAATTATCACACCGTCCGGGTCAATAAGAAAGTTCATAGGAATTGCTTTAACACTATACATTGCTGCAGCTTCACAATCCCACTCTTTAAGATCTGATACATGTATCCATGCAAGCCCGTCAGCCTCTATTGCTTTAATCCATTTTTCGCGATCTGCAGGTTTGTCAAGTGAAACACCCAAAATTTCAAATCCCTTATCCTTGAATTTTTTGTAATTCTCTACCAGATTAGGATTCTCCCTTCTGCATGGGGCACACCATGAGGCCCAAAAATCCAGAAGAAGATATTTGCCACGAAAATCAGACAACCTGACAGGCTTCCCATTTGTATCATTCATTGTAAAATCCTGAGCAACAACACCTATTTGTGTCTTCTTGTGCTCAAGTATTCTGTTTCTAAGCTGATTGCCAAGTTCTGTTTTTCTAACACTCTCATTCAGTTTATCAAATATCTTTTCAATAGCAATTGCATCAAAGTCTTCTCCTACTGTTGAGTTTAATAATACAATCGACAAATACGAATCCGGATGAGTACTTACATATTCCCGTTTTACACCTATTATCTCTTCAGTTATTTTCTCCGCCCTTTCGTCCAGAGTTTTAATATAAGCCGGGTCATTTTTTTTGTCCTTTGGCTGACTTTTATACTCATTATCAAGAACACCGTATTTAGCATAAAGAGGTCTTAGAATATTATCCATCCTGTCTCTCTCCACATTTAATTCAGAGCCTGAAAGCTTCCCATTTTTAATCGAATCTTTTGCTGTTATGGAGATCTCCTTGTTTTCAATGTAGAACGCAATGACGTCCCTTACCGGTTTCATTACCGGATTGTCAGGAATATCGTTGTGCTTTACAATAATATTGGCATCTCTGGGAGAGGAGACCTCACCTTCAAAAATAAATTGTCCGTTAATAATGGTAGTAGAATCTACAAATTTGTTATCTCCTATAGGGTATACAAGGTATGCTTTTGCGGGTGGATTCAGGGCACCTACAGTGCATTTGATTTTATATCCTTGCTGTGCGAATGAAACCACAGGTAAAATGATAAGAGCTGTTGTTATTGATTTAAATAGGTTCATTTTTTTATTAGTTGTTTTCGTTTAATAATTCAGTATACTCAGACGATTCAATAATTTCCATAGCTTTGATAAATACATGGTCATGCAGGTTCCTTACTTTTATTTCATCACTCACTCCCGAATATAAGTAGCCTGCAATCAGCGCTTTAACATTTACGGATAATAATTCCGAAATCTCTTGTCTGTACTTCTGGTCAGATTGGATACCAGCCTTTTCAGCTATAGTAAATATATCATCCACAAGATTCTCCGGCAATGTAAAACCATTTATATAGCTTTGAATATCAGGGTATTTCTTCCCAAGCTTTGCTCTGTTTTTTGTTATGTATTCAAAAGACACTTTCTCAATAAATCCTATCGCTGACACCTTCTGAATCCACAAACCATATTCAAGCGTATCTATTGGGATGTAACAATCCGGAGTTACTCCCCCTCCTCCATAAACAGTTCTTTTGTTTACCAGTGTTGTAAATTTAAGCGAATCGTTTCTTTTCATATACTTTTCATCCTGCATTTCCCCACTCGCAAAACGTTTGATTATTTCAGAATTATAGTCAACATTTTTATATGGTTTCTGTAGAGAACGCCCTGATGGTGTGCAATATCTGGCTTTTGTAAGTTGCAGTACAGATCCGTCAAACAGAGGTAAGGGATATTGCATCAACCCCTTGCCGAAACTTCTTCTTCCTACAACAACAGCTCTGTCCCAATCCTGCAATGCTCCTGTGAGTATTTCGCTTGCAGAAGCTGTATACTGGTCAATCAAGACGACCAGCCTTCCACTCATAAACTGTCCTAAACCTGATGTGTAATAATAATTTATCTGGTCATTGTTTCCGACACTGTAGTATACAAGCTGATCCTTTTTCAGAAACTCATCTGCAGCTCCAACAGCTGCTTCCACTAATCCTCCACCATTGCCCTGAAGATCAAGAATAAGATTTTCCATACCCTCTTTTTTGAGTTGTATAATGGCTTCATCCAATTCCTCTCTTGTTGTCATTCCGAATATTCTTAGTAATATAAAGCCGGTTTTGTCACTGACCATATATGATGTTACAATCGTCCTGTCAGGCACTGCAGCTCTCTGAACTGTTTTAATTCCGACCTTACCTTTAAGATTTTTGATTGTGAGTTCTACGGATGTATTCCCTTCCCCTTTTATTTTGGCAAGGACATCTTCACTTTTCATCTTAACTCCTGAAACAGATTGCCCGTTTACCTTCAAAATCCGGTCTCCTGAGACAATCCCGCATTTTTCTGATGGTCCCCCGGAAATAACATGAGTGACATATACGGTATCCCCCTGCATTACAAACTGCATTCCTATCCCCACAAAGCTTCCCTTAACAGATGCCTGCATCTTCTCAGCTTCTTCTCGGCTAAAATACTTGGAGTGCGGATCGAGATTCTCAAGTATAGATTTTATGGCAAGATCAATCATCTGTTCATCATCAATCTTTTCCACATAGTTTTCTTTTATAGCCTTAAATGCAGCATTAAATTTTTCCTTAGGATTTACTTGTCCGTATGCCAATGAGCATACTATTCCCAGAACAAATAATATTGTTAAATGTTTTATGCGTATCACAATTGTATTACTCCGCTTTCAATAATTCAATTGCATAAGAGATCTCATCAGCAAGCATACTTGCACTTCCGGAATAACCCTCAGAAGAGTAACGAAGGTATCCATCTTTAAGAATAACTTTTCTTGGAATCCCGGAAGAGTTAAATCTTTCGGCGAATTTTCTAAACACCAGGCTCTGGTCTCCTGAGTCAGGATTTACCCTATCCAACAAAAAGTTAAGTCTGAAACCCTCCTTCTTTATGAAAGAGATTGTCTTCTCTTTATAATTACCACTCTGCATTGTCCCTACAAAGTAGAAATCCACTTTTGTATCATTGGCATATTTATCCACTACAATCTGCATACCCGGCAACGCATTAATACATGGTTTGCACCAGGTTGCCCAGAAATCAATTACAACGATTTTCCCTGCCCAATCGTCTGATTTGATAATATTTCCGTTAAGATCCTCCAGTTCAAAAGGAGAGATTTTAACATTAAGCATCTGGCTTGTTACAAATTTTCGTATTTCATCCTTTTCCGAATCCGTTTTAAATGATTCCAGATAAGCATCATACCCCTGCATGTCAGGATGAGTTTCTTTATATATCTCACCTATTCTGGTAAGCATGAACGGACTTGCAGCATTAGCAGCCATACATTTTTCCAGAAATGGCAGTACAGATTTAATATCTGTAATCTCAAGAATACGCGTATACATCTCGTTCCTTTCGGGATTACTTAATTTACCGCTATCTGAGATATATTTAAAGTATTCCTTTGCCTCCTGATATCGCTTTAGATCATATAGTATTGATATATAAGTTGTAAGGCGATCGTTAAGTTGCTCTGATGCATGATCTCTTATCTGGCTGCCATTAAATCCTTCTGAGGCAAAGGATCCATCTCCGACTTTGGATATAAGATCTTTGATCATTGGTGTTGTAATTTTCTCAAGAGAATCGCAGGATATTTTCTTAAACACATATGCTCTGGTAATATTCCAGCGGAAAACTTCATTAAGTGTCTTGAAATCGTAATCCGGGAGGAGCCCCATGAATTTATCATACTGTTTTGTATCAAAATATGCTGCAGAAAGTGTGCGGTATGTTGTATAATAAATAAACGATTGCCCCTTTTCACCATTACTTCGCCACTCAGATACAGGAAATGCTTTTAAAAAGTTTTCATATCCATCAATAATATCTTCTATCCTGTTAATATTCTTCATCACTCCCTGAAAAGACAACTGTCTTGCAGACGATCCTCCCGGATATTTGGATAAAACTTTACTTATGACTTTGTTAGCTAAGGAGGTATCATTAATAGCATACCGGGAAATCCTCTCTATGGTCATATACTGCTTCTCACTCAGAGATTCCTTTTTTAGCATTTTATTAATCAACTCCTTTAGAATTATATTTCCCTCATCACCTTTTGCCAATTTCAGGATATCTGCATATTCTTTAATATAGTATTTTGGATCAGATCCCTTTATTTTTTTCTCTTTTGCAATTAGTGTGTTAAGTATTTGAGTATTTGGTTGGCGATCAGGATTTTTATAGTAATTCATCCAAAATGTACCAAGCGATGGATTTTCAAAAAGCGCCTGAGCAATTCCTGCTCCGGGAAGCTCTCTGCCCTTTTCATCCAGTGGATTTATAAAATATCCATTATCACTATTGTTGTCTATTGCATCCGGTGAATCTGAATTGCCTTGTAATAATTTTAAAGCAATAAACGAACACTTATCGGGTATAGAAAATTTACAGGTAAAATTGTCGTTTTCACTCTCCATAATCAGCTCTTTCACAGACCAGTTAAAATTGGTATACATGTATAAACTGACTTGTACCGGTCTTTCATTCTTCAGCTCCCCCCCATTAGTACAATAAACAATGTTTAAATCTTTACCTACCCTAGGATTTTCTGGTGAGAACTGTAACCTTCCCGCTTTCTGCTGAGAGAATGCGGGAAGTATGCAGAATAATAAACTAAGAATCGTAATAAACTTTCTCATTTTAATATTTTATCTTGGATTTTGTTCAATTTCCGGATTTAGAAGAATATATTTTTCTGCTATTGCATAGGTGAAGCGGTTGCTGTTTGCATCTAAGGTGTATGTTTGATCTTTAAATGTCCTGGTGTATGACCTGGCAAAGGCCTGGTCATAATTCAGCCGCCTCATGTCAAACCAGCGGAATCCTCTACCGAACAGTTCCCGTCTTCTTTCATTTATGACAAGTGTAAGAGCTTCTGAGGCAGAAGATGCTGATAAATCGGCATATTCTGCAGGTTTAAATCTCTTTTTGCGAAGAGTGTTCAGAATGTTAACTGCTGATAGATAATCTCCTTCTCTGGCTTCTGACTCTGCCTTTATAAGCATCATTTCCGGAACATTCGGACCTGTGTATACTCCTTCATAAGTATATTGATAGCGAGAATAATATCTCCCGTAACCACTGTTATGCGGGGCTGTAAAGAGTACATATCTCAAATCTTGTTCTCCAATGAATTGCAGGAAATCGCTGCTTAGAGTCAGGTTTGGATAGTATGAGCCTGGAACCGTTTTAGAAAGAATGATTTCAGGATCCATTAATTTCTTTGGCAAAGTAGATGGGTTGGAAATATAACTGTTTAAATCTATCAAAGTATTCTGAATCATTAAAACAGAGTCTGCATACAGGCCGGCCTTTGTAAAGTCCCTCATCATCAGATAAGTTTCTGCCAGGATTGCATATGCAGCAGCTTTTGAAGGTTCACAGTTGAAATCCGGCAGATCTGGCAAATCCGGCAATGAAGATTTCAGGTCGTTGATAATCTGTTGGTACACTTGATCCAAAGAGACTCTTTCAAGACTGCTGAAGAGGTAGGAAGTAGTCAGAAGAGGCAAACCCAAATCTGTTGATGCTGTTGAAGGATTATATGGTTTAGCATACATATTGGCCAACATAAGGTAAGCATAGGCTCTCTGTGTTTTTGCCTGAGCCAGGATATACTCCTTAACCGCCATGGATCCGCCCTGACTGTCCAAAACACCATCGGTAATTTGATTACAAATGTTTATTTGGTTGTATAAGTTGCTCCAATCTATGTCCTCCTCGGTTTCAGAATAGCGGGTTTCGTCCCATGTATATGTTAATGCCCATTGGTTTGTAAGTGTATTTTGCTGTGTTGCATTTTCTACACCGGCATCATCACATGAGATCAGAGGGAATCCGTAAGATTTTTCAAAAGTAGTGGAATTATTGAGTAAATACTGATAATCAGATGTATATTTAAGAGGTCTGGTTCCCGATATCTCTTCTATTTCAACAAACTTATTGCAGGAAGATGCAAATAGAGAAATTATCATTATCCAGACAATTGTGTTAATAGTTGTCGTTTTCATGTTCGTAAGTCTGTTTAGAAAGTTGCATTTATACTAAATATGAAATTCTTTGTCGGAGGGAGGTTCGCATAGTTGTTAAGTCGTACATATTGAGGATCTATGCCATCTTTATTCCCTCTCCACAAAATGCCCAGATTTCTGATGCTTAAGCTTGCTGAGACACTTTTTATCAGTGTTCCTTTCAGAAATACATATGGGATGTCGTACGATAGTGATATCATCTGTAATCTTACATGACTGGCGTCCCTTACAAGCAAATCGGATGTTTTGTACCTTAAAAGACTGTTATAGTTTATATTGCTTAAACCCGGTACATTAGTAACGCTTTCGTCTCCCGGATTTCTCCATCTTTCGGCCAGATCCTTATTTGTTCCAATAACACCTGTATATCCGGTATATGTAGGATAATTATCGACTGATGATTTCAAGAATTTGTGTCCCATATAGTATGTCATTTGTATACTCAGCCTAAGATTTTTATATGAGAATTCATTTGACCATCCTCCTGAAAATGGAGCTGTTTTTCTTCCTACATATTTCAAATCATCAGCAGTCAGGCTGGCAGCACTTTCTGTAGATTTCAGGATGGTTCCGTCTTTTGTCAGAATCTGACTCTGACCTTTGTCATCCAATCCTCCCCATCTATAAACATACAGGTAGTCCAGCGGAAGGGATGTGATAGGAGATGAAGAATTTACAAGCTGGGCTGCAGAACTGATTTTAGGGAAACGAGAATCAGTCACCTTGTTGGTATTATATGCAAATGTCAAATTTGAACCCCAGCCAAAGTCTCCCTTATATATTCGTGTGTTAATGCCAAGATCATAGCCATGATTCGATAAGGAGGCAGCATTGTATCTTAAGGATGTGTAGCCATATGTTGCATTGAATGGCATACTCCAAAGTATTCCGTCAGTCTTTTTAGAGTATGCATCAAATATTATAATTATTTTATTGTTAAGTATCCCTAAATCCAAACCTGCGTTAAACTGGCCGGTTGTCTCCCAGCTCAATCTGTCATTTGCAGGAGATGATATTGTCGCGTAGGTCTTGTTTGTACTGTAATTCACACCCGGAATATTGATGACGGTTGTATTGTAGGATCCGTCTGTTGAAGGAATCGTCCCTCCTGTACCATATGTTAATCTTAGATTCATATTGCTGATAAAATCAACCGGTTGTAAAAAATCCTCCTGCTTGATATTCCAGCTTAAACCCGCAGACCAAAATGGTTTAGCCCGCTCCTGAACTCTGGCACCTTGTATGCTGTTGTCATCATATCGTACAGAGGCACTTGCAGAGTATCTTTGCTTATATGTATACATAGCATTGGAATAGAGAGACATATACCTTTTCCTCGGGGCATTAATTCCTTGGTCACTAAACCCTATAAATGTGGTCCAGGGATACATAGTCTGATAATATGTTGTGGGATTTACTCCCTGAGACAAATATGTATCATTATCAAATCCGTAAAGTGTTTTTGAATAGCCAAAGCTGCTTGCCTCTCTAAGTTCAGCACCAAGTATTATATTTAATATACTGTTCTCATCCCAGTTTTTATTTATATTAAACTGTCCGCGCAACGAGTAATCTTTAGCTTTTCTGTTTGAAATTTTATAAACCCCTCCAAAAGGAATTCCATATACAAGCTTTCCTGCTGTAGAGATACTTGTAGCCTCGTTCAATAAAGTCCGGGTTGAATAGCTCTCCTTTTCATTATTTGTAATACTTTCACCTATATTTATCTGATATGCCCCGGATATATCGTATGTGAGCCAGTCAAAAATTTTCAATCTGGCAGAAGCGTTGATTCTTACAAGATCTTCACCTGACAGAATATTTGAATAATTTAACTCGTCTATTGCATTGTAAGTCCATGGCAGATAACCTTTATCAGTGAAGTAATCAATGACTTCCGGGCGGAACTTTATATAATTATAAATTTTGTTGCCATCATTGTCCACAAGCATATCGTACGGCCTCAATCCAAGATCCGATGTGCTTAAAGCAGTACTTGAAGATATGTTTGTCTTACTATGGGTATTGTTGTATGAGATTCCGGCGTTTATTGTAAGCCTGTCTTTGAAAAGATTGCTTGACATATTTGCAGTGAGACTAACACTCCGTGCATCATTATTGCGATACACAGGTCTGTCTTTTGAAGAATTTGCAGAGATATAATATGTACTGTTCTCTCCTCCTCCGGAAATTGAGAGGTTGTACTGTTGATTCAAAGAGTTTTGCAAAAGATAGTCTCTTATCTGTCCACTATTGTCTCTGGCAGATATTTCCTCTAAAGCAGCATTCCTTTCCGCTTCAGTTATAGTGCCTCTCCTGGCTTTAAACATCCACTCAAGAGCCTCGCTGGTGTTCTTGTTTGTATTGAATGTATAATAACCTGGACTCCATGTTGCAGGATCATTAATGAATCCCTTTTCAAACAATTCTTTTTCAAGATCTACATATTCAGCAGAGTTCATGATCCTGAGTCTGGACAGATCAGCGGGAGAAGAGATGCCGATACTTGAAGTGAAATTAATCTTCGGTTCATGAGAGGCTCCTCTTTTAGTTTCAATTACAATAACACCATTGGCTGCTCTTGAACCCCATATTGATGCTGATGCCGCATCTTTAAGAAATGTAATAGACTGTATATCATTGGGATTTATTCGTGACAATGTGGACATACTTGCAGCGTCTGGTGTGCCAGGTATTTTAACCAATTTTTGGGTTCCGTCAGACTCTTCCATCAAAGGAAATCCATCCACAACAATTAAAGGTCTTGAGTCAGATCCGTATGTATTTTGTCCTCTGATCGTAATTTTATTACTCCTGATATCAAAATCCACACCGGCAACTTTACCGGCTAATCTTTCCATAATATTGATTGACGGATTTTTTTCAATCTCCCTTGCTGTAACGACTCCAAACGAACCTGTCGTATGTTTTTTCGAAACTGTCTGATAGCCTGTTACGACAATATCCGGTAATGCTATATTGTCCACCTTAAGAGTTACATTGAGACTTGCTGATTTTCCAGTATATATTATCTCTTCTTTTACCATACCTACAGCAGTAAACAGAAGCTTGTCACCCTCCCTGACAGGAATTGTATACTCTCCCTTTTCATTCGAGAATGTACCTTGCTTTGTTGTAATATTCTGAATACTTACCCATGCAAGAGGCTTGTTTGTCTCATCAAGCACAATTCCGGATATTGTATTTTTTGTTTTACTCTGATCTTCAACATCCTGAGTTTTCTTCTGGATTTTGAATTCTTTGGGAGAAAGAGTGATCTGTTCTCCAATAATCTTGTATTTCAAATCCTTCCCATCAACCAACCTGTTCATTACAGTAGTTATGTCATCCTCTTTTGCAACCAGGGATATCTTTTGATTGACATCGATATAAGAGTTGTTATAGATAAAAGCAAAGGGGGTCTGTTTCTGAATTTCTTTAATCACTGTGCCCAATGTCACATTGTTAAACTCAAATGAGATCTTCTGTGCCAACAACTGGTGTGTTTGAAAAGCGAGAAGGATCACTAATAAGCAGGCTTTTAACCGGAATTCAAATGGCCTTTTTTGTCTCTTCATAATTATTGTGTTTATAGTTTTTCCCCCTATATACACAGAATTATACTTGTACCCTAAAAGCTATTTCAGAAAAAGTTTTACCTGATTATCTTTTATCTTATATCCGATATTGGATGTAATTTGGAGAAGCTCAAATACTTGTGAAACAGATTCAGATTTAAAATTAGCAGTAATATTAAATTCGCTAATAGCAGGGCTATCGATAGTAACGGAAACACCATACCATCTTTCTATTTTTTTAATCACCTCTCCCATTGGAGTGTTTTCAAAAACAAGGGTTCCCTCTTTCCAAGAAGTATTTAAGGGGAGGTTCGCCGAAATTTTCCTGTCAGACAATCTATCATCATCAGGAATAATTATCTCTTCATGTTGTTTAACATTAAAAACACGGTTATCCGACTCCCTGACCAGAGTGACTGCTCCGGAAACCAGTGTCAGTTTAAGTTCGTTATCATCTTCGTATGTTGAAAGATTGAACTCTGTACCGGTTACCTTAACGACAATTCCTTTAGATGTCTTTATATACAAAGGCCATTCGGGATTATGGCGGACCTTAAAGTACCCCTCTCCGGTAAGCTCCACAACTCTTCCGGTTGAATCAAACTTAGAAGGACATTTAAGGTTGCTGCAACTATTCAGCCATACGGTGCTACTGTCAGGAAGCACGACCATTCCCTTTACACCGGAATGGATAGTATATGTTGCCATTGATTCATATTGGGCAGGTATCTCAATCTTTTCAATTGGTTCTTTCTTTTCATCTCTAAAATATACAATATATTGTATGACAGACAATATTGATATAGGGATCAACATGATTGCTGCAACACGTATAAAAAGTTCTCTATTGGTCCCTGGTCTTTTTCTTCGTTTGAATTCATCATATACACGATCGGAAGCTTTCGTCTCCGGCAAATTGTCAAAAACCCAAGATGTTTTTTTTGATGCAAAGATTTTAGCGTTTTCTTCGTTTTCATCAATCCAGTTGAGAACCTCGTCAACTTCTGCAGAAGTGGCTTTACCTGAAAAATACCTATTTAGAACTTCTTCTTTCATATTAACTGTTTATACACAAATACAGAGCACAACCCTAAAACAATCCGAGATAATCTTTCAATTTTGTTCTAAACTGTTTTAATGCAATATTTATGTGATACTCGATTGCTTTTACAGTAAGACCTTTTTTTTGAGCTATTTCACTGTATGTCATTCCCGATTCCCTGCTCATCAGAAAGCTCTCCCTTATGCTGTCCGGTAGACAATCATACACATCCTTAATTATTTTCTCTATATCCAGCGAATTTATCCTTGCATCGGCATATTCACTTGACAAGGCGAATATAAACGCTTTTATCTCCCTTTTATCTCTTTGATTAGAAACAATATGGTACCGTTCCCTCAGAAGGTTGAGAGATTTATTCCTGGCTATAGTAAAAGTAAAGGAACGTAAATTTAAATCAGAATTAAGTGTAGCCCTGGAATTCCATAAGGAGATAAATGTCTCCTGGGCAACATCGTTTGAAAGCATTATATCCTTTAAAAACTGATTTGAAAAGAAGACAATATTGTTATACTCTGCTTTGAGAAATTGCTCAAAAACCTTCTCGTCTCCTGATTTAATTGCTTCAATCAATAATCTTTTATCAACCAAATCCACCAGTTTTCAATTTTTTCAAAGGTATATATATATTTCAAATTGCCAATCTCACTATTCACAAAAGCTGTTTTTCTTAACGCTAATTTTTTGTTCCCGCCGCCACCAGGTAATCTGCCTTTTAGCATATCGTCTGGTGTTCCTTTTGATCAGTTCAACTGCTTGGTTAAGTGTCGTTTTGCCATCGATATAGTCAAAAAGCTCTGTGTAGCCGACAGTCTTTAGCGCCGTAAGCATCCGGAGAGGATAAAGTCTTTTTGCCTCTTCAAGCAGTCCGGCCTCCATCATTGCATCCACCCTGCTGTTTATTCTATTGTAGAGAATATCCCTCGGTGGTTCAAGATATATTCTCTCAATCTCAAAACCTCTCTTTTTATCACTGTTCTTCTTAATGGAGGAGTATTTCTCCCCTGTCTGAATTATTACCTCCAGCGCTCTGAGGACTCTTCTCGGGTTTGCGATGTCTATTGAGTCATAACTTTCCCGGTCATGTATAGCCAGCTCTCTCCTGAGGGATTCTATCCCCTCTTTATTAAGCCGTTCGGTCAGTTGCTCCCTCAGTTGGTGATCGGGAGGCGGGACATTGTCTATACCCTTGCAGACAGCATCAATATAGAGGCCGGAGCCGCCGGCCATTACCAAAGTGTTGTGGTCAGCAAACAATTTATCCAGCAGGG
>Ga0265294_10007249_pt1 | contig 13211 bp, 7 predicted proteins | sample MunlanPumphouse3_FD_192504 | JGI IMG/M metagenome (GOLD analysis project Ga0265294, IMG submission 192504) | Groundwater microbial communities from a municipal landfill in Southern Ontario, Canada - Pumphouse #3 | ecosystem: Environmental > Aquatic > Deep subsurface > Groundwater | place... | reverse complement strand
GCCGCTCTACGAGGAGAAGACCTTCGCACTGCCGGAAAACTTCTACGATGATTATGAGGGACGCATAGCGGCACAGCAGCAGGAGATGAGCATCGCCAGCGATCATGATATGGATGTGGTGAACGACCTGAAGATGGTGCGCGATGGGGTGCAGACTCGTCTCTCCAACGCATACATCCACGGGGAGTATGCCCGCCTCGACTCGGCACAGAAAGCTGCCTGGGATGCGCACTATCAGCCGATTATCGATTCGTTCTACCAGGCGAAGCTCACCGGAAGAGAGCTGGCGGAGTGGAAGTACCAACGCTATATGCGGGATTATGCCAAGACGATCCGGTCGCTCGACGAGAATGTGGGGCGTGTGCTCGATTACCTGGATGAAAAGGGATTGTCGAAGAACACGGTGGTCATCTACACCTCCGACCAGGGGTTCTACATGGGCGAACATGGCTGGTTCGATAAGCGGTTTATGTATGAGGAGTCGTTCAGCACGCCACTGGTGATGCAACTGCCCGAACGATTTAAAAAGAGAGGCGACATAAAAGGGTTGGTGCAGAACATCGACTTTGCGCCTACCATGCTCGATATAGCCGGTTTAGAGATTCCGTCCGATATGCAGGGCATATCGCTTCTGCCATTGATCAAGAAGCAGAAGGAGCCGAAAAACTGGCGCAAGTCGCTCTACTACCACTTCTACGAATATCCCGGTGAACATGCCGTTAAACGCCACTATGGGGTGAAGACGGATCGCTACAAGCTGATTCACTTCTATGACGATATCGACGTGTGGGAACTGTACGACCTGGAAACAGACCCGACGGAGATGCACAATCTCTACGGGAAAGAAGGGTACGAAAAGATCACCGGTAAACTGATGCAGGAGCTGAAACGACTGCAGGAGCAGTATGATGACCCGATCCGGGAACGTTTCCCGATTAAATGATCCAGCACCCGCCCTGCCGAGGCATCAGGGTGCTGTGAGGTAGATCAATACCGGAAAGTGATCGCTGTATCCGTTAATGAAAGTGTTGTTGTTAAATGTTCGGAGGGGGTACCCCTTGTCGGGACCCTCTTGCTGCATCAGGTCTTTCCGGTTGAATATTTCCGTACGCCAGTAGCGGAGCCCCGTGGCGACATCTTCGTTCAGAAGCGAGCCGGTTACCACCATCTGGTCGAATAAACTCCACTTGCCCTGGTAGGCGAGTGAGCCGATACCCAGGTCGTAGAGGTGCCACATGGGGTTATAGAGTTCACGCATCTCTTTCACTTCGCTGCGCCGCTTCTTTGCGTTGAGTACCTGGCGCAAACTACGGTCCGTGGGGTCATCGTTAAGATCCCCCATGATGATTACTTTTGCTTTCAGGTCTTCCTGAAAGAGTGAATCGAGCGCCATGTTCACATTTTCTGCCGCTGCTTCCCGCAGTTCGGACGATTTGGAACTGTAGCGTGAGGGCCAGTGGTTAACCGAGAAGGAGACCTTTTCATTGGCGAGGATGCCACTTACCACCAGTTGGTCACGTGAGACATACCAGGGTTTCCGGCTGCAATGGTAAGGGTGCAGGGCATAACCGGTCAGTGTGAATAGTTTCGGGTTGTAGAGCAGTGCCACATCGATGCCTCTTCTGTCAGGCGAATCTTCGTGTACGATCTGCAGGTTCATCTCTGCGATGGCGGGCCTTTTCACCAGATCTTCCAGTACCCTGCGGTTTTCCACTTCGGCGATGCCGATGACGGCCGGCCCGTGTGGAGTCAGCTCGCGCCCGAGGCGGCTGATTACTCCCGCGATATGATCCAGTTTTTTTTCATATTTTTCGTTTGTCCACCGGTAGACGCTGTTAGGCAAGAACTCATCGTCCCCGGGATTGTCGGGATCATCCTCCGTATCGAAGAGGTTCTCTATATTGTAGAAGGCGATGGAGTAAACCTGGTAATAACTTTTCTCTTGGGCAGTGAGCGTCAGCACCGCCCCCAAAAGGCAAAATAGTGTGAGCAAGTTCTTCATCATAATTTAGCTTTTGGGTTTGATTACGATTGCTTCGTCGCTGGCGGTTGTGATGGAAATGTTGTCCAGGCGCAGGCCGCAGGTGTTGAGTGATGCTTTGGCATGGAACTCAACCTTCAGACCCTCTTTTGCCGGGATATCTGTCAGTGTGATGGTATAGACCTTGTTGTTATCGTTATTGGCTTTACTGACCACCTTGTCAGGAACCGGCATCTCCTTCCCGTCAACTGTTACTGCCATGGCGTTGAGGTTCATCTGCGAACCTTCGTCGTACAAGTTGGCGGTCAGTTCGTAGTGGAGTGCCAGCTTCTCCCCTGCACCGGCGGAGGTGTTGATGTCCCCAATGGTGAGGTAGCCATCTTTGCTGGCAGGAAACCAGAGATGTGGCGTGTTGAAGGTTTTCGTAGTACGTACCGATACGGAGCCGGAGGCATCGCTGTATTTCACACTCTTGTTGTCCCAGCCGTTGTAGTCTGCAATGGAGGGGTGAGCCGACACATCGGCGGTACCGAAGGTTTCGCTGTAGTAGATGGTGTGACCCGGATTAGGGGGTATTTCGCCACCTTCCTCAGGAATGGGTTGCCCGAAGTTCTGACAGTCGTCGACCGTGCGGAGGTAGAGTTGCCAGTCGGTACGGAACTTGGAGAGGATGGCGATCACGGTGCCTCCTCCTTTCGGAAGCATATCCGCGGCAAAGGAGGCATAGTTGCTGTTACGGACAATGATGGAGCGGCCGGCGCCATCTTTCAGCGTACGGTTGGTCGTGGCGTCGCTCTCACTGAAAGGAAGCTTGCCTCCGTCGGGGAAGTAGACATTCTCCAGTTTTATCAACGTGTTGACCATCGATTCATTTACCTGATCCAAGGTAATGGTTCTCGGCTGGGCGTTCTCAGCTTTGGGCCATCCGTTTTTATGCGTGTAGAAGCTAAACACTTCCCATGGGATGCGATTGGCGTTGGTCTGTCCGTAGCCAATCTGCAGTTGCCCTCCGTAGGAGATCATGTAAAGGCCTTTGAGATTGACGAATACTTCCTGTCCCACGCGGTATTCGGTGAAGATGGAGTTCTGATCCACACCGATATTGATGCCGCCTGTTTCATCCTGCAGGTAGAGCTGCTTATAGATATTTCCAGAGATATCGTTACCGGTCACGGTGGCACGAATGGTGTAATCTACATCAATCAGTGCCGGGTTGCTGACGGTGGCGTAGAGTTGTTTCAGTCTGGCGATGGTGATATTGGCATCGGCCCCGGTATAGACCGGCTCCGTCAGGGGGGGGGCTTCAAAATCCCGGTCACAGGAGAGCAGGAAGGAGGCGAGGATGATTCCTAACAGAAAGGAACAGAATTTCATATCAAGATGGGTTCTAGTAATTGGTTGCATAAGATTTTATTTTTCAAAATCGATAACTCAGGTTGAAAAAGCAGTTGAGACCCTGCATATAAAAATAGCGGGAGGCAAAACGGTCGGGATAATCCAGATTGATGCGTGCCTGTTCGTAGCCCCCCGTACGGATATCTTTGCGATTGAGCAGGTTGTTGACCGTAAGGTTGAAGTTTACAGAGCTGCGGTGAGGAAGGTACCATATTTTGCCAATGCCAAAATCGAGTGTATAACCCCCGCCGAACTTTTCCTGGTTGGTGAGATGGCGGTATGCGTCATAGAGTGTTTCATCAAATCCGTTTGTACCGGGAGGCAGGATGCCGCTGTAGTTGGATGCCAGCCTGCGCAACGGCGAAATCTCGATGTAGTTGCCGGAAAAACCGTTGATATTCAGGTTGAGAAACCAGTAGTTGCGGAAAAAGTTAATGCCGAAGGTGCCCATGGTCTGCGGTGTACCGCCCACGTAGTAGTCTTTCATGTATACCTTTTCGGCCATTCCGGTACCTTTTCCGTTTTCGTAGCTGATCACTCCTTCGGGGTTATTATCGTAATAGTATTCTGCCGTGGATCCAATAAGGTCAAAGTTCCAGGTTTCGTTCAGGCGGTAGTTGATACCCGCCTCGATGCCGTGGTGAACCTTGTCGATGTCTGTGAGCAGGTGGTTGACGAAGGTGCGTTCCGAGTCATGGTAGTAGCTGAAGTGTTTCATATCATCGTAGAACCGTGTGGTGAAAAGCGATACGCGTCCTGCCAAACTGGGTAGCGAGAAGATATAGTTCAGGTCGGCAGAGAAGAGCTTCATGCTCTCGATGTTGGCAGCGGCTATGTCGGTGATCCGGGGTGAGATATAGACGTTCTCGACTAATGGAGCGATAGTCTGGTAAACTGCGTTGGCAGTGAGAAAGTGTCGGCCGCTGAACTTGTAGGTGAGACCTCCTTTCAGGGCATAGTCGGTAAAACTGTGCACTTTCCCTTTTCCGTATGAGTTATCGGGATAGCGTCCGTTGCGCATCATTCCCTCGCGGCGGAATTGTGTATATTTCAATTTCGAACCGAAATAGAAATCGATATAGCGGTAGCTGTGTTCTTGTTGAAACCAGAGGTCGGCTGAATGAACCTGATATCGAAAATCGTAGCCGAACACATCACCCTCGTAGACATTGCGGTGGGGGCGGTTCAGGTCGTTTTGTATGGTTTGTTTGTCTCCGGGAAAGTCGCGTTCGGCGAACTTGTCAGTATCTCTCAGATAGTTGGCTCCGAGTAGGTCGTCTACTGTCTTGAACTGTTTCGACAGGGAATGTTTGAATCCTGTTCCGGCAGTCAGCTTTACCCGTTGAGAAAGCTGTGTGTTGAGGGTGCTGTTGAACGTGGTCTCGAAAAGATCTTTCCGCCGTTCCTCTACCATATAAATGGCTGAGCCGTCGCCCTCCGTATTGTTAACGTGGTTGGCTTGCCATAACCTGTCCCAGTTGAGTTGAGAGATGTTGTTTTTCCCCTGTTTTTGCCAGAGGTAGGTGTAGTAGTTGAAAGCGACCTTATTCTCCCGATGGTAGGAGGGCAGGTTGCGGTAGTAGTCCGGACGAGGGTCCGGCCCATTATACCAGTTGAGTGCCGTTCCGCCATAGCGGTTATAGTGTACCCCCAGTCCGCTGGTCAGTGTGGTTATGTCGTTTATTTTCCACATATGAGAGAGAATGCCGGTAGGGTCAAACGATTTTACCACCCGTGAATTTCTTTTCTTCCCATTCTGATAGCCCCAGTTCGGGTTGTAGAGGTTGTTGTCGGTGAGGTTGTAGGCCTCTTGGTAGGAGGAGCCTTGCTGCCCTCTTTCCACGGGAGAGCCGAAAGTGATGAAGGATAGGCGGTGTTTGCCTTTATTCATCTCTTTTTCCACGCCGAAAGCATAGGCCATATTGTGGTAGAAGACGCCCTCGATGTTTCCCTCATTGGAGTAGCGCCCGCCTATGGAGGCCGTGACGGCCCATCCGTTATCCTGCATCCCGGTGGAGTAGGAGGCCATTCCCCTGGCGTAGTAGTTGCGGTTGGTAAGTGAAAAGGTGAGTTTGCCACCACGAGTGTAGCTGCCCGCTCGCATATGAATGTTTTCGGTTCCTCCGATTGAGCCGAAGGAGTAGGTGGATGGGGCGAAGTAGTTGTTTGCATCGCCGTTGCGCGTCATGTCGTTCAGTGCACCGATAGAGGCGTAATTGAACATCCCTCTTATCTGGTCGTTACACTGGACGCCGTTGATGTATCGTTCCTCAAATCGACTTTCATAGCCGCGGGTGCGATAACGGAACTGCGAGAATTGATAGCCCGCATTCCTTAAAAAAATATCGTTGGAAAAGATTACCATCACACTCACATCCTGTGGCAGACCACCGGCGTCGTCATCTTCCACGGTGCGTTGAATATCATCTATCATGCCTTCTGCCAGACGTCCGTTCTCATTTGTTGTCTGCGAGTGGAGGGGTAGGGCGAGCAGTAAAAAAAACCAAAGCCATCGTTTTTGTTTCATACGCTATTATCAGATAATTTTGTTTTCAAAGGACGGAAGCCGGGCCGGTAGAAACCCGGCTTCCGTTGAGGCCTTCAGGCCGGTTCCTCTGATGATGCTTATTCTAAGGTGATATGATCGACCATCAGGTTGTAGGCGCTCTCTTTACCCACCTTCAGTGCAAAAAGGTTTTGGCCTGCTGTACTCTGTATGGTGAGGCTGCCGATGTTGAGTGTGATCTTGGCCCAGTTTCCGCCAGTGTTGATGTTGCCGGTATAAGAGTTGCTGGTAGTTGCTTCGAGGGTCATATCACCTGTGCATTCACCCAGATTGAACGGGAAATAGGTGCCGTCGGGCTTATAGACGTTGAATGAAAGTGTCTTGCTATTGGCCGTTCCTTTAATATGAAGCACGATTTTTGTCTTACCTTCCACTGAAAATCCTTCCGGTGTGAGTGCTGTGAAGACATAGTCGTTTTTCGAGGGAGTGCCATTCAGGTAGAGGGCTTTGGAACCGTCGATGCCTCCATCCAAGCTTTGGCTGGCATAACCATCTGTTGACAGGCCGTAACTGTTCAGTGAGCCGAGAAACGTTGTCCAGTCTTCAAAGTCGGATCCCGGGAAGAGCAGCGTTGCAGTAGGTGAGGGAGCTTCTCCGCCAGACTGCGTTACATTGATCGTAATGGGGGACAAGGAGGTGGTTCCGCTTGGAGTAATGGTGACGGTGGCGGTACGTTCAGCGGTGGCGCTGTTAGCCTCCGCGGTAAGGGTGAGGGCTCCGCTACCTGTACCGGAGACGGGTGCCACGGTGAGCCATGTCTCGCTGCTGGTTGCGTTCCATGTCTGTTCGGCTTGTGTGGTGAGTTGGACAATATCGGTGAGTGTGCCGGCAGCTGCCAGGGATACAGAGGTTTTATCGACTGTAAATACCGGATCTTCGTCGGGAGCAAGAACGATATCTCCCGTAGGGGTGCTTGCCTCTTCCCAGTCGATGATGGTGGCTGCGGGGTTCACCTGCGCCAAACCTGTGGCCGAGAGCACCAGTGAGTAACTGTATTTCTTACCTGATTGGGTCGCTTGTGTGGCAGGGTTCCATTCATAGATCTTTCCTCCCAGGGTGAAGGTGATAGTGGCGTTGGCCAGATCATCTCCGGGAAGTAGAATGGCTGTTGCCGTGCCTGTTGTGCCGGAAAGCGTGATTACCGGTGTGATGGCGGTCGTGGTGGTGCCGGCAGTGACGATACCGTTTGTCAGGCTCATAGACCCTTCTGTTTTCACTCCTGCCAGTGAGGCGGTGAGACCTGTCAGTGAAGAGATGCCATCACCGGCGGTGATATTCAGCACCAGTTGTGATAGCACATGGCTGAACTGCAGAGCTACAGTAGCGTTTGTGGCTGAGGCTCCTTTTGCGTTATTTGAGTAGAGCAGATCTATCGCAGACGGGTTGGTCTGGTTGCTTACATCAACAGTCAGATGGTAGTCTGTGATCGTGGTTTGAAAAGGGTAGTAGGCAATAAAGTCGAGGTTGCCTGTTTCAGGAAAGGTGATGCCATCGGTGGCTGCGGTGAAGATGCCGTCACCCGGTGTCGTAAACCTGATGTTTTCTTTTGTGTTGTAGATTCCCGAGGGGAGTGTTTCTCCGCTGTGAAGGGCATATACGCCGATGGCGTCGCTTGCATTCCATGAGGTGCCGGTGGCGCGTGTGGTTACTGTTGCTCCGATGGTTCCCTGGAAAGTCACTTGGTTCTTGGGGGAGAGTGGGTTCTCAGGATATTCCACTTCCGATTCGCAGGAGATCAACATGGCCACCCCCATGAAAAAGAGGAAGAACAGATTTTTTGTTTTCATTATAAGGCAAATTTAAATTGAATAAATTGAATGAATCGTAAGGGTTAACTTTCTTGAAGGTTTCACTCCCAGTGAGGGGAGAGAGAGCTGTTTTGTTTTACTGTCTCAGCTATTTTTCCCGGGAGATTGGGAAAGAAGATAAACCCGGTCTCACTTTCCAGCCGGGCAACGGAGGTGACACTTCTTGCATCATTGTAGGGGATGCCGGTAGCGGCATTTTCCATGATGAAGGCGATGGAAGTGAAGTTCCCGGTAGTCTTGATTTTGCGAAGCAGTGCTTTGTAAAGATACTTGGGAATTACTGAACGGTTTTCGTTGACATCGTAGGCATAGCTATAGGGCTCCGGCGGTTTGGGCAGGATGCAGCCGGTTACTACGTAAAGTGTATCGTAGGCACTGGTTTGTTTGCACCAGTAACGCACTTTTTCTTCGAGTGAAGCCCAGGTATCTCCGTTCATTGTGCCATTTTGCGGCACCATATTGGTGAAGTAAAAGGTGGTTTTATTCAGATCGCGTGTTGCATTACGGTCGGCGCTGGCCAACAAATGTCCTCTGTTAAATGTTGTGCTTTGCCATCCGCTATAGAGGTTGGGTTGTACGTTTTGGGGAATAAGGGGGTCATATTCCCAAGCGTCGGTACGATTGCCGGAAGCCAGGTACATGGGGTGCATGGGGTATGCTACCCAGTAGGGGACCCTGTTCTGTGTGTCAAACAGTACAACATAATTTCGAATCGATGATGCCTCAGTGGGGTAGGAGGAGTTAAGCCAGTTTTTTGTTTCTACCATATGAAAGGCGCTGAGGGAATTGGGTGCAGATGATGAGCTCCTGTAAGCCGGCACTTCCATATAAGGAGTTGAGAAATCTCCTGTGGGTTGCCTGCTGTCGAGGCGGATATTGTAGCGGTAGATTTTACCCTTCTCCAGAGGATGTGGTATGATCCACTTAAAATTATGGGTACCGACAGTGATGTGTACGGTTAGCGTATTTTCTGCTTCTGTAGGCAGCAGGATCAGGGAGAGTTCTTTTGCGGAGGTGTTCCCACTGATGGCCATTGGCAGTGTGGTTGCCGATGTCTTATCCTGGGAGAGGGTGCCGTCGAGAAGATTAAAGGAGCCCAACTTGATAGCCCCTTCTATTGAAGCTGTTAACCCCTCCAGACTTTCACCTGAAACGGATGGGGTTACGGTAAAAACTACTCTTGTGAGTATCCTTTTGAAAATCAGAGTGGTACTCTTTCCGGATACCTTGCTCACATCCGTCAGATTGTTGCTGTAGAGAAATTCCGGTTGTTCGGAGATATCGATTGGGTAATGAAAGCCAGTCAGGTCGTTCTTACGGGGAAAGTAGGAGATGAGGTCGATGGTGGCATCTTCTTCAGGGAAAAATATGTTTTTCTCTTTGGCGTAGAATTTGCCGTCGCCGGTAGTGACAAAGGGCAGGTTCTCCTCGGTGATAGCAGCAGCGTCAGGGGTTACCCCGTGTTTAAGGGCATATATCCCGATGATGTCACCGTTTTCCCAGTTCGTTCCGGCAACGCGGGTGGTGCTGTTTTCGCTAATAACCGACGAGAAACTGATGGCTTTCACCTGTGTTTCTATGATTGGAATATTCTCTTCACTGCAACCGAACAGAAGGCCGATTACAAAGAACAAAAGCAGGTGTCGTTTTTTCATAACGAAAGGTATTATTCTTTTAAATTACTCAAATATCAGGCATCATTCAGTGGTTTCATCAACAGATAAGAATGTGAATGTCCTGAAAAGGAATTGTCCGGCTAGAACATCTGATAATCAGAAAGATAAAATCCAGGGTGCCGTGATTAAAAATTTCCCGAACACGCTGGAAAGACAAATATAAAATATTTTCCACACAATACAAGCGTCCATTTGTTAAATATTGCTAACCCGTTTCCCAGTGCGTTTAATTCTCATATTATACCGATGTTTGTTGCAATAGCAGCCTGTTCATTTTCAATAGGTTGAAGACGTTTAATGTGTTGCCTGATACCATGCGGTTTCGGTTTTGGCGGTTATTGCTTTCACATGAATGCTGGGATCAGATATTGTTATTCCGGAGAAAGTATCAATACGAACCTCTCCTGTGCTCATGGAATAATAACTTGGTGTGTGCATTCTGTAAAGTTTTGGCACGGTACGTTCAAATTGTGCTTCAAACCTCGCCAATAAATTTTTATCCGCACATAGTTTTGATACATAATCTCCGTAATCAAAGAATATCACAGGATTATATCCGTCCAGGCGCTGCACGCTGTTAAGCAATTCAGGGGCAAAGGTAAAGCGTTGGTTGATTTCGCGCATGATGGCAGATAGATGATCAACCTCTCTGCAGTTGATTAATCCGATTGTCGCGTAAGGGTATTGGTCATTTTTGTAATAATCGTAAAAACCTTTGCAAATGCCATAATAATTGTTGTTTACTAAATGTTCCCCAATGATGTGATATGGGAAACCATAAGCCATAACTTCTGTTGGTGAGGCAATTATATAGTTTGTTACCTCCTTCAGGTCATAAACCGCTTCAATGGTTGACATATAGCAATCATCAAAAAGGATAAATTCCATTTTTAATCCGGCATTTGTGATGCCCTCGGCAAGAGTCTTGATATTGGTTTGATATTCCGGTGAAAGTCCCCCGAAAAAGCGGGTTAAAGGTACTCCTTCATATTCCCAATGAAATTTCTCAACAGCGCGCAGTGTTTTGACGGGTGTAACAGGCAACCACCCCGTTCCATGGCTACTAACCACCATTGCGTAACGATTGGCAGGGGCAATAGTCTTTACATCATTTAGTATTGATGTAATCCCGTTAGTTGTTGTAAAGGCCGGGTTTTGGTAGCTTTTGAATATTTCGCGTATGCAATTGTTTCCGTCGTATTTTAACTCAAATAGCGTTGCTTCTGTAGGAGACGATGAAAAAAAAACAATCACCCTGTTATTCCCGAGAATGTTGTTCTCAATGGTTGTCTCAAAGTTTTTTAAATTCTGTTCAAAATGGGAGGTTAGGTTTGTGGACCAGGGCATATACATAAACAGCGTTTGTTCTGTTTTGGGCGGTAAAGGAGGTTTGTTATCCTCTTTCTCGCATGATACAAAAAAAACAATTATTAGCAATCCCGCCGACAATAGAATATTCTTAATGCTCATATTTTCCCAGGTTAAGCTTAACGTAAGTACGACGTAAAATCGTTATATCGTTGTTATTGGCCTTGTTTCGGTCTGTCGGTCATGTGAAAGACCAGGCTGCCGCCGCCCATGATCTGATCGTAGGTGATGAAGTTGCGGACGCAGGGTAACCCGTTCCACTCGATACGGTCGACATACAGATTCTCTGCGGAGAGGTCTTTCGCCTCCATGGTGAAGGTTTTCCCTTCGCCCACCGCGATGGAGACCTTGGGCAGCTGCGGTGCGCCGAAGACCAGCTCGCCGCTGACCGGGTTTACAGGGTAGAAGCCCATGGCGGAGAAGAGGTACCAGGCGGACATTTGTCCGCAGTCGTCGTTGCCGATCAACCCGTCGGGTTTGTTCCGGTAGAAGTCGGTGGTGATCTGCCGCACCAGCCGTTGTGTCTCTTCGGGCCGGTCGAGCCAGTTGTAGATGTAGGCCACATGGTGGCTCGGCTCGTTGCCGTGGGCGTACTGGCCGATGAGGCCGGTCACGTCGGAGAGCTCACCAGTGGTGGCCTGAGTGGTGTTGAAGAGATAGTCGAGCACCTCGCCGGTCTGTTCCTTGCCGCCCATCAGCTTGATCAGCCCCGGGATATCCTGCATCACGTGCCAGGTGTACTGGAGGGCGTTTCCTTCGGTGTAGTGGCCGCCCACGCTGGAGTCGGCATGTGCCAGCGCGTAGGGGTCGAACGGTGTGAGCCATTCCCCTTTGGAGTCTTTGGGGCGCATGGAGTGCGTCGCGGGGTCGTAGAGGTTTCTGTAATATCCGGAGCGTTTCATAAAGAACTGATAATCCTCCGTTTTCCCCAGCTTCTCGGCCATCAGTGCAGCGCAGTAGTCGTCGAAGCTGCATTCCAGGGTGCGGGAGACGGATTCCGCTTTGATCAGGTCGTAAGGGTAGTATCCATACTTGTCGTAGATATCCCAGTTTGATTTGTGATTTTGGCTTTCGGTAATCGACTTTTTGATTGCCTGATAGGCTTTTTCCGCATCGAAGCCGGTGAATCCTTTGAGGGTTGCGTCGACGATCATTGGGATAGAGTGGTTGCCGATCATGGTGAAGGTCTCCTTGCCCATGAGCGCCCAGATGGGGAGGTGTCCCTGCTGTTCGCTGTAGTCGGTCATTGAATTGACCAGGTCGGAGATGATCTCCGGTGAGAGGATGGTGTACATAGGGAAGGCGGCGCGGAAGGTGTCCCATTGGGAGAGGGTGGAGTAGAACTTTCCGGTGGGTGATTGTGTGATCTCACCGTTGGGCCCCACGTAGCGGCCGTCCACGTCGGCGATGTTGTTGGGCTGGATGTAGAGGTGGTAGAGCGAGGTGTAGAAGTTGGTCTTCTCGTCGTCGCTACCTTCCGCCTGCACGCGGGAGAGGTAACGGTTCCATTCGTTCTTTGCCTGTTGATGTACCGCGTCGAAATCCCATCCGCTTCCCTCGGCAGCCAGGTTGGCCCTGGCTCCTTCGATGCCGGTGGTGGACATGGCGATCTTCATGTTGAGGGTGGTATTGTCGCCCATGTCGAAGGTGAGGATATAGCGCGGTGCTTTCTCGCGGGGATCCTGCGGTGCGAGTTTCTCGGAGGTGAGGATCGGTTTGTCGAACTCGATGACGAAGTAGTAGGTGCGCTCTACCCACTCGGCGCGGCGGGTGTGGCCGGTGAGGATGCGGTCGCCCTCGAAGGTGACCTCGTTGTCGAGCACGTGGGTGTAGAGCCGTTCCTTCTGCCACACCAGTCCGCTTTGGAAGTCGGCCAGGACGTTCGCCGGCTTACCTTCCGCGAAGGTGTATCGGTGGAACGCCACGTGCGGGGCGGTGGTGATCTCTACCTGCACATCGTTGTCGCTTAGCTCCACGGCGTAATAGCCGGGGGAGGCTTTTTCGGTGGACTTGTCGAAGCGGCTGCTCAGGTCGTTGCGTTTCTCGCCGGAGAAAGGCTGCATGAGCAAGTCGCCCAGGTCGACACACCCGGTTCCGTTGAGGCGGTTCTGCGAGAAGCCGTTGATCCGCTCATCGTCGTAGAAGTAGCCGGAGCAGTAGGCCCAGGTGAAGTTACCCGTCTCCGGTCCCGGCTGCATCATGCCCAGTGGGTAGGTGGCCCCGGGAAAGGTGTGCCCCGTGAAGGCGGTGCCGATAAAGGGGTTCACATACTGTGTAAGGTCGCCCTCATCGCTTTTGTGGACGGGGTCGCTCTTCGTCGTGCAGGCGAGTGCCAGCAGAAGGGCTGCGAAAAGAATGGTCGTTTTTTTCATATTATTTAGCTTTCAGCAGTCAGCTTTCAGCAGTCAGCTTTCAGC
>Ga0265294_10007247_pt1 | contig 13211 bp, 15 predicted proteins | sample MunlanPumphouse3_FD_192504 | JGI IMG/M metagenome (GOLD analysis project Ga0265294, IMG submission 192504) | Groundwater microbial communities from a municipal landfill in Southern Ontario, Canada - Pumphouse #3 | ecosystem: Environmental > Aquatic > Deep subsurface > Groundwater | place... | reverse complement strand
GACGAGATAAAAAAGAGGACATCGGTACCTGTTGCAGTCATAACAAACGGAGCCCTCCTTTACGAAAGTGCCCTTCGGGATGACCTCAGGAAGGCAGATATAGTCCTTCCATCTTTTGATGCGTACGATGAGGCTTCCTTCAGAAGAATAAACAGGCCTCACGGGGACATCAGCTTCAGTATGTATTATGAAGGGCTTATCGAATTTTCTCATAACTACGAAGGGGAACTTTGGCTGGAGATAATGCTTATGAAGGGAATAAACGACGATGATGCCGCACTTTTCCGATACAGTTCGATGCTTAAGAAAATAAACTACAGCAAATTGTACATAAACACACCTGTCAGGCCACCTGCCGAAGATGGAGTTTTTTGTATAGATGAGGATAGGATGAAGAGTGCCTCGGATATACTTAACGGCATTTCGATCGACAGGTTGGTTTCGACGGGGTTTAAGAGTGAGATCCCGGACGATCTCTCTGCGATCCTGAGCATCATCAAGAGACATCCAATGAACAGTTTTGAGATAACGGCTTTTTTGAGGTCAAGGGAAAATGAAGACCCGGATGGTCTCATCAGGATCCTTGAGGGCAGGGAAGACGTTGCGTCTATAGATTACAAAGGGTTTAAAACATACAGGCTAAAGTGAGCTATTCAACCACGAGGATCCTTCGTTATCTTCCTATCTTTTCGAGGGCAGCCCCGGCTGCCTCGAATTCTGCCTCTTTGATCGTGTTGCCCCAGGCTTCTGCCAGCAGCTCATCTCCGATAGTTACTTCTACTTTGAATCTGAGCGAATGGTCCGGACCTGTGCGTTCCACTGTCCGGTAGTAGGGGACTCCCCTCCCCATAGCCTGAAGGGTCTCCTGCAGCATGGTCTTGGAGTCCTGCCTGTCGGGAGAAAGTTCGCCGCCGTGAAAATGAAGGTAAGCCTTCGCCAAAGTGAGGGCTGCGCTGTAACCTCCGTCAAGAAAAACAGCCCCGAAGAGCGATTCGGCTGCGTCCGCAGCAATTGCAGATGTTGGGCCCTTCTTTATCAGGCTTTTTCCAAGCCTGATCGATTCACGAAGTCCGACAGAAAGGGCCCACTCGTACAGTTTTTTCTCACATACTATCTGAGAGCGTATCCTGGTGAGCTGTCCTTCATCCAGGTCTTTGTATTTGTTGTAAAGAAGGTCAGAAACAGTCAGTTCCAGAACAGCATCACCCAGATACTCGATCCTCTCGTTGTGGGATGAAGACCCCGACTCATTCGCATAAGAGGAATGGGTAAGGGCTTCCGTGAGAAGGTCTTTATCCTTGAAGCTGTAGCCAATCTTTTTTTGGATGACTTCTGTCAGCTTCTCCCTGTCGGAGTTTTTCATTTCAGTCTTTGAAGCGTTCTATCGCAAGAACTCCGTTGTGCCCTCCAAAGCCAAAATTATTTATCAGGGCTTTGTTTACCTCAGCTCTGACAGCTTTGTTCGGAACAGTGTTGAGGTCACACTCAGGATCCGGATCAAACTGGTTTATAGTCGGATGAACTATGCCCTTCTCTATCGCCAAAAGCGCTGCAATTGTTTCAACAGCCCCTGCTGCTCCAAGAAGATGCCCGACCATGGATTTTGTAGACTGGACCATGACCTTGCAGCCATGATCACCGAGGAGCCTCTTTATCGCCGCGGTCTCCATCTTGTCGTTTAAAGGAGTCGAGGTACCGTGGGCATTTATAAGATCCACATCTTCGGGGATCCATCCAGCGTTCCTCATTGCCATGGCCATTGAGCGGTAAGCTCCGTCACCGTCAGGATCGGGCGCTGTAATGTGGTATGCGTCACAGGTATTGCCGTAGCCTGTTACCTCGGCATAAATATGAGCACCACGGTTTTTTGCATGTTCGAGCTCCTCAAGGATAAGTATCCCGGAACCTTCGCCCATTACAAAACCATCGCGGCCTGAGTCGAAGGGGCGTGATGCATGTTCTGGGTCATCATTCCTCGTGGACAGGGCTTTAAGGGAGGTAAAACCTGCGGTGGCTATCGATGTGATGGCAGCCTCAGCTCCCCCGGAGATCATTACGTCTGCGTCTCCGCGATGTATGCAGTAATAAGCTTCTCCAATACTGTTTATCGAAGAAGCGCAGGCAGTTACAACTGCCATATTGGGGCCTTTTGCTCCATACCTTATTGCGGCGTAGGCAGCAGGCATATTTGCTATCATCATCGGCACCATGAAGGGACTCACCCTGCCGGGACCTTTTTCAAAAAGTGTGGTGAAGCTCTCGTCGATGGTTCCGATGCCTCCGACACCACTTCCTATGTATACGCCAAACTTTTCTTTATCCAAAGATCCAAGATCCAGGCCTGCGTCTTTTACAGCAAGGTCTGTAGCGGCAGTGGAGAGATGGAGTATCCTGTCCGTTCGCCTGACTTCTTTTTTATCAAGCCACTGTTCAGGATCAAAATCCTTTACTTCCGCTCCGATTTTTACGGTGTGGTTAGAAGTATCAAAAAGGGATATGAGACCAACGCCGCTTTTACCTTCTTCAAGGGCCTTCCAGAAATCCTCTTTGCCGATCCCTATGGGCGTTACTGCACCCGTTCCTGTGATCACTACTCTTCTCATTAACGTTCCTCCGTGAAGATAGGAGGGACCGGTTTGATGCAGTCCCTCCTAAAAAGATTCATTTCGTGATTTAGCCTTCCACTCCCAGTTTGGCCTTTACGTAGCTCATTGCCTCGCCAACTGTGGTGAGCTTCTCTGCATCTTCATCAGGGATCTCGATGTCAAATTCCTCTTCGATTCCCATGATAAGCTCAACGATGTCAAGGGAGTCAGCGCCAAGATCTTCAACAAATGATGCTTCGGGCTTGATCTGCTCCTCTTCCGCGTTAAGTCGGTCCATTACGATCTCCTTAAGCTTTGCCTGTACTTCTTCCAATTTCATACAGTTCACCTCCTTCCAATTTTACTCTTCTCATCCGGATATGCTTTTGTAATTACAAGTTTGGCCCTACATAGTCATGCCGCCGTCAACGGCTATTACCTGACCCTGGATGTATTCTGAATCATCTGAGGCCAGGAACGCAACTGCTTTCGCAACGTCTGAAGGAGTTCCGGTCCTTCCTGACGGGATGTTTTTCAGCATCGCTTCCCTTACCTCCGGCGGCAGCACCGAGGTCATGTCTGTCTCTATATAGCCCGGAGCGACTGCATTGGCAGTTATCCCCCTCGATCCCACTTCCCTTGCAAGACTCTTTATGAAACCCGTCATCCCTGCCTTAGCAGCGGCATAATTGCATTGTCCCGGATTTCCAATAAGTCCTGTGATCGAGCTTATTGCGATCACCCTTCCCCATCTTGCCTTGATCATAGGCCTCAGAGCCTCTTTGGCACAATAGAAGAGGGAGGAGAGGTCTGCCGAGATGACATCGTTCCACTCATCTTCCTTCATTCTCATGAGAAGATTGTCCCTGGTGATCCCTGCATTGCATATGAGGATCTCGACAGGTCCGAGCTTTGACGCAACAAATGCAAACATCTCTTTTACTTCAGCCGCGGATGATACGTCTGCCTTGACTGTGATGGCCTTACGGCCCATTGCTTCTATCTCGGCAGCGGCTTCTTCTGCCGCTTTTTCCGATCTGCTGAAGTTAATGGCTACTGAACATCCCCTGCGGGCCAGTTCAAGTGCGATCTCTCTGCCTATTCCTCTTCCGCCGCCTGTTACCAGAGCTATCCTTTCCTTCTGCATCAAATTCCCCCTCTCAAAAACTCAAGGGCTGCTTCCAGCTCTTCTGGTCCTGAGACCGGATATGGTCTCTTGCTCTTGGATATCTTTCTGATAAGTCCGGAAAGGACACTCCCCGGACCAAGCTCAATATAGCCTTCCGTGCCTTTCTTCTCCATCTCCAGCACGCTCTGCATCCAGAGCACAGGTGAAAATGTCTGCATGTATAGGGCTTCTTTGAGAGTCCCCACGTCCAGCACCGCTTTTGCTGCGGCATTGGTCACGATGGGACAGGAAGGTTCGTTCCAGCTGATATTCTCAAACTCATCCCTTAGCTTAACACCTACGGGGCGCATCAGTTCACAGTGGAAAGGGGCGCTTACCCTTAACGGAAGAACTTTAGCCTTTCCGGTGGCTTCTATCGCTGCTGAAGCCCTGTCAACTGCTCCCTTATGCCCTGATATAACTATCTGTTCCTGCGAATTGATGTTGGCCGCTTCACAAACTTCGCCCTGAGCTGCCTCTTTACAGAATTCGACTACTTCCTCCATGTTCATTCCTACTATCGCAGACATAGCGCCTACTCCCACAGGAACAGCCTCCTGCATCAGCGTGCCTCTTAAATGAACCAGCCGGACGCCGTCAGCAAGGCTTACCGCACCTGCAGCAACAAGTGAGGTGTATTCTCCCAGGCTGTGGCCTGCGGTAAGAAATGGTTCAAGCTTTTTTCCGTAAACGCTTTCAAGACCTCTTAAGGCAGCTATGCTCACAGTCAGGATCGCCGGCTGCGTTATGGCCGTCTTCATAAGATCTTCCTTTGTTCCGTTGAAGATAAGGTCGCTTAACTTAAATCCAAGAGCATCGTCTGCCTCTTCAAAGACACTTTTTGAGGAATCAAACTTATCATAAAGATCCTTGCCCATTCCGGGTCTTTGAGCGCCCTGTCCGGGGAAAATAAGAGAATATTTCATCAGTCAGCAAACCTCTTCAGTCTTTCTATCTCCGCTGCAGCTCCATTGACGATGTCTATAATTATCGCTGATGCGGGCTCAATTTTTTTGACCAATCCGGCAGACTGTCCTGCCATAAGCGAACCCCACATTGTGTCTCCGTCAACAACGGCCAGTCTAAGCTTGCCGGTTCCAAGTTTCTCAAGTTCTTCTGTTGAAGCACCTTTTTTTTCAAGTTCCTCAAACTCCTTTGAGAGCTTGTTCTTCAGTCCTCTCACGGGGTGTCCGGTGGATCTTCCCGTTACAACAGTGGCCCTGTCGTTTGCTTCGATTATCTTTTCTTTATAGTTTAAATGTACGTTGGATTCCGCGGCACATACAAAGCGGGTACCCACCTGGACGCCTTCAGCTCCCAGGGCAAAGGCGGCAGCCATTCCTCTTCCGTCTGCCACTCCGCCTGCAGCTATTACAGGTATTGATACGACGTCGACGACCTGTGGCACCAGGTTTATGGTAGTTATCTCGCCTATGTGTCCGCCGGCCTCGTTACCCTCTGCGACAACAGCGTCTGCACCCTGCCTTGCGACTCTTTCAGCATGTGCAGTCGAAGCTATGACCGGTATAACAGTCGTTCCCAACGGTTTGAGCCTTTCAAGGACCTTGCCGGGCATGCCTGCGCCGGTCGTTACCACCGGCACTCTGTACTGGGCGGCAATTTCGAGCGCGTCATCAGCTGTAGGAGAAAGGAGCATTATATTCATCCCGAAGGGCTTGTCCGTCAATTTCATGATCTTTAATATCTGCTGCTCCAAAAGTTCGGGGGGCATGCTTGCCGCAGCTATTACGCCCAGTCCGCCGGCATTGCTGACTGCCGCTGCAAGGTCGGCATCTGCTACCCATGCCATTCCTCCCTGAATTACTGGATATTTTATCTTCAGAAGTTTGGTAACTCTATTGTTTTCAAACATACTGTTTTCTCCTTAGGCTTCGTAAAGCAGGACTCCAAGAGTCATTCCCGCTCCGAAAGCAACAAAGCAGACTTTGTCTCCGTTTTTGATCTTACCGGCCTCCATCGCCTCGTGGAGTGTTATCATAAGCGATGCCGCCGATGTGTTACCATATTCGGGAAGGTTGATCAGCGTTTTTTCCTGCGAGACGTGCAGTCTTTTGAAGACTCCGTCTATTATTCTCGTATTCGCCTGATGGAATATCCAGAAATCTATGTCTTCCGGAGTCACTCCTGATTCTTCGCAGAATCCCTTTATGAATTTCGGCATAACTGTATTTACAAACTTGAAGACCTCATTGCCCTTCATCTTCACGATCGGCATGATGTGATCCTCATCGCTCTCAAGTCTTATCATTTCGTGGCCTGTGCCGTCTGCAAGAAGACGGGTCGAAGTAAATCCTCCCTCTGAATCGGAGACTCCTATTACGCAGGCTCCTGCGCCATCACCGAAGAGGATGCAGGTACCCCTGTCAGTCCAGTCGATAATGTCCCTGAAAACTTCAGCTCCTATTACAAGGACCTTGTCCCAGATCCCGCTGGATATTCCGGAGGCTGCAACTGTGAGTGCAGTCAAACTTCCTGTACATCCTGCCTGGATATCTAACGCTCCCGCGTTGACAGCGCCAAGCCTTCCCTGGACTTTGCATGAAACGCTTGGAAAGACTGTGTCCGGTGAATTGGTCCCCACCAGGATCATGTCGATCTGATCAGCAGTCAGCCCTGAATCTTCGAGGGCCAGAAGCGCTGCTCGATAAGCAAGATCGCTGCATTTCTCACCATCAAGGGCAAAGTGTCTCTTGCGTATACCTGTCCTCTCAACGATCCATTGGTCGTTGGTTTCTACGATTTTTTCAAAATCCTTATTTGTCATTACCTTTTCCGGGATATACTTGCTGGTTCCCAGAATTTTTGCTGACCTTCCAATGTATTTGATCATTGTGCACCACCCCTGGCTATTTCTTCTCTGATCCTTCCGACTCCGTTGTGCTCTACAAAATTTGCTGCACCAAGTATCGCGTGTGATATTGCCTTACTTTTTGAACGCCCGTGTACTTTGATAACAGTTCCGTTTACTCCAAGGACCGGAGATCCTCCTGCTTTTTCCCAGTCAAACCTTCCAAGTACCCTCTTCATTGCGGGCCACATAAATAAAAGCCCCACCTTGGGCAGCAAATGGTTGGCATATTCTTCCTTAAACTGGTTTTTCAGCAGTTCTCCCAGGCCTTCTCCGAATTTGATAACGACATTACCTGTAAAACCATCGCAGATTATTACGTCTGATATGCCGTTTGGTATGTCATTCGCTTCGGCATATCCCTGATAATTCAGATCACTTTTTTCTATCAGCTGCCTTGCGGCGGATATGACTTCGTCCCCCTTTGTAAGTTCCTCTCCCATATTCAGCAAACGCACCGAGGGGTTTTCAACATCCCTGAAGAGCTTCATGTATATGGATCCCATCTGGGCAAACTGAAGTAGGTTTATCGGCTTGCATCTGACAGTGCCCCCTACATCCATCAGCAGGGTTGGCCTGTTGAGGACCGGAAGCATTGCCCCCAGGCCCGGTCTGTCTATGCCAGGGATGCGCCCCAGGAGGATCACTCCTCCCGCTGCGATCGCCCCTGTGTTCCCGGAGGATACGATGCCTGCAGCTTCACCTGAGCGTACCATTTCAAAACCAATTACCAGGCTGGAGTTTTTCTTTCTTCTAATTGATATAGACGGTGAGTCTCCACCGTTTATCACTTCGTTCGCGGGAACTATGCTCAGCCTCGAACGAACGTTATTTTCTGCTTTTTCAATTATGGGTTTAATTTTTTCACTGTCACCGATCAGCGCAACCGAAAGATGCGGCTGCTCCCGACAGGCGAGAATGGCGGCGTTGCACGGCTCCAGCGGAGCGTGATCCCCTCCCATTGCATCTAGTGCTATAAGCATCTCTTCGCCTCCATTTAAGCCAGCTCCTCTGAATTCTTGGCGACTACCACGAATCTTCCGACAAAAACTTCTCTGTCGCCGACCCGAGTATGTACACTGACGACATATTTATCGCCTTTGTAAGTCCCCACTTTAGATCTTGCAAGTATCCTTTCTCCGACGAAAGCCGCTCGGCGATATCTCAGCCTCGCGGATCCAACCACTACCATTTCTCTGTCTATCGTCGCTATTGCCAGAGTTGCAGCCTGGGCGTAAATATAATAATCACCTACAAGATTCGTATGCCTGAATGCCATGTCCCTGGTCGTGTTCAAAACAGAAAGAGCCCATCCGTCAGGCTCCAGTTCAAGAAGTTCGCCGACAACTTCTTCGGCCCTTAAAGACTTGAGCCTGCTGGTCGCCTGCTCGGCCATAGTCCTCATTCTTTCCCTCAGCTCAGGTATGGCCAGAAGGCCGCGATCAAGGCGCACTGTACTCATGCTCACTCCAAGCGAAGCAGCGATCTCTTCATCCGTCATGAGAGGGTTAGTGGATATCAGCTCAATAAGCTGTCTGTGCCTTTGCTTTTTCAGCTCTGATCGCAAAAATGGCATCTCCCGTAAAAAGTAGTTAGTAGCAGGTCATAACACCAGACAAGATATTACAGAATTTAAAAGTTGTCAATGGCATATTACAGGCTGCATTAATTTTTTATGAAGATGCAACAGGTCTGTCTCCATCGAGCTGATCAGGAAATTGTTTACATGTGCATAATATAAGATCCGGAGCAAGGGGATAACCCTTTGCTCCGGATCTTCGTTATGCATATCGTTAGTCTTTTGCAGCTGTAGAGGCTTCTGAAACCTTAATTACCTGGCGTCCTTTGTAGTAACCGCATGCAGGGCAGGCTTTATATGTCTCTATCATCTCACCGCAGTGGGTGCATGCCGTAAGACTGGGTTCTGAAAGAGCACCAAGCCACTGTGCTTTACGGTTGTGTGTACGGGAGTGGGATACTCGCCTTTTTGGAGTTGCCATTATTTGTTCCCCCCTTAAATCTTCGGCGAAAATGTCGCCTGTGCAATTCTATCACTTTTTTACATTTTATGCAGTCAGCTATTTTCCTGTTCTTTCTGCACTAAAGATTTCAGTATCTCAAAACGCGGATCTACGTCTTCCTCGCTGCACGTACACGGAGAGGTGTTAAGGTCGGCACCGCATTTTGGACAAAGTCCCCTGCACTCTTCAGAGCAAAGAGGCGCGGTGGGCAGCAACGTTATCATTACCTCCCACACCAGAGGCCCCAGGTCGATCTCATCCTCCCATGAATCAAGGATCATGAGTTCTTCGTCTCCATCTGCTTCATAATCAGGATCGGTTTTTTTGTCCTCTTCTTTGTCCAGAGAGAAAAGATACCTTAATTCCCCCTCAATTGCAACCCCTGCGGGAGCAAGACATCTTGAGCATGGCACAGCAACACTTCCTGATACCGATATTACAGTAATTATCCTGCCCTCTGCCCTGTAAGCCTCTACTTCGACCTGAAGCGGAGCTGTAAGAGAGTAAAGCTGTCCCCAGTAGTTGATCTTCCTGTCAGCCGCAACTGAAAAACTTTCGGTATAAGGCGTACCATCCTTTGGTATAGCAGGGATAATAAGCCTGTGGTGCCAACTTTTGGGCGCAGCCTTGATATATTCAGACATTAGTCTCCTGTTATTTCGCCTCGCAGCAGCGTTTTGTGTCCCTTGCGATGACCATTTCTTCATCTGTAGGAACGACCATTACAGCAACCCTGGAATCAGGCGTGCTGAAAATGACCTCTTTGCCGCGGACTTTATTCTTCTCCGCATCGATCTTAACACCCATGAATTCCAATCCTTTGCAGACCTCTTCACGGAAGGACACACCATTCTCCCCTATACCCGCTGTGAAGACCAGTACATCAATCCCGCCCATTGCAGCAGCGTAAGAACCGATATATTTTTTGACGTGGTAAATAAGCATTTCCTGCGCCAACTGTGCGCGTGCATTTCCCTTTTCCGCAGCTTCTTCGACATCACGAAGATCGCTTGAAACTCCGGAGACTCCCTGCAGTCCGCTCTTCTTGTGGACAATGTCGCTGACAGTCTTGACATCTTCATGCTTCTCCATAAGGAAAAGCATTACGGAGGGGTCAAGGCTTCCGCTGCGGGTACCCATCAAAACGCCTTCTGCTGTCCCATATCCAAGGCTTGTATCAACTGACTTGCCGCCGTCAACAGCTGTGATGGAGCTTCCGTTTCCGAGGTGGCATGTTACGGTCTTGAGCTGTTCAACGGGTTTGCCAAGTATTTCAGCTGCCCTGTTCGCAACGTAGTAATGGCTTGTACCGTGGAAACCGTAGCGGCGGACCCTGTCTTCCTCGTAATAGCTGTAAGGAATACCGTACGTAAAGGCTTTCGGAGGCATTGACTGATGGAAGGCTGTATCAAAGACAACAACGTTGGGTGTTCCCGGCAATACTTCCATAAGGGCGCGTACTCCCTGCAGATTTGCAGGGTTGTGGAGAGGCGCCAGGTGTATAACTTCCTCTATTGCGCTTATGACTTCAGGGGTGACAAGGACTGAAGATGTAAACTTCTCCCCGCCGTGGACCATCCTGTGCCCTGCCGCTGACAGCTCGCTCAGGTCCTTGAGGACTCCGTATTCCGGGTCGATCAGCATATCAAGTACATATTTGATGGCGACTGTGTGGTTCGGAAAATCAACTACACGCGAGACCGGGTCTTTTCCTGTCTTGGTATGCTTGATCTTTGAGCCGTCTATGCCAATGCGCTCAACAAGTCCCTTGGCTAGGACGATTTCGCCGTCCATGTCGATAAGCTGATACTTAAAAGAAGAACTTCCGCAGTTAAGAACTAGAATTTTCATTAGAATCAGATTGCCTCCCTTATTCTGATTATCTCCGTTTCTTTGTGGTATTCTTACCATAAGAGGACGGTGATCGAATTTATGCATACTCCCATCACAGGGATAGTTGCCGAGTATAACCCGCTTCATTTTGGACACCGGCACCACATGAAAGAAGCCCGTTCACTCTCAGGTGCTGAGGGCATCATAGTAGTGCTCTCCTCAAACTTTGTCCAAAGAGGAGAACCTGCCTTAATATCAAAGTGGGAGAGGACAAAGGCCGCGCTAAAATGCGGGGCTGATCTGGTCCTTGAACTTCCTCTCGTCTTTTCATCTCACAATGCAGGGGTATTTGCCAATGCCGCAGTTGACATCCTCGCTATGACAGGTATCGTAACACACATTTCCTTCGGAGTGGAATCCCCTGACTGGCAAATGGACAAAATCTTAGATATTTTAATCGAAGAACCCGAACCTTTCAAGTTTTGTTTAAAAGAAGAACTTGACAAAGGCTGTTCTTTCGTCGAATCAAGGGCTGCTGCCCTTGACCGTATGGTGCCCGGAACAGCTGAGAAGCTGAAAGGCTCGAACAATTCCCTTGCTCTCTCATACATGCTCAGGATAAAGAAAAAAAACTGGAAGATAAATGCTGTTCCGGTCATGAGACTTGGATCCGGATATCATGATAATGAACTAGCTGAATTTTCAAGCGCTACCGCTGTCAGGAAGGCCCTTTCAAAAGGGAAAGTCCAGGAGGCGCTCTCCAGGCTCCCTGATTTTTCAGCCGAGATACTAAAAAAGGCCATCGAAAAGGGACGTACCTGTACTGACGAGGGAAGGCTGTGGAATATCCTCCGATCCAGGCTTATCTCAATGGATCCGGTCGATTTAGCAAAGTTCGCAGAGATCGGAGAGGGGATAGAGTACCTGCTTAAAGAAAAAGCTTTTGCCAGCTCTTCCTTCTCCGAATGGGGAAAGGCCTGCACCAGCAAAAGATATCCGCTTGGCAGGATACAGAGGCACGGCATACACATCCTTATCGGCCTGGAACACTGGACAAACAGAGCATTCCAGAGGATAGGACCACCCTACATAAGAGTGCTCGGAATGAACGAAAATGGCAGAAAAATGTTGAGGCGTATGAGAAAAACAGCATCTTTACCTGTTATTACAAGGTATGGCGCAGCTTCTTCAATATCTGACACCGCATCGAAAGTCATGAAATATGAACTAATAGGATCTGAGATATGGGAACAGCTCATAACTGAGGGAGAATTCGGAAGGGAACATTCCAGAAAAATCATAATAAGCGGGGAATAAATTATGGACATAGTCTACAAATGCGGAATTGGATCAATGGATTTTGAAAGGGTAACAGAAATGCTCTCGCAGGCATATTGGAGCTCCGATATAAAGATAGATGAAATAAAAAAAGCGGCTGTCAATTCCGCCCTGGTCATCGGGGCTTTCTCTGAAGACGACAGACAGATAGCTTATGGCCGCGTGATCTCGGACAAAACAAGATTTGCCTACCTGACGGACTTTTATGTTGACATGGAATTCAGGAAAAAAGGCATCTGCCGTAAAATGGCGGAACTTGTGCTGGCCCATCCTGATCTTGCCGATGTTTACCAATGGCTTCTTGTAACAGGTGACGCACACGGACTTTACGAAAAATGCGGATTCAAAGTCATTGCCCGCCCTCTGGACTTCATGGAGATCAGAAGTCCCCGTCCGAAGGACAGATGACGTGCTTTCGCCGTATTACAGCAGAAGCACGCCAACAAAGAGTGATCTAATTTTTTAAGATAAAGGCTATACGTTACGTGGGGGGATACGTTCCCTCAGACGCCTGAACACCCCGGGCGGGACCATGTCTTTTATTGCGCCTCCGAACTGGAATGCGTCCTTGATGCCCCTGCTTGAAAGATATGAGTACTTGGCATCTGTAACTATGAAGAAAGTCTCTATCTCGGGAGCCAGCTGCCTGTTCATCTGCGCCAGCTGGAATTCATATTCGAAATCAGAAAGTGCACGAAGGCCTCTTATTATTATCCTGCTCTGTTCCTGTCTCATAAAGTCGACCAACAGGCCTTCAAAAAATTTGACCTTTACGTTGGGGAGGTGGACAAGAGCCTCTCTCGCCATTATCTGCCTCTCTTCCTCACTGAAAGTCGATCTCTTTTCAGGGTTTACGAGGACTGCTACGACCAGCTCGTCAAAGAGGGCAGCGCCTCTTTCTGCTATATAAATATGCCCGTTTGTTATCGGGTCGAAAGATCCGGGATATACGGCTCTTATCATCGATCAACACTCCTTTTGTAGAATGTGAGAACTGTGCCGCCGTAAGTTCTCTCTTCCCTCTCCCACCCAGGAATATCATCTGCATCTTCTTTTTCAGAGTGTTCGAAGATCAGCGTCCCGTTCGGAGAAAGGACCTCACTGTGTTTATAAATCAGCTTCGGGAGTTCGGCACCCCAACCCAGTCCATACGGTGGGTCCGCAAAAATAACATCAAATGATTCCCCGTTTTTTGCAAATTTTGACAAAGCCCTTCTGACATCCATACAAAGACATTTTACATCCTCAGGCATGGTTTTAACTATATCACCAAATCGCTTTCTCTCGGATTCAACAAGAGATACCGGATCAGCGCCTCTTTTGTATGCATTGAGGGCTATCTGGCCGCTGCCCGAAAAAAGGTCAAGAAAGCTGTTGCCGTTCAGTGGACCTAGTAT
>Ga0265294_10007244_pt1 | contig 13212 bp, 11 predicted proteins | sample MunlanPumphouse3_FD_192504 | JGI IMG/M metagenome (GOLD analysis project Ga0265294, IMG submission 192504) | Groundwater microbial communities from a municipal landfill in Southern Ontario, Canada - Pumphouse #3 | ecosystem: Environmental > Aquatic > Deep subsurface > Groundwater | place... | reverse complement strand
CTTGGTGGGGGCCAAAAATGACAGAAAAGTTACCCCGGGGATAATTGAGTCGTTGCCGGCAAGAGTACATATCGACCCGGCAGCTTGCTACCTCGATGTCGGTTCTTTCCATCCTGGCCGTGCAGCATCGGCCAAGGGTGAGGTTGTTCGCCTATTAAAGGAGATCGTGAGCTGGGTTTAGACCGTCGTGAGACAGGTCGGTTACTATCTACTAGAGGTGCACAAGGTCTGCGGGTAAGCTGCTTTTAGTACGAGAGGAACCAAGCAGCGGCGCCACTGGTGTACCGGTTGTCTGACAAGGCATCGCCGGGCAGCTACGCGCTAAGGAATAAGAGCTGAATGCATCTAAGCTCGAAATCTGACCTAAAAAGAGACCTTTTTAAGGATTCCGGTAGAAGACCGGTTTGATAGAAACGGGATGTAAGCACCAAGGCAACGAGGTGTTCAGTCCGCGTTCACTAACTATCCGTTCCTTTCCCTAATTCAGGTCCAGGCGAAATTCAGTATGCAGCACATCTATACATGACTCCATCTTTTCCATATCCTTTTTATAGGTTGAGTTTGGCGGCCATAGCGGCAGGGCAACTCCTGTACCCATCCCGAACACAGAAGATAAGCCTGCCCGCGTTCCTTACTGTACTGAAGTGTGCGAGCCTTCGGGAACTCTGGATCGCTGCCAAGCTCACCTTATAATACTTTAATTTTAAAACCGATTTTTGAAATTGATTTTTCTGGTATTGTTTTTTGAATGATTTTTTGAAATTGTACTCTTATGTCGTATTCCGATATTGTTTTATTTTTTGAAATTTCTTTAATCTCCTTCTAGTTTTCTTTCTACTTCTTCAATCTTGTTGCTCTCTGTTCTGTGAGTTCATCCCAAAACCAATTTTACCTCAAAATTAGCAAAGTTTCAAAACTATTTTCCATGATCTGAAACTCTATTGGTTATTCAGCATACGGAGTTTAGAGTCTCAACATTGAGTTTCGGGATCAGCTTTGTAGTATACATCCTGAAGTTCTGCAAAAAAAATGTGAACTCTGCAATCTATTTTTCATATACTTAATACAAATTTTTATATTATAAACACTTAAAGAATAAGTACATACAAAAGATCTTTTTCATTATTTATCCTATGTTAAAGTACCCTCAAATGTCAGAGTCTCTGGTGGATCTTTCAGGATCTGAGGATGATCCGAAGAGAAGAAAGTAATTGATAAAATATGAGATTTATATTGTATTCTCATTAAAATGAGACCTTTAAAAAAGTATTAAATCTATAAAATTATTCCACTTTAATTTATCTTTATAATTTATCTCTAAATACAAGGTAAATAGTTGTAAAATGAAGAAAAGGAATCAGGCAGAAGAAAGTGCCACAATGGCTTCTGCCAGATCTCCATTTGAGTTCTTCAGGGCATTCCTGGCTTCTTCTTCGGAGACGCCGGTCTGCTCCATTACGAGTTTGATGTCTTCAGCAGGGATTTCCAGAGATTTTGGGACTTCCTTTACATCGCCTACGATCTGATATGTTTCCGAACCCTGGACTGTCATTATAGTGACGTTTGCATTCTCAATAACTATGTTAGAGTCTGCTGTCTTTATAACAACCTCTTCAACATCCTTCAGTTCCTTAACATCAATCCCCATCTGCTTCATCATCTGCTTCATTTTAGCCGGGTTCATCCCCCGACCACCCACGCCTCCCATTCCTGGAAACATAGATTTTATTCTCCTTTGTTTTATTTCTTATTTGCTTCTTCAGGCTCGGGTATTTAGCATTCAGAGCAGTTAACTTATTTAATGGCAGCCACCACAGGTGCCACATCCGCCGCCGGCGTTGGGGTTGCGGATAAGGAAACCTTTTCCGTTTTCGTCTTCTATGTAATCAATGCTGCCTTCAGAGAAGTTTCTCTCGATATCTTTTGCCATTACAAGCTTTATTCCATTGCTTTCCATGGTGACGTCGTCTTCTTTAACTTCTTCGTCGAGGGCCAGTCCATACTGTACTCCACTGCAGGCTACTCCAGCAACAAAGATTCTGAGCGCAAGGTCAGGCTTGCCTTCCTGTTCCAGCAGTGCTTTCAGTTCTGCTGCAGCTTTTTCTGTTACTTCGATCATTTATATGCACCTCTTTTTTCATTTTGGTAAATTTAGAACTTGAAGATCTTTAATTTCTAAAGAATGCCATCCGTTACAGCTTACAGATAACTCCCAAGAGTTATATAATCTTGCATCCAAAACATATAATGCTTATGTGAGATGACACCCTTTTTCCCCTGAAAAAGCCTTATTAAGGAGTCTTGAAGGGCAGATGAGGATCTTTTAATGAAAGCCCTTTTTTCTCCAATATGTAAATATATTTTCTATATTATATATTTTTCTTCTGATATTTTTTCAGGGAATTCCTTTACACAAACTCGGCATCTTCATCCACAGGCTCTTCGAGAATGCTGGCATTATAAGCGTTAATTTCAAGAGAATTTCTTTTTCCCTTTACTTCCCATACTGGAACATAAACAAGATCCATATTAAGTTCGACTTCATCAGCTCTCGGGCTAATATTCTTTTGCTCATAGATAACTGCCTGCCCTTCGAGGTTATTAAAGCGCATCTCACGTGTATTTTCCTGTATAATAAAATCAAGAAGAATCTTCTCTGCCTGCTTTTTATCTACATTCGGCCTTTTTACCTCATACTGCACTGCCGGAATTCTGGTGGGTGTCCCAAGCCCTTCTATATCCATATTTTCTTTTGACTTGTTCAGTGCATTAAGAAAACCTTTTCCTTCCCCTGTAATATTTACAACCTTTGACCTGAACCGTTTTTCTGCTTCCACGCTGTAAGAATACATCCAGAAGGGAACGAATTTTAAGATCGCATCTTTAGGGCCGATAAGATAGGGTTTTGCAATAATAATAGCCTGATCTTTAGGAATCCTGGGTTCTACGGACTGGATATTCAGCGTCTCATACTCTTCAGTCCCCGGAGTTTCATCGTCCTCTATTCTCTTTAAGGGTTTCCTCTCCTGAACCGGAGGCCGGATCCTTGACGCAAAAGAGACTCTTTCTGTTCCCCCTGATAGTTCCTGTAGAGGTACAAGTCCCCCGCCTGAACAGGGCTCCTGTTCGAAGCTTTCTTTCCAGTTATCTCTGGCAGATTCAGAGGTAGGACTTACATTATTCTGGCATTCCCTGGAGGGCAATTCAGATTCTGTTTGACAGTTCCTTGATTTTCTTTCCATATTTGTCAGAACCGCCCTTCCGATCTGGAGAGCCAGTTCATCCCTGTCCCATATGTATATCCCTAGCTCGGCTGCGTAATCATCAAGTTCTCCTGAAGTCTTCTGGGTTATGACATAAATTCCAGTGCAACCCTTTATCTTTTCAGAAAAAGATTTTATTTCTTCGTAATCTGGACTCAGGGCACACATGACATAAGCCTTATGTCCGTTTTTCTCCACAAGGATGTCATACTGGCTGGATATTATGACATTGTATCCGGATGATTTGAAAATATCAATAAGGAGTTCTAAAAGGTCTTGCTTCATGATTCTCACTTTCTTATGTCCTGCACAGCTAAAATAGTTTATGTTTACAATTAAAATATAATTATCTTAAAACTTATTATACCGTATGCTTCTTTCTCCGTTTAAACCCCTCCCTTCTAAATGTACAACTATATAAGAAATTAAATCCTAATCAGGTATGTATGAGTGGGATACGGCTTGGAAGAGATTCGTTTCATACCTATGAAGAAGGCATAAAAAGAGAATGGATTATAGGTAACGGTATTGGTGGATACGCTTCATCTACGGTCATTGGAGCCGGGGCAAGGACTTACCATGGACTTCTTGTTGCGGCTCCTCCTGATTCCCCTGGCAGGGTTTTACTGCTCTCTTCCCTGGATGAAGAGATTTCCCTTAATGAAGAGATCTACCCGCTTGCAACCCATAAATACCCGGGTACGGTTTATCCCGAAGGATTCACCTATCTTACCAAGTTTATTCTTGCACCTGCCCCTCTCTGGGTCTACCAGCCCGGGGACTTCACTGTAAAAAAGAAAATTTTCATGGTACATAACAGTAATACTACATGTATCCTTTATGAGGTCAGGTGCCGTAAAGAAGGTGCTTTGCTCAGGATCTCTCCCCTTGTCAACGCAAGAAGTTTTCACGGAACTACACGTTCCGGAGACCTCTCTTTTTCCCAGAAAGCTGAAACTGACGGAACCAAACTGGAAAGCTCAAATGGTTTTACTTTCTGGCTTTCATCCAATCTCCAGTATCATGCTGACCCTAAGTGGTATTATAACTTTGAATATGATATAGAAAAAGATCGGGGGCTTGCGTTCAGAGAGGATAATTTCAATCCAGGCTATTTCGAAAGCAAACTTAAAATGGGAACATCTTATTTCTTTATTGCCGCTTCAACTGAAAATATATCCTCTCTTACTCTTGAAAAAGCTGAAGAACTCTATACCAGGGAGGTTTATAGACAGAACCTTTTTGCTTTTAATTCAAGGCTTACCGAACCTTTTGCCCTCAAACTTCTCAGAGCTACTGATCCTTTTATTGTAAAACACCCTCTGACCGGTGAAAAAACAATAATTGCAGGTTATCCCTGGTTCTCAGATTGGGGCAGGGATGTAATGATCTCTTTTCCAGGGCTTGTTTTGATCCCCCGCCGTTTTGAGGATGCCAAATCCATCCTTAAAAATTTTTCCAGTAACTGCAGGCGAGGCCTGATTCCCAATAATTTCCCGGCTTTCGGAGGAGAGCCTGTCTATAATACTGTAGATGCATCTCTCTGGTTTATTCATTCCCTGAGCCGTTATTTTGCATATACGGAAGACCTGCTCTTCCTCTCGGATATCTGGGGAACTGTGGAAGATATAATAGATAATTATAGTAAAGGCACGGATTTCGGGATTGGGATGGATTCTGATTATCTTATCAGGCAGGGCCCTCAGCTGACCTGGATGGATGCTAAAGTAAACGACATCCCTGTAACTCCTAGAGCAGGTAAAGCCTGTGAAATCAATGCCCTGTGGTATAATGCTCTCAGGACTGCTTGCAGACTGGGAGACCTGCTGGGGAGAGATACGTCTTCATACGAAACTCTTGCAGCCGGAGTAGCCTCCAATTTTGAAAGAGTTTTCTGGAATCCTGAGAATAACTGTCTCTATGATATAGTGTCTGAAGATAAGGCTGGAAATCAGATCAAGGACTCTTCAATTCGTCCAAACCAGATTTTTGCAGTCTCTCTACCCTACACAATGCTCTCCCCTGAAAAAGAGAAAGCTATTGTGGATAGAGTGGAGAAAGATTTGCTGACACCTTTCGGGCTCAGGACACTTTCATTGGACGATCCTTCTTACATAGGACTTTACAGGGGAGGGTCCGAAAGCAGGGACTCAGCTTACCACAACGGGACAGTCTGGCCATGGCTCCTTGGACCTTATGTTAAAGCATACAGGAAAGTGCATAACTATTCAAAAAAGAGCCTTGAGGATATGCGTGCCCTGCTTCAGGGATTTGATTCGCACCTTGAGACCGCAGGCATAGGGACGATTTCAGAAGTGTTTGATGGCGACTTCCCCCACTCTCCTGGAGGCTGCATTGCCCAGGCATGGAGTGTTGCAGAAATTTTAAGGGCATATGTTGAGGATGTCCTGGGGATCAAACCTTAAAATAAGCTTTCATCACCTTTTTAAAATAGTTTTTCCGGTTTTTTACAAAACTCCATTTTTTCTATAAATCCATTTTTTCTGTAATAGTGGACACTCCTATTTCCTGATTTTATTCTTTCTGGAGGCAGGTCTTATCCTTCTCCTTTTTTATACTAGTTTGGCAATTTCTCTCACATGATTGACTTTGGTAACCTTAAATATGAAAACGGCTTGATTATTGGCATAGTTCAGGACCGGGCCAGCAAAGAGGTTCTGATGTGTGCCTACATGAACCGGGAAGCTCTTGAAAAAACGGTTGAAACAGGAATTGCCCATTTCTGGAGCCGCAGCCGGCAAAAGCTATGGAAAAAAGGTGAAACATCCGGGCACCTGCAAAAAGTAAAGGAAATCAGGATTGATTGCGATATGGATTCCGTTCTCCTGCTTGTGGAACAGGTTGGAGGGGCCTGCCATATGGGATACAGGTCCTGCTTCTATCGAAATCTTGACGGAGAAGTTGTGGGTGAAAAGGTGTTTGAGCCTGAGGATGTTTACTGAACCTTAATTTATCAAGAGAGATTTTCTCAAATCATAATTAATCAAATTATTATGTTGTATTTTGCTCCTCTTCATCCCTATTTTATTCTTTTTTATCACAGGATCTTTTAAAACTTCGTTTTTTATCAATTATGCTTTTTTAACTTCATTCATCCGAAAAAAAGCAGCAGAAGTTTTATTATATACTTTCTGGCTCTATATCCATTTATATGGCTGATGAGAAGCGGATATGGAGAATCATTCCGGATACAAGCGTGATTATTGACGGGAGGCTTTCTTCCCGAATTAAAAGTGGCGAGTTTGGGAGTGCTGAAGTTATCATTCCCGAAGCTGTTGTATCGGAACTTGAAGCTCAGGCGAATAAGGGCAGAGAAATAGGTTTCAAAGGGCTTGAAGAACTTTCTGAGCTTCGCAAGCTGGCAGACAGGGGGGATATTCAACTTAAGTTTAGCGGGGTTCAGCCAAGTCTTGAGGAGATTAAGCTTTCCAGGGAAGGAAGAGTGGATGCCCTTATCCGGCAGACAGCTCTTGACGAAGGAGGGCTTTTTGTTAGCGAAGACCGCGTGCAGTCTCTTATAGCCAGGGCAAAGGGACTTGATGTTGAGTACATGCATCCCAAAGTTCAGGACCCTTCAGAATTCGGTCCCCTTAAAGTCGAGCACTTCTTTACTGATGACACAATGTCCGTACACCTTAAAAACGGGGTTTCTCCCATGGCTAAAAAAGGTCCCGTCGGACAGGTGAGATATGTGCGGATCAGGGAGGAACCTGCAAGTTCCCAGGAGCTTTCCAGCATTTCAAAAGAGCTTATCGAAAGAGCCAGGCTTGACCCTGAATCTTTCATAGAGATGTCTTCAAGCGGGGCTACTGTCCTGCAGATCCGAAATATGAGGATTGCAATTGCACATCCGCCTTTTTCCGATGATATGGAGATAACTGTTGTAAGGCCTACAGTTGTTGTTGACCTTGAGCACTACCGCCTGAGCGATAAGTTGAAAGAGCGCATAATAAGCCAGCGCGGGATCCTTATTGCCGGACCTCCCGGAGCTGGGAAGTCCACTTTTGCTGCCGGAGTTGCACGTTACCTGAACGACCACGGGCAGGTTGTCAAGACCATGGAATCTCCAAGAGACCTGCAGGTGCCTGCTGAGATCACCCAGTACTCTCCTCTGAATGGAAGGATGGAAGATACTGCAGATCTTTTGCTCCTTGTCAGGCCGGACTACACTATTTATGATGAAGTCCGAAAAACCGGGGATTTTCTGATCTTTGCGGACATGCGGCTTGCTGGAGTCGGAATGATAGGGGTGGTGCATGCGACACGTGCGGTCGATGCGATCCAGCGTCTCATAGGACGGGTTGAACTTGGTGTGATCCCGCAGGTAGTTGACACTGTAATCTTCATCGATAAGGGAGAGGTTGCAAAAGTCCTGGTGCTCGCCTTTACGGTTAAGGTGCCTCACGGGATGACCGAGCAGGATCTTGCAAGGCCGGTAATCACCATTGCTGATTTTGAAACAGGAAAGGTCGAATATGAGATTTATACTTATGGAGAACAGGTCGTGGTCATGCCAATCGGCTCTCCACGGGAAAGCAGAAAACCTGCCTGGAAGCTTGCAGAAGAAGAGATAAGGAACGTAATCAGCAGGTATGCGACAGGTCCAGTTGAAGTTGAAGTGACCTCAGACGATAGTGCAATTGTAAAAGTATTCAATGAGGACATGAGAAAGGTTATAGGCAAAGGCGGGAACGTCATTGACAGGATCGAAAATATACTAGGGCTCCATATCGATGTCAGGGAGATCGAAGCTGAAGCTCCAAAAAGTACAAAGGGCCCGAAGCGCGGAGAGCGCAAAGCTTTTCCGGGGAAAGCCAGGGAAGCTACGCCTGAAAAAATTGCTCCTGCTTCTCCTGTTCATCCGGTCATTGAAAGGACCAAAAAACACCTTATTCTGGGAGTCCCCGAGCTTTCAGGAATGGATGTTGAGATCTTTATTGAAGACGAATATCTTTTCAGTGCAACTGTAAGCAGGCATGGAGATGTTAAACTCAGGATGAACTCGGATCTTGCACTGGAAATTATGGGAGCTCAGGACAGCGGAGATTTTGTTGAGGTAAGACCCATCTAATCTTTCCGTTTTATATTTTTTCTTTTTTAATTATATTTTTCTACTTTCTGTCCTATCATCAAAAAATTTATATACAGTTTGCATGAGATTTCATAGTAGAAATTTTTTGGGGGTTATGGTTCTATTGAGTAAAGCATATCAGGCAGAACCCGAAATAAGGGAAGATCTGCAGGGGAGAATAGAGGTCTTTGACCAGAATATCAGAAGTTTTGAAAAGCGGCTGAGGGCAATTGAACGCCGCCTATCTCTTGAAGCGCCTCAAAATTTACAGGCTGGAAAAGCCCATCCGGGGGTTTCTTCAGACTCTTTTCAGGAAGTAACTTCTGCAAAGCTCGTAGCCGGCACTTCGATTACTCCGCTGGGTCCTTCTATTTCTCCTGAAGCTCCTTTTTCTCATCAGGGCAGTTCTTTACTTTCAGATTCTGCTCCGTTAATAACACAGGAGAGCACTTCGAATTTTGCCTTCTGTTCTGCACTCCCTTCTTCAGAATCTTCGGAAGCTTCCATGATTTCACTTGATAGCTCATCCGAAGTCTCAGGAGTCGTTTACAGAATAAAAGAAATAAGTACTCTTTTTTCCAGCCTCTCTGAAAGCCTTCATACTTTACAGGCTGCAATATCCGAACTTTCCGGTTTTGTGCATGAAAACCTTGATCCCGAGGTTAAAAGACTTGAGGGCGAGATCCAGAATATGAAATGCCAGGAAAATGCTTCGGAAGAATATATACGAAAACTCGAATCACGTATTGAATTCCTTGAAAACCGTGACAGGTTTACACTGGGTTCCATAAAAGTCCCGGTAGAAATCTCAGGAATCGCCGGATCTTCAGTCCTTTTTCTTACAGGGATTCTTATCCTGTCCGGCCGATGGGATATAATAAGGTCGCCTTACTTCTCAATCGGGCTTGCGGTAATTATGGCAGGGGCTGTAATTTTAAAGTTTTCCATGGTCAACCGGGAACAAAAGTCCCTGACGCATTAATTTGAAAACAGATTACGGACATCAATTACCTCTTCCGGTCATTAACGGATAAATAGGTTAATAAATCGGTAAATAGACCTCGGAATATATGGAATAAATAACTGGATAAATAAACAAGCAAACAAGCAAACAAGCAAACAAGAAAAAAACAAATAAATAACTGAACAAATGACTGAATAAATAACTGAACAAATAACTGAATAAATAACTGAACAAATAACTGGACAAATAACTGAATAAGTATATGGTAAATAATCTGATAGATAAATAAATATTCAGGTAAATAATCAAATATTCAGGTATATATATAAATTTAGTTTTCAGGTTATCCACTTAGGGAGAACAGATTCTTTTTCAGGCTGATGATGTAAATTCTATTTTTTTATCAGTCTCAAAACATTTTTATATAATAACTTTCTACATTTATATTTTAAGATCCATTCCGGGTGGGACTATAATCGAATTAATCAAAGCTCTTGTTTTCGGCTTCACTGTAGGCATATCTGCAGCCATTATTCCTGGGCCCATGATGTTTGCAACGATAGGTGCGTCTTTTCATAAAGGCTGGAGAGCAGGGCCTTCGATTTTCATGGGGCATGCCCTTGTGGAATGCATTTTGTTCATGCTTATTCTCATAGGCGCGTCATCTTTTCTCAGGCAGTCAATTATCTCCTATCTGTCTATTGTAGGCGGCTTTGTAATGGTAGCATTCGGGCTTCTAATGATTAAAAAAGCAAAAGAAGCCTCCACAATGGATGTCTCTATTTCGGCCAGCAGCCTGAACCTTTCCTCTGGTTCCATGTCTTCAGGGATCATAACCTCAGCCTTAAACCCTTTTTCGAGCACGGTCTCAGCAGGAATTATAACTTCAGCGTTGAATCCTTTCTTTGTTGCCTGGTGGTTGACAGCAGGCAGTGCAATTATTCTTCAGGAATATCTGGCAGGCATTCTTTCAGTCCTTGCATTTATTATCGGGCACTGGATAGCAGACTTTGGTTTTCTTCTAACCGTCTCATCCTCTTTTTCCAGAGGAACGGAAATAATTTCACAGCCCACACACCAGAAGCTGGTATACCTGTGCGGAGGATTTATGTCATTCATCGGCCTGTGGTTTATGATTAACAACAATAATGTCCTGCAATGATTATTCTCAGGTTAAAACAGGTATGTTAAAAATCAGGCATATTAAGTTGCAGAGTGTGAGATATTCCGTCTGTGAAACGAATTATGTACTGAAAAAAAGTTGTTAGCATTAAGAAATGCTGTTTTTAAAGTCCTGTCTTTTTTCTAAATTTTTGCTGAATCAGAAATTTTACTTAATCAATCAACTTTACTTAATCGATCAGTTTTATTTAATCGATCAATTTTACTTAATCAATCAACTTTACTTAATCAATCAACTTTACTTAATCAATCAACTTTACTTAATCAATCAACTTTACTTAATCAATCAGGAATTTTAACTTCTTTTTACCTTTACGAAATACGCTTCATCGATATCTGTGTATCCGCTTCTCATCGCTTTTATTGAAATATACCCTTCGGCTTTTCCGGGAGGCAGTTCCGGATTGGAAATTGTTATTATTACATTTCCGTCAGAATTCGTAACTCCTGAACATGCTTTTTTTCTGTCCGGACTCCAGACAATTACATTTGCTTCTGCAACTCCCCGGTTTTGCCTGTCAAGCACGTTTATTTGAAATGTAATGTTTGACCCTGTTCCTCCGGAATTGAGTGAAAGTGTGCTTATATTTGATGTTGCATACATGGATTCCGGAGGTTCTGGAGCAGATGAAAGGGCTGAGAGAATCGCACAGAACCCGATAAACCCGACAATCGAAAGAACTACAATCCTTATCGGAAGCCCAACGGTCCCGGTTTCGTTCTTTTTCAGGTCTTTCGGCAGCATATGCGGCTTCTCCAGATTTTATTCTTATCAGGCTTGTTAGCAAGTTAACTATTAGCGAGTTTTTACTATCATGACTGCATCTTTTTTCTCATAGTCATAGAAACCGTCTGCTATGATTTTCAGGTCCATTGTACCTTCATTCTGGTTCGGGTCAAGCCTTACAAGCGCACCTGGAGGTGTTGTCAAAACAGTAACCCCGTTAATGTCAGTTGTGTTTGATGCCACACCACCAAGTCCTTTAAGGATGACGTTTGCATTTCTAACCGGGTTTCCGTCTTTATCAGTGACTCTTACTTCTGATGATACTGTGAACGGGTTTTGCGCAGTTGTAGAACTTACTATTATTGAATTCCCTGTCTGAAGGTCTCCTGGCGCAGGTCCTGTGCTTTCCACAAAAACTGACATTTCCTTTGTAGGAGTCGGTATTATCGAAATAAGGGTTGCAAGAGCGACCATTGCCACAACGAGCATCACAACGATGTTAATCGGTAATTCCATTGCTTTTTCATTATGTCTGAATAGTTGAATTCCCATTATTTCCCCCCTCACTTTAGTTCTGAGAACTTTTCAACTTTACAACATTCTATCAATATTCTATCTTTCTATTTATAACTTTTCGATATGTTGACAAAGCCTGTTATATGTATTAATCAAGGACTATATTTCGTAAGCTGGATAATGTGGGAATTATCTTGGAAGTTCTCTTCCGCCTGTTTCCGCTAGTTTGGACTATCGTAAGAGTTCTACTGATTTGCTTGACAAGCTCAAAATTTCAGGTGCAAATGTTGATGCGTCTACATGGAGGTTAAAAGAGCGTGTTTCAGACACACATAATAGGTGCAAACTAAAGTTAAGTTCCAATAGAAAAAACCGAACCTCCTTTTAAATAAAATCGAATTTGGAAAAGACCTTAAAGAAATCCCTGATTGCTTCCTGCCTTTAGTCCTTAGATTTGTTGGATATCTTGCGTCTACTTCTACATTCAGTTTTAAGACTGAATGCAGGAAACACTCAGGGAAAGGAAGTTCAGGAATCAAGTAAAGGAAATAAATTAAAATGTTAATGTATGACATAAACAAAAAACACACATGATATTCTTCGAATAACATGCCCAAAAAATGAAAGTACTTGAGAGCACTTTCATGCCAAAGTTGTAGGGAAAATTTACATCAAATTAAAGATTTCTACATAAACAAACTAAAAAAATTATATACTTTAGCTATGCTATAACTAAAAGTGAAACGAATGTTGAGTATTTTTATGCTATTGACTCTTTTATTTTTACCAGTAGTCAGTGCAATGCCAGTAGCCAGTGCAGCAACTTGTAGTACTACAATTACAAGTTTTACAGTTTCTGGGAATGCCAACAGAGTAGGATTCCATGCTGTAGTTAATGGCCCCGTAGACAAAGTGACATTCAACGTTTACAGTGGGACTACAAAAGTTTTGACAACTTCTGCTTATTGTCCTCATTGTAGACTGGATGGAATCTGTAACCGTAGTGGTGTACTCAAACCAGGAACTTATAAAGTAACTGCAACAGCAATTACAGGAACATGCAAAACATCTATAACAAAAACTCTGGTTGTGACAACAACAAGAGCATACCTAAAATAATTTTTTAATTTTTATTTCAGTCGAATACCCCGCTAGCTTGCTGCGGGGATGGAAAACTTCCAAACCGGCAACCGTTAATGATAATATGTTGTATCAATTCCATATTCGGGCTGTTAATTTCTGCTCAAACTAAATTGTTTAGGGTTATTGATACTATAACGAGATTTTGAGCGATGGCGCGAACATACCCCGTTGCTTGCAGCGGGGTGCGCCAGCGCAACTTTGATTTTTTGGTTCTTTAATATTCTCATCATTGCATTCTTTTCTTAAAATTTATACTCTGTAAAATTACTATCTGGTCTGCGGAGTTCATGCTCTAAAACTTGTAATTTTAATAATGGTCTTCTTT
>Ga0265294_10007243_pt1 | contig 13212 bp, 9 predicted proteins | sample MunlanPumphouse3_FD_192504 | JGI IMG/M metagenome (GOLD analysis project Ga0265294, IMG submission 192504) | Groundwater microbial communities from a municipal landfill in Southern Ontario, Canada - Pumphouse #3 | ecosystem: Environmental > Aquatic > Deep subsurface > Groundwater | place... | reverse complement strand
CACCGCTTTTTATCTCTAAAAATTATAAGAGACAAGGACTGAAGCCTTTTCGGTGACTGCAAACGCTTTGCCTTAAAGGCAAAATTAACTGTTTAATTGATAATCCTTGCGGACCTTTTCTAATTGGCAGTATAACACAAGCTTATATAATTGCAAGAACCTTGAGGATTGTCCTATACTTGACATTTTGTCTTTTATATGATATAAATAGTTAGCGCCATAATATTGGCTGATCTTTAAAAATAACAAAGAGCAAGGAAGTGTAAAAGTGAGCAAAAATCCATATCTACCAGATTCTCTTGTTGAAGAATATTTTCTCGAAAAATAGGTTATCGCCGTTAGAAGGTTTTTGGAAAAACAAGAAGGAAAGACAGGAGGTCAGGCGAAGGATAAAGCCTTGCCAATCAAGAAAAACACCGTGAAAATTCCAGAAGGCCTGTCGGAGAAAAGCGGTCTATGTCTCCTGCAAGAATTCCTTGCATCGTTGCCGCCTGGATAGGATCCGGCGCATCACCGTCAGTTTTGGACAAATATTAATCTTACCGCAGTTGCGCCAGCAAATCCTAGCGCTTATTTTTTGCTTATTTACTGTCGACGCACTGACAAATACTTTTTTGTATTGAATTTACGAAGGCAAGGCTGCTTTGTGATTATATTTATTAGAAGGCCTTTTATAAAACCCCTTGCAAAATCCTAAAATCTCTGTTAGAATGCATCTGCAAGTCAAGAAGGCAGTTTTTTTATTTTAATATAATCTAATTTTAGACGAAACAGTATGAAAAAGGATATCCACCCAAAATATCAGGAATGTACCGTTAAATGTATCTGTGGCAATACTTTTGTAACCAAATCCACCCTCGACAGTGTCAATGTCGAAGTTTGTGGTGCCTGTCACCCCGTCTACACCGGCAAGCAGAAGACTGTTGATTCCACCGGAAGAGTAGACCGCTTCAAGAAGCTTCTCGAAAGAAAGCAAGACGAAGTAGTATCCAAAAAAGACAAAAAAGAGAAGAAGGCTATCGCCAAGAAGGAAAAGAATTCTGAAAAATAGCTTTGTTTTAGCATATACCCAAGCCCCATTTTTGATGGGGTTTTATGTATCTAAATATCAACATGAAAGAAAAATTAGAGCAGATCAAAAAAGAATTCCAAGGCGTTACGGCAGAACTCAGTAAGCCTGATGTCACAAGCGACGTCGAACGTTTTAAAAAACTCAGCAAAGAAGAAAGCAAGCTGCGCCAGATTGTCGAGAAATACGACGCTCTTTTGAAAGTGGAAAAAAGCATCAATGAAAATGAAGAAATTCTCAAAGCGGAAACCGACGAGGAACTCCTGTCGATGACCAAAGAAGAAAACGAACAGCTGGAATCAAAAAAAGAGCTTCTGGAAAAGGAGCTGGAAGCGATGCTCATTCCCAAGGATCCGCGAGACGAGAAAGATGTTATCGTAGAAATCCGCGCCGGAGCCGGCGGGGACGAAGCGGGACTATTTGCGGCGGAGCTTTTCCGAATGTACGGATTCTATGCAGAGAGAAAAGGATGGAAAACTGTCATCTTGAATTCCAGCATCAATGACGTTGGCGGCTTCAAAGAAGTCATCTTCGAAATCAACGGGCAGGATGTATTCGGCAAGATGAAATACGAAAGCGGTGTCCACCGCGTACAGCGCGTGCCGGAAACGGAAAAGCAAGGACGAGTGCAGACCTCGACAGCTACAGTAGTGGTACTTCCTGAGGCTGAAGAAGCTGACATCGAGATCCGCAACGAAGACATCAGGATAGATGTATTCCGTTCTTCTGGACCTGGAGGACAGAGTGTCAACACCACCGATTCGGCGGTCAGACTGACCCACACCCCCTCCGGATTGGTCATCTCCTGTCAGGACGAAAAGTCTCAGCTAAAGAACAAAGCGAAGGCAATGCAAATCCTCAGATCGAGACTCTTACAATTCGAAGTGGAAAAACGCGAGAAAGAAGCGACAGACGTGCGCCGCACCCAAATCGGCACAGGAGATCGCAGCGAAAAAATTCGCACTTATAATTTTCCCCAGGATCGCATCACCGATCATCGCATCAAGGAAAGTTGGCACGAAATCGAGAGCGTCCTGCAAGGAGATCTTGATGACGTCATCGAAGCGCTGATTCAGGCGGATATTGCGAAGAAAAAAGAGATAAAATAAGTTGCGATTTGAATATAAGGCAAAAAAACAGGCTGTAAAAAGCCTGCTTTTTGTATTTATCTCTCTTAACTGTCGTACTTGTACAAGTTAGATAATTCGCTGACAAAACACAACATAAATTTCATCTATATGATATTTTTCGTGTGTCATGCCGGGCTTGACCCGGTATCTTCGTTATCTTTCGCTTTGACTTTGCTATAGCACTTAATCGTTATACTCCGTAGATTCCGGATATTTCGCAGTAACGAAATTCCGGAATGACAAATATCGTGGATTCGATAACTGAGAAGCCTTCTTCTAAATATTTTACATAAATACTGTCAGCGAATTGAGCAACTCGTACAATAACGAAATTTCGTTAATACGAAATATCCGAAACCCCTGTACCATGCAAAAATAAGCTAAAAGAAAATAAAAGACTGTCCTTACAGAATCAAAAGGATAGTCTTTACGATATTATTAAAACTAATGATTCGTTAGGAACGACTAAAAGGGCAGGCATCTATTTCAAAACGCCCTTAATCGCCTTCCCCGTCAGCGAATTTCCGTTTTGCGCAATTTCTTCCGGTGTGCCAGTGGCAATGATTTCCCCTCCTCCGGTGCCACCACGAGGACCGAGGTCGAGGATGTAGTCGGCAGATTTGATGACATCGAGATTGTGTTCAATGATTAGCACGGTGTTTCCAGCATCCACGAGACGATTTATTATGTCCAAAAGTTTCTTGATGTCGTCAAAATGAAGTCCGGTGGTCGGTTCGTCAAGGATATATATGGTTTTGCCAGTAGCGCGCTTGCTCAGTTCGGCAGCCAACTTGATACGCTGCGCCTCGCCTCCTGAAAGGGTAGTTGCGCTCTGCCCCAGATGAATATACCCCAAACCCACATCTTGCAATACGAATAGAGGATCGGCAATCTGCGGAATGTCCTTGAAAAATTCCACCGCCTCAGCTACCGTCATATTTAAAACCTCGGAAATATTCTTTCCCTTATATTTAATTCTCAATGTTTCTGAATTATATCGCCTGCCCTCGCAAGTCTCGCAAGGAAGATAGACATCCGGCAAGAATTGCATCTCAACCTGGATAAGCCCGTCGCCTTTGCAGACTTCGCAACGACCGCCTGAAACATTGAAACTGAATCTGCCCGGCTGATAACCTTTTTCTTTGGCCTCCTTTGTCATTGCAAAAAGATCCCGTATGCGATTAAAAATCCCCGTGTAAGTGACCGGGTTGCTACGCGGCGTGCGGCCGATAGGCGACTGGTCGATCTGTATCACTTTGTCGAGATATTCCATTCCTTCGATTTTCTCGCACTGTCCCGGCTTTTCCATCGAGCGATTCAGTTTTCGCGCCAGACTTTTATATAGGACTTCATTGACCAGTGTAGATTTCCCCGACCCGCTGACCCCCGTCACGCATGTAAAAACTCCCAGTGGTATACTGGCACTTACATTTTTAAGATTATTTTCCTTGGCTTTCGTAACGGTCAGGAATCTCTTGCCGATTTTCCTGCGGAATTTCGGAATATCTATCTTCTTCCGACCGGAGAGATAATCTCCTGTCAATGATTTCTTGTCTTTCAAAATCTGGGCATAAGTCCCCGCGAAGACTACTTCCCCTCCGTGACTGCCCGCACCTGGACCGATATCCACCAGATAGTCCGCCTCGCGCATCGTTTCTTCGTCGTGCTCGATGACAATAAGAGTGTTGCCCAAATCACGCAAGTGCTTCAGGGTATCGAGAAGTTTGCGATTATCGACCGCATGCAAACCGATAGATGGCTCATCCAAAATATATAGAACCCCCATCAGTGCCGTACCGATCTGCGAGGCCAGACGGATGCGCTGAGACTCCCCTCCCGCCAATGTGCGACCGGCACGATTAAGAGTAAGATAATTAAGGCCCACATCGTTCAAAAAACCCAGACGATTCTTTATTTCGCTTACGATCTTTTCCGATAAAAGTTTTTCTCGCTTGGTCAAAACTACCTCCTGAAAAAAAGTAAGGGCATCGGTAACAGACATATCAGAAATCTCCGCGATATTTTTGCCATTAATCTTTACCGCTAAAGCATTAGTATTCAGTCGCTGACCATCACAAAAACTACAAGGCGCATCGTTCATATATTTCTCGATTTCCTCACGTACCTTGGGCGACTCCGATTTGAAATACCGCCGCTTCATATCGGGAATCACACCGGAAAAATTCAGATTAAAAACCTGTGTGCGGCCCTTCATCCCGAGACGCACTTCAATCTTTTCAATCTCTCCGCTTCCATACAGAATCTTGTCAATCTTATCCTGCGATATATCTTTGACGCGCGTCTTGAGCGGGATTCGATATTTCTCAGCCACAGCTCGAAGCAGAGCACCGTAATAATTGTTACTCTTATGACTCCAGGGCAAAATCGCCCCTTCTTCAATAGTTTTATTCTTATCGGGAATTACCAGAACAGGATCGATTTCTTTCTTACTGCCCAAGCCATTGCATTCCGGACAAGCGCCGAACGGACTGTTGAAAGAAAAAAGTCGCGGCTCAATTTCAGGAAAACTGAACTCACAGTTAGGACAAGAAAGCTGTTGATTCATAGTAATTTCTTTTTTCCCAACCCCTATTTTTACTAGTCCGTCAGAAAGACTTACCGACCTTTCGATATCTTCGAATATCCTTCCCAGATTGTCATTATTTATTACGATTTCGTCTATAAAAACATCGATATCGTGCATCTGGTATCTCTCCATATCGATTTTCTCATCCAATCGCACCAGCTTACCGTCAATGCGAGCCTTGATATATCCACGCTTGTATAACTCGTTGAGTGTCTGCAAATACTCCCCTTTGCGCCCCCGCACTACCGGTGAAAAGATGGTGATTTTCTTCCCCTCGCCGATTTCCAAGACTTTCTCGGTCATCTGCTCGATAGTGAGCGCCATAATCGGTTTGCCGCATTTTACACAGTGAGGCACACCTACTTTGGCATAAAAAAGCCGCAGATAGTCATAGACCTCGGTAATGGTTCCCACCGTCGAGCGCGGATTGTGCGAGGCAGATTTTTGCGAGATGGAAATCGCCGGCGACAACCCCTCGATATAGTCCACGTCCGGCTTTTCCATCTGTCCCAAGAATTGTCTGGCATAGCTAGACAGACTTTCCAGATAGCGCCGCTGCCCCTCGGCAAAAATAGTATCAAAAGCCAGAGTCGATTTTCCCGACCCCGAAATCCCCGTAAAAACGATGAATTTATCTCGCGGCAACTCCAAGTCTATGTTCTTCAGATTGTGTTCGCGCGCGCCCTTGATGATAATACTTTTCATAATGTATGTTTTACCTGAAACTATATATTACCTTATTCTCTAAACTTGTACAAGGGGAGGCACCCTGACCCACCTGCACTTCCTTTAGAATATTGTCTTGTGGATAATTACGGCAGATTCCCCTTTCGAAAGGGGAATCAAAATACATCGTATCGAAACTATTTTCCAAACCTGATCCGGGAATCCACCCTATAGCAAAAATCCGACCTGAAAGCCGAAATAACAATAAACCTTTTTAGCAAACGAATCATCCTACATATTCGTCCTAACTATGAGGTAGCAGGAAAGCATCAAAATGATCTGAATAATTAAAATATTCAAAGTCAAAATATATGATGCCAAGCGTTCAATCTTATAGAAAAACTGCCCGAGCAGGGAGTTGAGCAGGAACAGGATAGCGCCCACTGCTGGCAACGCGAACGCCATATAGTAGCCTCCCAAATAGTCCACACCGAAGAACAGATCATAATGCAAGATGACAGGATAATCACTCTCGATCCGATTAGTATAAAGATAAATCCACATAGTCAGATTTATAATCGCGCTCAAAAAAAGGGTTTGTGATATTTCCCTCTGTCGCCAATAAGGTTTCAGCGCAGTAATTTTTATACCAGAAAATAAAAACTTATTCAAAATAACAAGTCTTCTCAGAATAACTTTTACCAGGCTCTCTTTCTCTTGCATCCGATTATCTTAAACTAAAAAATATCAGAGATTATCAAACCGACTTCGTGCGTAATCAATACCACGATGATAGCAATCGAAACATGCTCAGCTATCATATGTCGAGCTTTCTCTCCTTGACTTCGCGCGATGGCAAAGCTGACCGCAGACAAAACAAATATCCCCCAGGCGATATTTACGATAACCGCCATATTCAAATCAAACAGTAATACCGGAATAACATAGGTCAGGGCATAAAAAAGCTTCGTGAAGAAAGTGGTAGCCGTCGCTTCCCAAACATGGTCTTTGGAATGTCCGTCTTTTGATTCTTCAGAAATATGTATTCCCAGCGCGTCGGACATCGCGTCCGCGATAGCAATCGTAATCAGCCCGCCAATCACTGCAGCTTTAGAAGATGTCCCGGCCGCCAGCCCCACCATAAGCCCCAAAGTCGTGATTGTTCCTGAAGTCAATCCGAAACATAAACCCGTTTTAATAGACTGTTTCATTCTGTTTGTTTATTACTATCTTGTAATACATTCTCATAATTCTACACTATATCGATTTTTCTGGCAACCGGATAATATTTCTGATCCACCCGTACTTCCTATGGTATGTTTCATCCGGATAAGTCCGGTAAATTCCACTCTCGAGAGAGGGAAGAGCTGTTATAGCGACAGCCATAATGTTACGATAGGCGTGTTGAATCGGCGAGTAGCTGACAATTTATATCCGATAAGCGTAATCGCTATGTAATCAGAGTTATGAGGAACAGACGCTCCTACGCACACCGCACACAACGCTCAGCCGATAAATATCTAGCCACTAAGAGATCTTTAGTCCAAAAATTCCTGCACAAAAATCTTACCATACGAGCCACCATCGATCACCCCGATACCGACGCGCCCAAAGAACGGATGCAGAATATTTTCCCTATGCCCCTTGCTATTCATCAATCCCTGATGTGCCTCTTCCAATCCCGGTGCATATGCCAGATTCTCTCCCGCCATCACAAAAGTGATGTCATAATTCTTCAATCTGTCCGCCGGACCCTTCCCTTCCAGATCGATATGGGAGAATACGCCGTTTTCAAAAAGATATTTTCCGTAGTCACGAGCAGCCTGTCGAGCTTCTTCGTTCATTGTAAGCAGCTTGAGGCCACGCGACTCTCTCTCCTTATTTACCATTACAAGCATCCGTTCTTCCTCTGCCGCATCTTCCGTTACTTCGAGCGATTTGAAACCCAAATCGATTTTTTCTTCCGAACCGGTTTTGATGCTCATAAAGCTGAAGTCATTGAGCGCGGTTCTGAGCATCTGACCGAAGACTTCTTCAAATCTGCCGTTGGCCTTGATCGGATCGCCCTTAACAAAATTTCCGAATGTCGACTTCTCGAGCTGAGCTGTCATCATTCCCGGCAAAGTCAACGCGGTAAAGATAGACAACATCACAAAAACTGTCATCAGTCCATAGGATAAAGAAAGCATTACTCCCACAAGTCTTCGAAGAAAAAGATTATCACTTTCAAAATTCACACCTGACATCACGAAAAGAATACCGAAAAAATAGCCGAGTAGAAGTTTGAAAATGATAGTATTCAAGAAAAAACCGACAACGTTCGCGTAAGCGTTTGCGATTTGAAAATTATCACCGATCAATCCTGATGTAAACCGAAAGGTAAGGAACGATAGCGCCAATCCCATCGAAACACTAAAAAGAGCCGGAATCAGATCCGAGTTTTTTCTTCTTATTCCTCCCAATATCACTATGACTAGATAGAAGACAATGATCAGGTCGATAAAATTTCCTACCATAAAGGTTAAAATTATTTATATTACTCCCCATAACGCCGACTCTGTTCTCTTTCCTCGTGCCGAAACCTGTCGATAACCGCAAAGGCTACGTTATCATAGTGGTCCCCTACTCTTTCCAGATTGTGTAAGATATCCGTAAAATATTTTCCCGCTTCAGGAGAGCAAAGGCCTTCTTTAATACGCTCCTGATGATTTGCCGTTATCTTTTTTATAATTTCGTCTACCTTGTTCTCGTGCCTGATTATTTCATTGGCGAGTTTCGGATTGTTCTCGTCAAGAGCTTTGATTACCAAGTTCTGCATAATTTTCAGCTTGCCAAACACTCCCGACAACTCCACTTTAGCCTTTTTGGAAAATTCGACCCTTTGATTAATTTGCATATCCACACATATTTCAGCGACCTTCAAAACGTGATCCGCCAGATGTTCTATGTCGGCAAGTACATGCATAAAGCTATACAATTTCAACTTGTCTCTTTGACTAAGATTCTGTTGGGAAATCCTAATAGTATATTCTGTAATCTTTTCCGTCATAACATCTATTTTTTCTTCATCCCGTTTAACAGCCTCTAGATTTTCCGCCTTGCCCTCAAAAAGGATTTTTTTCGTAGACTCCAACATATCAAAAGAAATTTTCGCCATTTCCACCGCGCCTCGTTTTACCTGTGCGAGAGAAACCGAAGGAGTACAGATCAGTTTCTGATCGAGATAGAAAAGCTGATTCTTATTAAGAGGTTTCGATCTGGATGAAACCCTCTCGGAAATTTTCACCGCTAGTGGAACGAAAGGCATGAAAATCAAGGTACTTACGATATTGTAAAAAGTGTGCGCGTTGGCAATCTGCCTGCCTGCATCCATCGCACTCATTTGTGCAAAACTAAAAAAATAGGGAAACAGCAAAATAAAAACAGCGAAACCCGTCAGACCGAAGAGTAGACGTACGAAAGCAAGCTTCCCGGAAAAGTTTTCACCCCGCAATGCGAAATAAACGACTTTTAAACCCGACCCAAGATTTATACCCAAAACCAAAAAAAGTGCTGACCGCAAATCAATGATAGACGCTGCACCCAACGCAACTGCTAAAATAGAAGCCGCCATTGCGCTCTGCAACATAAGAGTTATGACAATTCCAGCGATTATAGTCTTAAGAGCTGACATCGCAAGAAAATACTCCACGATTTTGACAAAGAGGACGTTATCCGCCAGAGCATCCGTTCCCAAAAAAACAAAACCTACTCCCAAAAAAAGTAAACTCAAACCTATGATGGCCTCACCCGCCATCTTCAGTATTTTCTTTTTCGTGGATAGATGAATAAAAACACCTACAGTCAAAAAGACCAGGGCGTATCCTTCAATATGCATCGAGGCCAGCTGAGTAGCCAAAGTACTGCCGATACTGGCTCCGAGCATCACCGGCACCGCTTCTTTCAACGTCATAATGCCCCCCGTAATGAGTCCGAAAAGCATCACGGTAGTCGTACCGCCACTATTGATAATACCGGTAATTGCCGCACCTGTCGTAACACCCCTGACAGGATTCTTGCCGGCCTTTTTCAATATCTCCTCCAGATAAGAACCGAGCATCTTCTGTAAATTTACACCAGAGAGATGTGTTCCATAAAGTATCAGAGCAATTCCCCCTACTATATCAAAAAGAATTTTTATATTTGTCATATTAAAGATTACACGAAATTCTAAAGAAAAATAAAAAACGTTTCTTAACCATTTTCCCAGGCGGATAAGATGTATTACAGTACGCCAAGTTCATCAAGCCTCTGTCACTGCGAGGCACCCCGAAGAATCCCGTTTTATGGCGCGAAGAAGCATAATCCTTCATTGCTGTGAAGTTATTATAACAACGTTTCCCAATCTGATATATTTTCCAGAATCGCCACCCGGTACGACATTCGGAATGTCATACCCCTCAAAATTTACGCCCCCTGCACGATTGCCTCTTCGGTACTGATACTGTAGTCATCGAATAATTCCGTTGAGACTTTTTTACCACTATTGGTGATATTTTGCTGCACGAAAGTATCGTACCCCGTAGCTGTAATATTATCGATGATATCCATCGCCTTGCCGACATTTTCCACCTGTGGCTCAACCTCAATCTGGAAAACAATCTCTTTGGCCGAAGTCAGAATCCCGTCATTGGCTTTGAATTTCGGTATCTCCCAAACGACCATGTTCGAGTCAATATCATAGTATATCCTTTCTTCATTAATATTATTGATTTCTTGCACAGTATTGTCTGAAGAATCATCCTCGACTTGAATTTCCGTATTCGTCTCTGATTCCGCTTCCAAAGAGACGTTCACGCCTTCATCGCCGGTCACAACCTTACCCTTGGAATCTATATATTTGCCCGTCCATTTAACCCCCTTAGGTAAAACAGATTTTATCCGTATATTCTCGACTTCATTGAAAAGATTCCGCACGCTCCAGTGAATGGTGTAATAAGTCTTCTCCCCGACCTTTGGAGGAAGAGCGCCACCGTTGGCAATCCTACCGTCATCATTGAAATATCCTTTTGTCTCCAGATATAGGAATGCCCGCACTTTTGAGGATTTAGTAAGATTTATAATTTCCTGATCCGCCGTATTCACTGTCACCTTGTTTTCCAGAATAAAATTCTTATCATTTTCCTTCTCGATTGTGAAGAGATCACTGACCTTCACCTTGAAACTAACACTCCCTTTTTCTCCAGGCTTTAATTGCGCCAGCGCCGGTACTTTAGCGGCACTCCAAACGATTTCATTATTTTTTACCGTTCCTTTATCCGCCTTGAGCGTAGACAAGTTATAATTACCCGTAAGAACATTTCTAAGTGTCAATCCGCGCAATTCTCCCGCGCTCTGATTCTCAAATTCTATCTTGTACTCCAGGTCTTCATTCTTGCCAGAAACATAATCTTCCGCCCCGTTGATAGTTTGCACGATAGAGATGCCTGGCCGAGTAACCGCCGTCTCCTCTGACTTTTCAAGATATTTTATCCAATCACCTTCGCCCTCCTTCAGATAGATATCAGCCTTTATACTCTCTTTATCGTTTTCGCTATGAAAATTTCCCTTTACTACCACAGCCATCTCTTTTGTTGTTGTGAAATCACTGAATTCGAAAGTAAATTTGTTGTTTTTTTCGTCCTTCTCCACAGCCACAACATCCGAAGATACAAAAGTAAAACTTTCCGGGAACTGCATATCTACTTTAGCAAAAGTGAAATTGCGTATACTTTTGTTCTTGAGTGAAAAAGCAATGTCCGTGTCTACATCGTTTTTCACACCGCCTTCTGGAAATTTCGCCACAAAATCGACTGGCACTGAAGAAATCGCCAGTGGAACTTGACTCTCCGCCTGGAATTCAGAATTGAAATTAGACGGTTTGTATTTCAAAACTCCTTTGACATTGCCGACATCCCCTTCATTACCGATAAATTTTCCGAAAACCCGGATTTTGTCAGTGGAGTTTTTTGCTATTTTATTGATTCTCCAGAAAGACACATTACCTTCTTTTTCAATAGCCTTGTCACTGGAAGAAACGATGAAATTATCAGGAAAAAATATTTCCATCCGAACATCTTTCAGATTGACAGGATTGTCGTTCTTGTATCCGATCGTAAGGCTCACCTCCGCGCCACTCTCGATCTCCGACTCTGCCTCGACAAAAACCGTCACTTTTCCGTTCTCAAACGACTCCTGCCCCTTGTTATACGAAAGATAAGCGACTACCGCCAGAACAAGAACAACCACCGCACCGATAATGACGAACATTTTTTTCCTGCTTTTCTTAGGTTCAGCCGAAAAATCTTCCCCGCCGCCATCGTCGTCTTTTTTCTTTTCGAGATAACTTTTGATTTCGTCATCCTTTTTGTACGCGTTCGCCCCATCTACCGGACCACTTGCAGTCTCGGCTTCTTTTTTGTCTTGTTCTTGGTTAGTCCCTACTAATTCAGGTTCTTGTGTCATATTTTTTGTATGATTATTTTGTTTAATTATACAACAAAATTATTATAAAATCAAAAATATCAGTTCCGAATTCCCGCATGGTCGGTACTTGAGCTCCAGTAAGACATAAAACAATGCTTATAGCTTAATATCAAAAGACATCTTTTTAGTCCGTTATTTTCATTTTCCGAAATTATTCCTGCAAAAGACTATCGATTGCCGCAACCTTTTTGTAATTTCCTCTCACGAAGACCAAGAGCGCTATCAAGACCACAGAAGCGCTGATAAGCATTCCGACTGAGATTGAACTATGGTCTGCGGAAAAATTAACGATATTTATAAGAATAAGAGAAAATAACATATACATCTGGCTACGGATACTAAGTGTTGTCGCACGGTGTGAGGAAGGAACAATTTTATGGACTATACCACCGATATAGATATCGAATGAACCGGAAGCAAAAGTAAGAAGTGCAATAGAAAGAATAACCAAAACAGCGATCTGCGTGCCAAAAAATAGCGAAGAAACTAAGTCGATAAATAGATAGACCAGCATGATCCCCTTCCAATCGATTTTAGATTTCATTTTCTGATACAGACTCGCCCCCAAAAGACCAAATATGCTCACAAAAATATATACGACACTAAAATATGAGAGAGGAATTCCCGATGCTTGCATAACAGGCTGATAATAATTGAAAAGCACATCCCAGATTGCGCCCACTACAGAGAAAACTATGACTGTGTTCCAAATCGTTTTATGTTTAAGAAGATAAAACAAGCCTTCTTTTACCTGATCAAAAGACCTGCTGATGCTTTTTTCTCTGGTGGGCTCTTTGAAACTAAAGGCCCAGATCACGCAAGCAAAATTTGCCAAAGCGGATAATAGAAACGGCATTTTCGGATTAATAGAATAAATATAAACACCGACGATGGCAGCAATAATCCTGCCTAAAAAGAAATATTTCAATAATTTTGCCTGGGTCTGCTCATATTGTTTCTCTCTGCCGAGGGAAAGCAGGGTGTCGTAAACAAAAGCACTGAGTATTCCCGTCCAACACGCGGTTCCTATCCCGTTAAAACAAAACGCCAGAAAAAACATCTCGAAAGAATTGGACAGAAAGATGATAACATTAAGGAGCATAAAGGCTACGTTGCCCATGATCAAAAGTGACTTGCGCGAATATTTGTCCGCCCAGATGCTGGAAGGAATATCAAGAAGAAGCGACATGATATATGACGCTCCCAAAATCAGCCCGACTTGCGTCATGCTCATACCACTTTGCAGAAAGAAAATA
>Ga0265294_10007242_pt1 | contig 13213 bp, 7 predicted proteins | sample MunlanPumphouse3_FD_192504 | JGI IMG/M metagenome (GOLD analysis project Ga0265294, IMG submission 192504) | Groundwater microbial communities from a municipal landfill in Southern Ontario, Canada - Pumphouse #3 | ecosystem: Environmental > Aquatic > Deep subsurface > Groundwater | place... | reverse complement strand
ATGGACGTCCCGGAATAGCCACCCGTAAACGTTTCATAACTAATAAAGAATTGGCGCAATATTTCTCCCAGTCCCAAAGTGATGATGGCAAGATACATTCCTTCGATCCGAAGCGAGATGAATCCGACAATCACCCCGAGAACAATCGCGACGCCTAAAGATATCAAGAGCGTGAGTCCCAGTGAAAGTGCCAGTTTCCCATGCATATAACCGAGAAGAAATGTTCCTAACCCGACAAATCCAGCCGTTCCCAAGGACGCTAACCCACCATATCCCAGCAACAGGGAGAATCCTAAAGCGATGATGGAATAAATCATCGTTAGGACCACCGCATTGATAACCGAGATCGTCAAGACATTGAGGGTCCGAAGCCACAGAGCTATCAGCATGATGGCGCCAAAGACGATAAAGCCAAAATACGGATGTTTGGTTACTTTTTTAAAGCTGGCAATCCCCTTTTCCAGCCACAGACGAACCTGGCTCATGTCACACCTTCTTCGCGGTCTTTTTGCCAAAAAGCCCCAAGGGTTTGGCCAAGACCAAAAGCAAGATCAGCCCGTACACAATGACGGTCTGCCAGGTACCGTTATAAAACGGTGCCAAAGACGAGAAAATATTGATGAGAAATGCTCCAACCAAAGGTCCACCAAACGAAGAGAAACTTCCAAGCACAGCAGCCATAAAGGCGTTCACCTGTACCGGCACCATCGATGCCACTTGAACCTGAGTGCCACTGGCCGCATAGAAGAATGCCGCAATCGCACCGAGTCCACCAGCAATCGCCCAACTCATCGCGGTGATCACATGGGTGTTGACACCCATCATGCCGGCGACCATTTCACTGGATGCCGTCGCTCGGACACCCAAGCCCCATTTGGTAAACCGAAGCATCGAGAACAGCAAAATAAGGACACCCGCGGTGATCCCGATAGCATAGAGGCTTTGGACGGGAATCACATACATACCTGAACCGATGGAAAAAGTTTTGACATCGATTGAAAATGCGGGCAAAACGACGGGGTTTGTCCCAAAGATAACGGGAATCACGCCCATGATCACCATGACGAGACCCATCGTGATCATTTGTTTTCCGACCGAGGTCACGTAACGTCCTCGGCGAATAATGGCCACATCAATGAATAGTCCCAAGAGAAAACTGACCAAAATTCCCGAGATCAAACCAATGAAGAGATTGAGTGTCGGGTTGACACTGCTGCTTGCTGTCAGCTTCATGACGATCGTGGCTGCGAAAAACGCCCCAAACGTCGCCATCATTCCTTGGGCAAAGTTGGTCGTTACCGACGTTTTAAAAATGAGGATGACGCCGGTTGTTGCCAACAGCAGAATACAAAGATCGACGATGTTCATGAGAAAGATTTGAAACAAAAGTGCCCACGTGAACACTTTGACACTAATGGCAAGAATAGCGAAAATTCCAGCAGCTATCAACACATTCAAGAGCCGCCCGCGATAATCCAGCCGTTTAGGGTGCTTTCGGAAGACAAGGAGATCCATTACAAAGTAGAAAGCTGCCAGCCCTGCAATGATCCATGCCATTTCCTTTAGCGCGATATCTGCTCCGGGCATCAAGCATCACCCCACTTGATGATGTTGGCTGCCCAAACATACCCAATACCGGCTGCCAACATGCATACGACGGTGCCACTTTTCACTTTGCCTGCTTTCAAGGCGAGATGAAGTGACAAGATTTGATCGATTTGGCCGATATGGCCATAGTCTTCCAAATATATCGTTTGATCGGGTGTGAGGTTCAAATCTTGAAGCATGCTCTCGTGTCCCGAACGTTTGATATGTAAAATTGCGAGATACCCGATATCATTTTGAGTGAGATTCGCTTTTTCCAAAGATTTATCAATGCAGCGAACCCAGTTCTTCATCGACACCTCGTTCAACCGATTTTTCATCTTGATCGGATCCATCAGGCGCAAGCTCTTTCGCGAAGTATCGAGATTCTCACAAGTGATCGGTTGAGCGATGCCACCGATTTCAACCCCGGCGGTCCTTGATAAGGATCCATCCGCGATGATATGTGATCCCAGCAGCAAATTTTTCTGCAGATCTTTCTGTAAAATGATCGCTCCTGCCCCGGCTCCTAGATTGTACATCATCGACATATTCTTATCCGTGTAATCGATGAAATCACCGTTGCGATACCCACCCACGATCATAATGATGTGGATTTCCGGATCAGCAATTAACATATCGGTGGCGATCTTCATCGCGGACACCGTCGTACAGCAGCGGTTCGCAAGATCGATCCCCCAGGCGTTCACTGCGCCGATTTTGTCTTGAATATAGAGCGCGGACGTCGTCAAAGGATATTCCTTCCATTCTTCGCCGACACAGAGGATGCAATCGATCGTTTTGGGATCGATTCCCGTATTTTGAATGGCATCGAGTGCTGCCTTGACGCCCATTTCCTGAGTTCCATCTGCTGCTCCAGGAATTGCTTTCTGGCGGATACCCAGCTTCTGAATAACGGCTTCTTCCGTCCAGACTCCTTGGGTAGCCTCACTGATTTCTTTGGCGCTCATGCGCTCGTTTGGAATGTAAATACCGGTGCCAAGAATGCCGACGGATGGAGTCATAAGGGTTTCTTCCTTTCTTAAAGACGGTTCAAATAGGGATTACAGTCGCATCCCGCCATTGACATTAAGCGTCTGGCCGGTGATGTAAGAGGCGTCATCGGAAGCTAGGAACACCGCGACTTTCGCGATTTCTTCGGGTTGGCCTAAGCGTTTCAACATGGTCATCTGGGCAAATTGATTGAGTAAATCTTCGGGTACTGTCTTCAAAATATCGGTCATGACGTATCCCGGCGCAATGGCATTTACGCGAACAGGGACGCCTTTTCTGGCAAATTCTTTCGCCCAAGTCATCGTCAGACCGATGACTCCGGCTTTCGAGGCAGCGTAATTGGCTTGACCGATGTTGCCATAGACGCCGACTACCGACGAAATGTTGATGATGGACCCGCCGCCGATTTCTTCCATTTGCGGACCAATGGTGCGAACTAAGTTGAAAAGTCCTTTTAAGTTGACGTTTAACACGAGATCCCATTGTTCGTCCGTCATTTTTCTGGTCATTGAATCTCTCGTGATTCCGGCATTATTGACCAAAATATCGATTTTGCCATATTGCTGAATGATGTCGTCATAGAATTTCTTACACCCAGCCACATCCGTGACATTGAGTTCATAGGGCATCACGTTTTCCATTTGATAAGACATCGGCCCCATGTCCGCGGCGATGACCATGGCTCCTTCACGGGCAAACGCTTTGGCGATCTCGCCGCCAATGCCTTTGGCTCCACCGGTCACAACAGCCACTTTTCCTTTTAATTTCATGATCATATCCTCCTATAAAATAAAAACTATCGTTTCAAAATGATGGCGGTACCCATGCCACCACCGATACAGAGACTGGCCAATCCAAGATGTTTATCCATTTGGATCATTTCATGAACCAAGGTCACGACGATCCGGTTGCCCGATGATCCCACGGGATGGCCCAAAGCGATGGCTCCGCCTCGGGGGTTCGTCACTTGATAGATGGCTTCTTCCGACATATGGTGTTCGGCCGCCAGTTCGCGGACGACCCCAATCGACTGTGCCGCAAAAGCTTCGTTTAATTCCATTACTTCCATCTGTTTAAGTGAGAGCGAGGCGTTTTTCAACACTTGACGGATCGCTGGTACGGGGCCGAGGCCCATCACGCTGGGATCGACTCCGCCTTGCCCAACCTGAACGATTTCCGCCATCACCGGCAAGTGGTATTTGTTTACCATCTCTTCGGAAGCGATGATCGTAAAGCTAGCGCCGTCGTTGATTCCCGAGGAATTGCCGGCGGTCACGGATCCGTCTTTTTTGAACGCGGGACGGAGTTTAGCGAGTTTTTCTAAATTCGTTCCCCGATTGGGATATTCATCCCGGGAAAAAACGATTGTTTCTTTTCTAGTTTGGATTTCAATCGGAACGATTTCCGGATCAAACAACCCGGTATCCACCGCTTGAATCGCCTTGACTTGCGATAGGTAAGCGAACTGATCTTGTTCTTCTCTTGTAATTTGGTGTTTATCCACGATATTTTCCGCAGTCATCCCCATATGGAGATTGCTGAAAGCATCGGTCAACGCGTCGTCAATCATGTGATCGCCCATCGTCTGCGCTCCCATTTTGACTCCGTCTCGGATTTTGCTTGTCAAAACATATGGCGCCCGTGACATCGATTCAACGCCACCGGCAACGACGAGTCCGGTAAAGCCGGAACGGATCCCAGTGAAGGCATTCATAATCGCTTTCATGCCGGAACCGCACACCATGTTGATGGAATGGGCTGGTACCTCTTGGGGAATTCCCGCTTGGATCGAAATCTGTCGGGCCAACCCCTGGCCTTGTCCGGCGGGGAGAATATTGCCAACGATGACTTCATCGATCTTATCGACGGGAACCTTTGTCTCGGCCAAGAGTTGTTTTAAGACCGTGGATCCCAAAACCGCGGGGTGGACATCCTTGAGTGTCCCTAAAAATGCACCGATCGGGCTTCGCTTAGCCCCTACAAGAAATACTTTTTGCATTGATTTTTATCCTCCTATTCACGCAAAAACGTCAGCAAATCGCTTTTTTAGACGTTTTGTTGCTTCCTTTCATTGGTGGAAATTAATGATTGACCAATAATATGAATGTTTATTCACCTTTCGCCATCATTCTAACGAATCAAAATCGAATTGTCAAGCGCTTTCACTTGATTTTTTTGTGAAATCCATCCAGAGTTAAAACCGCTATATCTGGGTGATTGATTCAAATTCAATTAAGAAATCGCCAAAAATGGACATTTTTATCTTAATTTTTTCGCCGATATGTCAGGTGAGAGTTTATTCATGAAATTGTTTTGGCGACAAATTATGATTTTCCTCATTGATTTCGCTTGAAATGAGGGCACGAATCGCATACAATGGTACTAGGTGATTCTCTATGGCACAAAATTTGATTCGACCACCGAAAACCAAAGTCGGTGAAAAAACGTTCCAACGTATCATTAAAACCGGAAAACGCTTGTTTGCCCGACATGGATACCAAGCGACTTCGATCAATGATATCATTGCCAAATCCAAAGTGGCAGCCGGAACCTTTTATATTTATTTCGATAACAAACTCGCGCTTTATCTCTATTTACTAAAAGAATATCGGCATGCCATTCGTCAAGCATCTAGCGAAGCCACCCGTGGGCTCAAAAGTCGCGAAGAAATCGAACGTGCAGGGCTCAAAGCTTTTATCATGTACGTCAAAAAAGAACCACTCGCTTACAAGGTGATCTGGGAATCGCTTTTTATCGATCCTAAGATTTTTCAGGAGTATTATCAATCTTTTGGTGACTCATATATCTTTCATCTTCGCCACTTCGTCGAATCCGGCGAAATTCGCAACGATATCGACCTGGAAACTCTCGCCTACATTTTGATGGGAATTTCCAACTTTGTTGGCCTTCAAATTCTTTTCCGAGAAGAAGCAAACGAAACGGACGTCGATTATGTTGTCGATGAAACGATGAAATTGTTGAGAACGGGAATGTTCTTAAAAAAATAGCACGCCAACGCGTGCTGTTTTTATTGATAGAATCGATCAAATGTATCCATATCCCAAGGCGGGTTTTGCAATAATTCACCGATTTCGACAATCGATTTGGGAACGGAAAAATAATAGCCTTGCATGAACCTTATGTCCAACGAAACCATTTTCTTGATCATCTCTTCGTTTTCAATGCCTTCCGCAATCACTACTTTTTGTTTCTGGATGGCCATTTGGATCGACCGGATGATCTTTTCCGTTTCTTCAAAGCCGTTCATCACCTTGAGGGTATCTTCCCGGCTGATTTTGATGATCGAAGCCTTGATGGATTCCATATCCTTGATGATCTCAAATTGATCTCCAAGATCATCGATGGCAATGCGAAACCCATATTTTCGAAATTCCGCCAAATTAGCCATTGCGATCGGATTTTTCACAATCGTGTAATAATCGTTGATTTCCAAGCAAAAACTCTCCGCATTGAACTCATACTTCTTGACGATATCAAAGAAGGATTTTGCCAAACTTTCCACCATCAGTTGCTTGGGTGAGAGATTCGTCGAGATGAAAAGATCCCGGATCCGGTATAGCTTCTTCCACTCGACATATTGCTTGACGATTCGTTCAAATCCCCAGGTGCCGAACCAAGTGATATCGCCCGTGAGATCCATGACATTCAAAAATTTCCCCGGTGGCAAGATACCCATCACCGGATGGTTCCAACGAAGTAAAGACTCCAAGCCAATGATCTTTCCGGTCTTGATATCGATGATTGGTTGATAGTACAACAAGAACTCATCATTTGAGATTGAGCGTTTGATTTCTTGATAGTAGCCAATATTGAACTGTTCTTTCTCGATCAGATCCTGAGAATAGAGATAATAACGGTTTTTGCCTTCTTTTTTTGAGACGTAGAGGGCAATCTCCGCATTTTTGATCAAGTGTGAAGCGCTGATGCTATCATAGGGGAAGATCACGATTCCAATCGAGGTGGTGATCTGTTCGTTCACGGCTCGCAAGGGCTCATTCACGAGGCTCAACAGCGCTTCGGCTTCTTCGCGAATGAAGACACTGTCGATCGCTCCCATGACATAGTAGAGGAAAACATCATTTTTGAGATGGCCAATGACGGAACCGGATTTGGCGTTTTTCTTCAAGCGTTTATCGATTTCCAAAATCACGCGATCGCATTCTTTAGCTGAATATTTGTCGCTGATGTAATGGAAATTGTCAAGGTTCATATAAAAGAGCACGCCCAGAGCGCCTTCTTTGGCATGATAAATCTGATCGTTGATCTGCCCTAACAAATCGCCGGAATGTTTGCCTGAAGCGCGTCGTTCCACAACGAGACGCGTATCCGAGCCTTCTGGTTCATTGGGATTCTTCCGAACCAATTTTCGATCTTCAATGCCTTTCCGAATTTCGCCCATCACGTTGCGAAACAGGAAAAACAAGGCGATGGCGGTCACGACGACAATGACAACGGCGACCACCACTTCATAGGTCCTTTGCGTCGGCACCGCGCTCAACATTAGTTTAAAGTCAAAGGTCAAGGTAACTCCCCCTATTCATAATAATCCTTGCTGGCAAAGACATCGATGCGTTTGCTTTTCGCAACTTTATAAAATTGGTCAATATAATGAAGCGCTTCCTCAAACCCGAGTGGTTTGGAAAACAGAAATCCTTGGAACACATCGGTTGAAATTTGTTTCAAGTATTCATATTGCCGTCTTTTCTCTACGCCCTCCGCGACCACAAGGATATCGAGGCTATGGACCAATTGGATGATTTTGCTGATCATGTCGTGTTCTTTCTTCGGTCCAAAGATCCCGTCCACAAAACTCTTATCGATTTTCAAATTGTCAAAGGGGATTTGCTTGAGCGATGTCAAGGAGGCATAGCCGGTTCCGAAGTCGTCTAAAGCGATCTTTGCGCCGATCTCGTGTAAATAATCGACGATTTCTTCCAAATAGAGATTGGATTCAATCAACACTCCTTCGGTAATTTCTAACACCAAATAGTGGGGATCGATCTCGGTTTGGCGAATGATCTGTTTTAATATGTTGATGAAATCCTTTTGCATCAGCTGAACCGGGCTCACGTTGACGGAGATTACGAACTTCCGGTTGAACCGTCTGAGCATGTCCACTTGCGCCTTGCAGGCTTCCTCCAAAATCCAGTTACCAATAGGGACGATCAAGTGAGATTCTTCCGCGTTCGCCACAAAGATCTGCGGACTGATTTCGCCGAGTGTTGGCGATTTCCAGCGAACGAGTGCTTCAAAGCCATAAATTTCGTTTTTGTTGTCGATCAAGGGTTGATACTTCAAGTAAAGTTGCTTGTTTTTGATCGCCTGTGCGAGTTGCTCCGATATCTGTGTCTTGTAAAATACTTCTTTGGTCAGTTGATCGTTATAAAATACATACTTGCCCGATCCGGCTTCTCTTGCCTTGAAGAGAGCCGTATCGCATTTTTTGATCAGTTCTTCGATCTCTTTGCCATCCGATGGGTAAAGCGCGATCCCCACGTTCACTTTGACTTCCACTTTGAGATTATCAATGTCAATCGGCTCTAAAAAACGTTCAAGGAGTTTGTTGATCTCGGTTTCGACCCGCTCCAGCCCTTTGATCCCGGGGATCAGAAAAAGGAATTCATTTCCGCCGTTTGAATAGATGAACTCCTGATCAATCATGATCCGTTTCAAACGGTCTGCGATCCCCCTTAGAAGCTTCTCAGAAATGCCGTGCCCTTTGGTCACACTGATGCTTTTTAAATTGTCAATCTCCAAAAGGCAGATTGCCATTTTTTCTGTTTCCTTTTTCATTACCTCATTGATCTCTGAGTGACACGCCTTCCGATTCTTGAGCCCAGTGAGGGTATCATACATAAAACTCTTATAGACCAATTCGACTTGTTTGCCGATCTCCCGGCTCATGATGTTGATCGCATCGGCGACTGTTTTCAGTTCGTTGTTTTCCTTGATGCGAACATGAACATTGTAATTGCCTTGTTTGATATCTTCTATCGAATCAAGGATGTCATCGATCGGCGACAACGTCTTGCGAATCTTGTTTGATAACAAGAGAGAGACAAACACCATCAGGATTAAAATCGCCCCAACCAGAACTAAGAATGTGAGCTCCAGTCCAAGCCCCGGATCAGCTTTGAGTTTTTCGATATAGACAAACGTGACGCCTGCCATGACCAGAACCAAAAAGAGCGCGTCCAAAAAGATCGTCAAACTGACGATTTTGTTCGCAAGGCTATTGGGTCGGTTGGATTTTTTCTTAGACAAGAGACATCACTCGTTTCATTTTTTTATTCTCCCCAGGAGCGGAAAAAGTCAAACAGACCCCAAGGTTTGTCGGTCGCGGGTTCAATTGCCCGAATGTAGACATTGAAGCGGCGAGACCGGTTTTTGGACGATGGACCGATGTAGAAGTATTTCCCATCCAGTTCCTCCACATAATCGGAGGCATCGTTTAATGTATAAATATCATATTCAATGTCATACGTGTACAACTCATTCAGATAGGGATCCAGTGGCAATTCCACATCAAAAGTGAAAAACCCGCTACGGTTTCGACCGAAGCCATAAGCATAATTATCTGCATTTGTATAAATAAACTGTGTCATTTTGCTCTTTAGACTCATAATTTCAGTAAATCCCGGGTAATCCTCAGGATCAGTCACCCCGAGAATGGTATCATCGCCGTCTGTGATGAAGTTCTTGACGGTGACGATGACCATTTGATCATTAAATCCGCTGTCAACTTGTTTGGCAAGTTTGCAACTGGCAGGATCAGCCGATGAGCAGAAATATAAATTGAAGATCATGGAGGTATTGAATTCCACATCGGTCACCGTGACAAAGTAATAAGCATAATGATTGCCGTCTTCCGAGGTCACTCGGTACAATATCAATACGTTTTCTTCATCGCTTGGTTCTAAATGCGTGTCCGGAAACTCCGTAAAGTTCGTGATTAAAACCTGAATTTCCTCCGACGACGCATTTTCCCCGACTTCTGCTGTCCATTGCCAAGTTTCTAAGTCATCATCATAGTCATAACGAGCAATCGTCGCTCCGTACGGTAAATAATCTACCATATACGGCATGTATTGTTCAAGAGGAACCTTGGAAACTTTGCCATCCACACGGAAATACTGAACTCCCGCCAGATCGGCACCGGCATAATCGATCCCGGCAAAGTACACGGCGGGATTATAAAGCGCGTTGATTGTGACAAGGGTATAATCGAACGTGGGAATGTCATTAATGGTATAAATCTCCGGATAACTGGTTTCATTGGCGAGAAGCGAAAAACGAATGTCTGTGAGATAAGGACTCACACCTTGCAATTTTTTGATGACCAATGGCGTTGCCAACGTAATATAATTGGCACTTCCATCCCGATAAAAGTAAAACTCAAACGTGTAGATCCCCGGAATGGTATCGTATTCCATCGTGATGTCCAAGTAATCGCCTTCGTCATTATAGCTCAATCCGACAATATCCTCAGAGTCGATCACTGTCACCTCATCCAACAAGGTCGCTGTCACAGTGACTTGAAGATAGGAATCCAATCCGACGGTCAAATTATAGAGATCCAGTGTCTGATCAAACCCCAAATCAACGGTAAAGAGCGTGCTTTGATCTTCCCGCATCGCAAATACGTCGTTCAAATCGGTTTCATTCCCGTTTTTAAGTACCGATACCAAATCAACCGGTCGCTCCACCAAATGATGCGTATAGGTGCTGCTTGTCGTGGCATCTTCAGCGACAACGATGATTTCGATTTCATAGTCTTTATACCCGTTAAGATAAGTGATTTCCACTAACCGAGCACTGGAGACAATCGCGAACGGACTGATCACAAACGTCCCAGCGGTTGTGTAAGACAAGTTATAAATATAATTGGAGAGGAACGGATCCAATCCGGTTTGCTCAGACGAAGTGAAATTTGAGGTATTGGTATCGATTGTAACTGGAGATCCCATGTTGATCAGCGAATCGATCGCAAGTCCATCGATCGCCAGAGAATTCAGTTCCGAATAATACGTGAAGTCAATGATCTCCGCCACCCCAGACGGATTTTTATCAAAGACAAGCGTCAAGAGGGTACTGCCGGGGAAGTAGCGATATTCAAATTGGTAAATTCCCTGACGGAGCGTGTTTTTAAAGGAGAAGGTAATCTCATAGACCGCGGACGTATCCCCCACAATCGTTGGAATGAATGCGATGGTATAATGCTCCGAAGGCACAGCGATATAGGTGGAAGTGAGTGGATCAAAATATTTTAAAGCGAAATATTCCTTGAAATCATATCCTTCCAAAAAGATGTCGTTTTCATCGGTGAAGACGAGTCGAAGCGAACCGGTCGCATCTACCGTCCCCAGACTTTGAATGTCCGTAGGCGAGCCGGTCGCATCGATCAACATTCCTCCATTGAACGCCACATCGGTGAGCCCGGTATCACCACCGGCATAAGCGATTCCTGGTGTGAACGTGATCCTGACCAAATAATCGCGATAATAATTGCTTGAAGCAAACAGATCATTATCGACAAACGCCTCGGAATAAACCGTAAAATAGCCAAGGGGCAACGTGACGATCTCAAGAGGGCTGATATCCTTATCAGGAAGTGTCAAGCTTAGAGTGGGCGCATACGTTTCCGAAACAAAGTCTGCGCCTTCTTGAAACAACAAGTACCGATAGGCTTCCAGTTCTGCCGTGCTCGGAGCATGCCCAAAATAGTCCTCGGCTCTTCTCGCAATCAAGGCATTCGCTGATATCAACGCTTCGGTCACTTCATAACTGACGGTGGTGTTGCCAGTTAGGAAAGCTTCCATGCTGATGGTGAAATCAATGGTTCGAGCCAAATAATCAATGTCTCCTCCCAGCAATATGGAATGATTGCTGGTCGTTTCTTCCAGTTTGAGAAGAATCGAATCGGACGGAACCAATTCGGCCTTGTCATTAAAGATGGTTTGTTTCAATTCGAGGTATTTGGCTTCAACCGCAGGCGGTATCGCATTGGTGTGATCCGATCCGACCGCTGTGTAATCAATCAATAAGGATATCTGTGTCTCGGACTCTTCGTTCATAGTCCGCATTTTGGTGATGTCGATATTGGTCGGCAACACCCGTCCATAGGTTGATCCGGCCGTTGTGGAAAGCACATACATTCCATTGGGTCGGCTCGTCTGAAAACGGGTTGCCAATAAATCTTTTTCCATGTAGTAGATATATTTCGTCAAATCCGAATTGACACGCATTTCGAAATCTTCATCATACATGTTTTCCGTATCAGAATCCACCAACAGCGGATCCAATGGATCCTCTGTGATCCAGGGGACGTCTAATCGTTCCAAAAAGCGCAACGTTGTATTGCCCACCCTTAAACTAGTGGAAGAGGTAAACACATACCCGGTCGTTCCGGGGCTGCTGTCCAAAGTGGCTACCGTCCCGACTTGTTTATAGATATTGTTGATGGTTGCCGTATAAGTATAAGGAGCGGACCTCCCCGATACGGCGGTAATCTGCAACTCGCCGTAATAAAAGCCGGTGAAAACCGCTTGCGTCGTATCCTCATAACGAGCCGAATAGATGATCGTATCATAAAACTGGAAATAACGGGCAGAGTTCGAAAATGCATAGTCTTGATCCAATCGGCCGACCAGATCGACCTCTGGATTGGTATTGACAATGAAGTCAAAACTGCCTCCGGTCGTACTCATGATGCCGCGAACACCGCGTTGCAGACGACCGAAAATGCCGCCAAATCCCCGTTTCGTTCCTGGGAAAAAGACATCCATGACGCTCGGGAAAATCGTGCTGTTGCCATCTGGTAAATAGAAATCATCAATATTAGTTATAATCAATGACAGCGTCACAATGCTGCTAAAAGACGCCGTGCTGATAGCTTTGATCTCGCCATAGTTGATTGCCGTATTGATGTCGACGACAGTGGTTTTCGGTGTCTCTGCGCCTTCGACATAGGTGGCCCCAACAATGCCGCCGGCCACATCTGTCCCCGAGATCGTTCCGTGGTTGAGCATGTTTTTCATTACAGACAATCCATACCCCACAACGCCCCCAGCGGCCGCGTAAACACCCGGTCGGTCATTGGATCCCACGGTGGTATTGGGATAAACCCCGCATCCCGTGGTTCCTCCGAGGGGATCACCTGATCCATAGCGAAGCGTCGTAATCGTGGTGTTGTATGCTGTGGAACTGTAACTGCCATTGATGGAAGTAATCGCGGTAACGCTACCAAAATTGATACCATTCTTGATTTGGGAAGAACCGATGTCATCGACCAAACCAATCACCCCGCCAGCGCCGCCTTCGGAATATAATGCTGTGGCGATGATACCACCGGAGCGCGAATATCGATAAGAAACAGCGATGATATCCCCGTTGTTCGCGGTATCATAAACGCGGGAATTTCCGTTCATTACAATGGCCACGATACCCCCGGTCGTCACTCCGTGAGTGTACGATAAAACTCGTGCGGCGGTATTATTATCTGACGAAAGCGACGTCGTCCCGGAGGAAGAAGCATTGTAGATGCTGACCAAGCCTAAATTGGCAGAGTCTTGAATCGAACCGGCATTCAGAGTCG
>Ga0265294_10007241_pt1 | contig 13213 bp, 11 predicted proteins | sample MunlanPumphouse3_FD_192504 | JGI IMG/M metagenome (GOLD analysis project Ga0265294, IMG submission 192504) | Groundwater microbial communities from a municipal landfill in Southern Ontario, Canada - Pumphouse #3 | ecosystem: Environmental > Aquatic > Deep subsurface > Groundwater | place... | reverse complement strand
CTCTAATACGGTTACTGAAATACTTGAAAGGAAAAAAATTCACATGGACACAAGAAGAAAGTCACTGATAATCTCCATATTGATGCTTAGTTATCTGTTTATTTTCCTGATGGGACTATCTCCTCTTCAGAACCATGATCAAGAAAACCTCATCTCTACAGATACTATGCAAAATGGTATCGAAATTTTAGAAACGAAAGAAGACTACAGCACCACTCCACTTCCAGATGAAAATCCGAAGATTTTTAGGTACATCTCTTCCTACGGGAATAATATAGATCCTGACGTAATTGCTTTGCGAAGGGCCCTTGTAAAGCATGAGAGACGTCTTTGTACTAATCCTTCCTACTTAGCATCCTTGATAGGGAAGGAATCTTCGTTTAGAAACATTCGTAGCCACTCTGAGTCAGATGTGTTTGGTTTTGTACAAATGAAAGTCGGAACGATACAATATCTGAAGAAACTTTACCCGGACGACCTGCCCCTCATACGTGACGGAAAGGAATTCTTACAAAATGTAGAAGCTCAGGTATTATATGCTGATTGTTACTTCCAGCATATCATTGAAATCAAAAACCTCAATTTTGAAAAAGACATTAGGTATCTAACAAAAGTCTACAATGGTGGTCCAGGAAAGTATTATGCTTCGCCACCTAGCTACTATGAAAAAATAGTAGCCGACTATGAAACCTTAATATGACCTATATAGACACTATCGGGATCTTCCGATAGTGTCTTTTTAAATGAACATATAATTATTAAAGATATAATACGTATATGAGGATATATAGATGAGCGAACAAGCTTTCGAAAAGATATTGTTTATGCTTATGGGTGGTACACCTACCATAGGCAGATTCCTATTGGTGTTTATGGTGCTTCTCTTAGGGTCACTATTGTACATGTTGTTATTTAAATTTGAGAAGATCAAAGAGATTATTCTTTTTTTTAAGGACTTTCCTGAAAAAAGAAAAGAGAAGAAAATAAAAAAACTCATAGAGAATAGAAAGGATACTGAGATTAGGGTTCAGGAACAAGTTTTCGTAAGAACTATAGAACAGAACGAAAAAATCAGTAGAATCCTAGACAGAGTTTTACAAGACTTCTCCGCAGACAGAGTATATATTTTTCAATATCATAATACCGGATATTTTAAAACCGGGCTCAGCCAGTTGAAAGCTAGCAATACCTTTGAGATTTGCAGAGTGGGTGTAAAACAAGAAAAGAAATATCTACAAAATATCCCTATCTCAATGTTTGCCTTATGGAACTATCACATCAGAGATCATAAGAACATGTTTTATCCTGAAATTAGAACCATGCAAAAAGAAGATCCTGGTATGTATGAAACCCTAAGAACACAGGATGTAAAGAGTGTTTTTAATGTAGGGTTATACACTGAAAAAGGTTTTCCGATCGGTTTCTTTGGTATCGAGTACTGTACACAAGGTCATGACTTGAATTTTGAGAGAAGAATGAAGCTAGTGGAGATAGGAAAAGACATTACGGGGTTATTATCATGATTTTCAGGGCTGTCAGCGCTCTATTCGTAGCGATATTGCTGTTGAGCACTGTGGGAGTTCTCGCCACTACCAATAGTTCTGTTCCTATGAATTCTTTTAATGTAGATACTACCAATACTAGTTCTGTTATCGTACCTCTAATAATTATGATTGCCGTGTTTATTATATTCGCATTAATAATTAAATGGATATTAACTTCTATAGGCAACCACATTAAAGAGTATTTCGATAATGCTAACAGAACGATGGAAAATAATTTTAGCTCTTTAAAGGGAACTTTAATAGAAGCAATACGAACTTTACAAGAGAGCAACCTGCGTTCTATGGAAACACTCACAAGTAATACTTTAAAAGTTTTATCTCATGTCATAGACTTAAAGAAAGAAAGTGGTAACTTTATAACAGATCCAAAAACCTCTAAGAGTATTTTTGATGCTTTTATGGAATTAGAAGTTTACAAAGATGTCGAAATTATAATTGAAGCGATTAGCAATAAAACAATAACAAAGATAGATGAAGCATTAACTTACTGCCTTATTAGATTTAAGAATAATATTGATAGGGATTTGGTTGTCCTATCCAAAATAGACTTCATATCAGGTAACCTCGGAGATATTCTTACAAATTTTATAAGTTCTGGAGACTTTTCAGACTATATAAACGTTTGCACTAATTCCATACTTAGCGAATATTGGAATGAGAAAGATACTGATAAGATACGTCAAAATGCTTTCACTAGATTGTTATTATTCAGAAGGGATATTCTTAAAGACAATAGTCTAGGGTTGGATGATTAAATGAAAGAAAAAAACAAGACAATTACTTCGAATCTAACTATTATAATAGTAACTCTTTTACTTTTTTTTATAGGTATCGGAGTGTTTTATGATCTGGTATATAGTAATAAACTTAAAATGTATACCAGTAAGTTAGATAATATAGCAGCGTCTTTTGAGAAGATAATATATAAAAACTACGTCAGAGGGGAAGAATTCAGAACCTTCTACCAGGAAAATGAGAATGCCGATATTTCTCTTAGGATCATAGAAAAATCCTTATCTAGTAGAGCTTCTCAACAGATAGGTGTTTCCATCTATAATAGCAAAACGGGTATGTTCTTCGAATCTTATAAGATGAACTGGGGCTGTACCAAGAAAAGAACATACCCTAATGGTAATAATGACATATTTAACACTACTAAATTCATTATAGGCCTCTCTAACACTGAGACTATTATAACTAAACCATATATGTATACTTACAGTGATGACTACTCTGTTAAAATCGTTAGTACTATCTTACCTTTGTATGATTCGGAAGGGAAATATAATGGGTTCATTAGTGTGGATATGTTATCTTCAGATTTTCAGTATCTTTCCAACAATTCGATCAAAAGTGATGAAGGATACCTTTATATAGTAGATTCTTTAGGTGAAATCATTTACCATCCTGATGATTCCTTTATAGGAGTCGACGTAAAGGAAACTATTAACACTGTTTCCGCCAAAAGAAGAATTCAGGTTTCAACTAGAATCAGTCAACCCTTCTTGTTTAAACAGAGTTCCCCATATACAGGATCAGCTAGTTTGTACATAGGTGGGGCAGTCATCAGATCTATTAATACTGAAAATAATTGGAATGTAGTAATGGTGATTCCTTCTATAAAGTTTCATGAAGACTTCTTGAAAATCACTATATTGTTCTCATTGTTAGGAATATTGGTTTACTTTCTACTCACTATAAATAATAAAATAAAGTCGATATAGGGGATGGGGATGACTTCCAAATATACTAACCACAATAATAACATTATAAGTCTAGCTAAAAGTATTATAGAAAAGTATACACCGTACGATGCTAATAAGGTTAATAACTTACTTAAGAATCTATATAAATTGATAGAAGTACCCATGTCTGATAAGCAATTTGCTGCAGTGTTATCTTTCGTTGATAATCTAGGTTTACAGAATTTATCTAAATCTACCTTATTGAAATGTATAAATTCCGAAAACTTCGCAGATGCTGCAAATGAGTTCAATAGATGGGTAAATTCAGCTGGTAAACCCCATGCTATGCTGATTAAACGTAGAAAGGAAGAATCTCTTCTGTTCTTACTAGGCAGCGATATAGGAACCGAAGAAAGACTTTATGATCGGGTTATTCAGGTACTACAGAAACGGGGGTATCAGATTTATAGCCTACCTTACAAGCTTAATTTAGTGGGGATTCGTTCTTCTGAAAGAAAAGCTGATAAGTTCGATGATATGTTTGTAGTCTTCTACACTGACGATAACGGTAATCTAGTTATTAAAGAATATGACTATTTTACAACTGACCCAGGAACTAGTACCTTAGTGAAACCCGTAAATTCTAAAGGCACTGCCATTATAGCTGCAGGTCAATATATTGACTCTCATGCTTACGGATTGCATAGAGGATATCCAGCTCTCATCCAAATAGGAAATATTACATACTACAGGGATACTAACAAAAATAATACTCTTGAAGTTGAGTTTGATGAGTATAATATGAATCCTTTGGGATTTAAAATGTACACCAGTAATAATAATGGTCTCAACATCCATATGGCTTCAAAGAATGTAGTAAAAACTTCTGTGGTTGGGGGGTGGTCAGCAGGCTGTCAGGTTTTTGGTAATAAGGATCATTATGCGGAGTTTATACAGCTAATTAAACAGGTTGGAAGATACACTTACAATAGAAAATACACTTACACGCTCATAAATTCTAAAGACGCTGAATTTAAATATTTATATTAAAATACAAAAACAGGTATATGGAAAAATCCATATACCTGCTTTTTATTCTTCTTATTTAGGAATATCACTACTACCTTTGCCACTGTTACTTATCTTAGTTATCTTAGTTATATTAGATTTAAAAATTCGTAAGTTTGCCTTTTTGTACGTAACCGCAAGAGGTAAATAGACGTTTTGTGTAATATAGTCTCTTAAATAATCTAACGATTTAAAATGTAAAAGTAATCTTTCCTTCTGTAAATCAGATATGCTATCCATGATGTCTTTAGTTATCAAGTTCACATCAGAAATTAGTTGTTTATCTTTAATAGATAGTAATTCGGCCTGATTATTCACGGTAGGTGCTAAATTAGTAGTATATTCTATCTTAAACTCTATGGCCTTTGCTATAAGATAGTTTATAAACTTACTATCCTTCTCGAAATCTAGATTGGCTACAAGAGTTTGCCTTTCCGTCATCAGTTCAAGAATAGTTCTTTTAAGCTTCTTAATTTTCTTAAATATTCCAATTAAATTAATAATTGCCAAAACTATCAATACTATAACTAGCACGGTTAAAAAGGTAATCATCCATCCTTCCTATTTGTATCTGTTATTCTTTGTTGATTTCCCACTTCTATAGCCTGCAGAGGCAACGGATCTTCCATTAATATCTTCAAAGGTTCTACTGAAAGTAGGTTACTATTAAATTTATTTATATCATTATTGATATAAAAATCGTTCATATACTTAAGCGCCGCTATGTGCTCAGGTAGTAAAAAATCCTTGTGCTCTATTAGAAACTTTTGAAAGTTTCCGAAGACGTTCTCTAGACCTATAAATAATTTTCCTGCATGAGCCATCTCATGTAAGGTTTTAGTAAGTGGCACTAACCCTATCTGCCCAGCATAATGTAGTCTCATTATCTCACTAGCTACTTGGAAGGAATCAAAGAACAATGACTCATTTTCACCTTTCATCTTCAAAAGAACTAATTTAGTAATGTCATATAAAGTCAGTGGATAGTGATGAAACTCTATCTTAATTTTTCTATGTTGCTTATTTCTATTATCAATATTAGATAGAAAGGTACATTTCGATAGGTTCATCTCTTCTCTCAAATACCTAATGAATATTTTATACTCTACACTAGTTCTCACTATTTTCTCAATATCTTTTATCATCTTGTCTAGTTCTTTATCATTAGTTTCATCGTCATGGAAACATCGTAAGTGAGAATTATACATATCAGATAAAGTGATATTGAGGATATTCCCATTAGCTAGTTCTATATCTCGTTTTTCTTTTTTTATCGTTTTCATAAACTACACCTGCATTTAAGTTAAAAAAAAGCAGAATACTTAGATTAGTATCCTGCTTTTTAAGTGTTACTGTATCAGCTCAAAGGACACCTTAAACTTTTGTTCAGGGGCTTTTAGCTGTTTACAGTCGAACGGGGTATTGGTGGTATTGAAAATACGGATGCCTTTCCCCTCTAGTCTTTTAATGAAATTCTTAGAATTGTTGTTAGGGTTAACTTCCACTGCGACTATACCATTTTCAACAATATAATCTTCTAACTTCTTAAAGACCAATGAGAGGGACTTTACTAATTCAGGTTGATTTTCTGAGTCTTGTAAATACAAATCAGAAATAGTGATACACTGCTCTAAACTAGCGGTAAACTCAATACCGTTGATATCCTCTAGAGTTATAATAACATCTTTATCAATGTGTTTTATTTTCATGTTATTTTCCATATCTCTTATCATATACCTAGGAATAGCGGATACTAGGAGGTAACCCACTATAATCTTATTATTAGACCATATGAAAGATACATCAGGAATGAAACTTTTAAGGTAATCCTTCCAATCAGGATCCGGTACACTGTAAACAGTTTCTTCTACATACTTACTTAAGATCAGATCCCGTTCATCCATATTTTTAAGATAGACTGTACTGTCAGTATCTCCAGATATAGGGTTGTCAACTAATTTATAGACGTTTGCGCTGTCATCAAAACCCTGGTATTTCATACCTTTAAGCTTAGCTAATCTATAAGTATTAGTATCCATTATACTCTGAGGAATATCGGATATATCATTTCTCAACGTACCTAGGAAGACCTTAGAATAGATATTGTTCCCTATGATAATTGTATCTAGGAACTCTTGGATAACTGTCTGATAATCTTGAAGTCTGAGACTCTCTACATTATCTAACACCAAATGTAATTCGAAGTGTCCTGTTTCATTATTGAAATATACATACTCCCACACATAGGAAAACCATAGTTCCCTTCTATAAGAGAGTATATTACCTGCCAATGGACAGGAGACTGAAGACCTGAGATAGGGCTCCCCCACAGCTCCTACTCTAAAGCAACATCCTGTTTTATCCCCTAACATCGAAGATAAAGAAGCGTCCTTGGTAAAGAATACTTCTCCAGTACATCGTTCCACTGTGTTAAAGGAAGAGAGATCCACTGGTTTTAAGTATTTACTGATAATAGGACGATCAGGAGATTCTACAATACTCCCACCCCCTCCAGCCCTATTCTTCATAGCAATAGCGTTAGAAATTTGATTAACTTTCACTAATCGTTCTTCTATCGTTTGCAATCGAAAAATTGAACTGAAATTAAGATATGGAAGTAAACGTAGAATATTTCCTCTTGAATATGACTCTACAACGGTCATTAACCTTTCAAAGAAAATTTTGAAATTCTCTCTAGAGATCTCTTGTACCCTTTGCTGTATAGCCTTATTCTCTGGTGTATCTTTGTAAAAGGTGCTGTAATAATTTAGTAATAGTTGCAACCTTTCACGGTCAAACTCTCTCTCCAATTTCTTGATAAAGTAGTTCCTTAGATTTTTATGAAGTTTAGGTCTGTACTTAGGAGCCTGAAACATGGAAGTGACTGAGTACACTATAGGTAAGGATTGAGTGAAACTGTGCAGTTCTATCTCTTTGTTCTTTAGTATGGAAATTAATCTAACCAATTCATCGTAGCTAGCATTCTCAAGTATAACCTTGACAGTTTTGAATCCATGCCCGTTTTCACTAGTTTCCGTTGTCACCAGGGCGCGGCCGAACTCCTGCATAAATAAGGTGGTGATACTAGTGAAAAGATGTACAGATTCAGTTACGTGATCTTTGAGAGATAACGAAGGCCCATTAGCAATCTCTGTAAAGATTGCAGAGACTATGAGCTTTATTAGTTTTTTGAAGTTAGCGGTGGTAAATTTATTAGGATTATGCTTTCTAATATGGTCTACCAAAAAGAGGAAAGGTAAATAATGTAAGGAAAAGTCTTTGCTATTCTTTTTGTAGAAAGCTAGACTTACGCCATTTAGAGCAATGGCTATATTACTGTAGTTAGATATATTATAGATACTACGTTCCCCAAGGTTTCCTTCCTCATACAATTCTTGTACAGAATAGGATGAAAGATGCCGGGTTACACCGGCGTCATTCAAGGCTTCTATTAATAGATTCTTCTTCTCGATTTCGAATCCAGTAGTAGGACTCTTTGAATCCTTATTTTTACAACGCAGGTTAGAAATCAGCTCTCCAGCAGCATCCAGAAGAAAATAGTCTAATACTAATTTCTGATTTATTACTTTCTCGAATACGAATTTTTGCATCATCACTGCACCTTTACACCTTTACTTTCTAAGATCTTTCTTACGTTCATATAATTGTCGTTGTTACTGAATTTTTCAACGTAACGTCTTAGAGGGGCAGTGGAATCCGGGTTAGAACGTTCGGGTCTGAATACTTCATTGAATTGACCCACCAATCTCTCAGTCAGAATGATGTTAGGATCTACACGCCCAGTGGCAATCTTATGAATTAATACTCTGAAGTTGATCTTGTCTCTGTATTGCAGACTTTTCACTACTCTATTTTCATTGTTTATCCGATATCCTAAGATATATCTTCTCTGATTGGAAAACAACTTTGTCTTTTTATAGTTTATCTCAAAAGGAAGGCGTAGAACGTCTAGTACATGTAAGGTACTGGCATAGACGTATTTTTTATTTATAGGTTTAGTTGATGAAATTGTTATATCATCAGCATAAATAGTTACTTCATACTTCTGTTCTGTGCCCTTGTTTAGATTTCCCTTTAACATGTGAATGAATCGTTTGCTAGCATAATTAGCTATTATACCAGAGAGAGGAGAACCCTGATAGATACCGCCAGTTTCGGGATTCATTACAGTCCTAAGAAAAATATCTTGAGCTTCAGATGGGAGATGAGATAGTATGAAAGCTAGTTTTTTAGTTACCAGCGTCCTATTAATAGTATCGAAGTAGTGAGCTAGGTCCATGACCATCACGTACTTATTATGCCTATGTTTATAAACTGCACTAAGACATTCTTTTTTCTTTGTGAAAGCATAAGATAGGTCAGAAGCCCTTTTAAGATAGACATAATTCAACCAGTATTGCAAAAAGTTTCTCTGGGATCTTTTAAGTTCTTCTTGTGGAGCATAGATAACTCTATCTTTATTCTTTGTTCTTATAGTGTGCTTAGTGTATAGAGGGATCTTATTTTTTTCTAATTCTCTTGTAGTTAATATTATCCCGATAATTGGAAAAAGATTGGGTGAGGAACTTAGTATAGAAGTAATTAAAGCCTTTTCAGCAGAATCCTTGAACTTGTACATTATGCTGTTGCTATATAGAAATCTTTCTGAAAGTAAACCCGATCCTCTAATGCACCTTGTATATTCTTTAAGGAAAGTGTAGGTAAAAAGCAGGTAGTCTGAATAAATGAAAAATGCCTTATCATACTCAGTGTCAGTTCTTTCTGCCGGGATTATGCTACCATTAGTGAAGAAGCTTTCGATAATCTCTGTGAACTCATTAAAATTCTCGGTAGCTCTAGGATGGTATTCTAAGTTATCTAGTAACTCCGGAGTAATCTTACTAAGGCTTTTGTACATTTCACGGCCATCAGCATAGTTCCCCGCTGCCATCTGTGCTTTACCTTTTTCGATTATGTCTTTACAGAATTCAGGTGGGTCTTTTACTACTTCTTCATTACTGGCTATCACTCTAAAAAATAAAGGAGAGGTTCCTAATTTACCTTTACTCTCCACCAGATTATTTTCAGCATACAATATTGAGGAAGGTTTGCTGAGACGAAAATAGGGGCTGTAGAAGTCACAGATATCAAATAGTGCAGAGTATATGTTACTCTTAAATATAGCTTGGATATTTGGTTTGACTTCTGGTAAGGACGTATGGGTAAGGATATTAGATGTAATTTTGCTTGCATCCTTTATGGAAGACGCTAGTATGGAGTTCAGATAGAATACACTGTCCTTATAGGCGAATTTACTGTAAAGATCTTTCCCTCTATCCGTATAATTTTCAATACCTCTTGGATGCAGTATAATGAAGTCAAGTTTCCCGTTACTAGTCTCGCTATAAGGGGTATTGGTGCGATACACTCTAGTTTTCAAGTTCGAGTCCTCCTTCTTAATAAGTTATAGATTTACAACACAGGAAAGTTTACACAAAACTCAAATATGCCAGGTATTCTCATCTTCTCCGAAGTGAGAATACGCGCCCATATTTGAGAGGCGTAGTCTCAGTCAATTTACATATTAACCGTATAAATCAGTAGCTGATTTACGTACTGTTGTTAATTTCCAGATATAGGAGTTCACAGCGTAGGGAGAGGTGGCTCATGAGCGGAACTCTTGAGATTACGCTGAGAGCACACCCCTCCCCTAGATACTAAACGTATCCTTAGGACTAGTAAATAAAAACAGGTAGCCTGTTTGAATATTATCTGGAGAGAGGTTTTACAGGTATACTATTTATACTTGTTGAAAGTTGAATTAAGAAGAGTTGTGTCTTGACCGACATCGTCTGACGCAACTCTTCCAATTAATCTGAGAGAATTAAGAAGTAATTCTCTAGACCATAAACAAACGCAAGCATTACCTGTTATTTCAATATGAGGAGGATTTACTGTGGTAGTCACGGGCGTGTGTCATCTATTTATAGGCCGCCGCCGGTGACTACAACACTCACGCAGCATACCCCGCTTGGGGTATGCTATGAGAGTTTCAGTTAAAAATCAGTAACTGATTTTTATTATTGTTTATTCTAAAATGTGTTCATGCATTAAAGCTGCAGAGCCAGGGGATATGAATTTGAATCCATATCCCTGCTCTAAGCCTTTACATCAAAAAGAGACCTTAGAGGTCCCTGATAATAACCGGGTAACCCGGTTTATATTTTTAGAAATAGAAGTTTACTATATAAGTTGGCCGGTGGCGCAATGCATAATTGATCAGTGTCATGGCAACCGGCGGAACTTATATAACCTAAGAAGAGGTATGAACATTCCTATCGCGAAAACTACGTTGTAGCTGATGAATGTTCATCCACGTCTTCTTAATTTTTTCAATAAATAGGTACCCTATTTTATATTTTCTAAATAAACAGCTTAAAGAGAAGCACTCTTTAAGCTATTTATATAATATGATATTAAAAAGAATTTAAAAATATTTCTTCATCTAATTTATTCTTCTGTTCTTTCTCATAATCTGGAAGTGCCGTATGAACCTTAGAGGCACTATAAACCTTTTCCTTCTTTGAAACTTTCTCATATAGATTTCCTCGTTCCAAGGTTTCTTTTATTCTCTTGGGGTCTGATAAAACCAACTTATATTCTGAGAAAAGCTTTGCTAGCTCTTTTTTAGAAAGTTCCCTAGGGGTATTCACTTTCCTATCTATCAATAGGGTTCTAAATACTTTTTGTTTATCACTATCATTATCCGAAAAATCTAGTTTCTCTTCACTAAGATTGAATACATCTTCAATCAATCCAATACTACTTTCTACGATATTAAGGTCTTCAAAGTTCATAATATATATTCCTGTTCTTAAAATTTTAGCCGACCCACATTCTGCGTCTACCCGCTGCTTTATAATACTGAGCAGCCCATACTTCTAATATCTCAGCTCTTTTGTCATCCATACCTTGTACACTGTCCATATCAAATTCTAAAGATCCAAAAGCAGTAGATATAGATGGGAAATTTTTACGTATATTATATAAGGCTCGTTTCACGTCTACTAAAGCCAACTTCATAAATTCACTAACCATAGACTTCGGTATAGTGAAAAAATTAGGATCATGTGAAACTTTTATTTCTAACAAAAATTTCCTTAGGTAGAGATTATGAGGATATACTTCTACAATGTTCGGTGGAAAGTATCTATAAGTTATAGGTAAGGACGCAACCGAAGCTATATCTGCTCTGATCTGACGATCTAATACATTTATATCTTGTCCATATAGAAATCCTTCCCTAGTTCCGTAAACCACATCGTTAATTAGTTTGCTCACACCAATTATTCTTTTAGGTTCCATAATACTAATCGGGATTCTGAAAGCCCCCTTCTTACCTTCTAGTCTGGTGGAAGGATCTGTTGTGTCCAAAGTGAATCTAAACAAAGCAGGGTAATACTTAGAGAATTCCGGCAGAGTCTGTAATCTTATAACTTCTAACATGAATTCAGTGGAGACTTCTAGGAAACTGTGAGTTATTCCTAGTTCTAAACCCAACCATCTTATTAAGGTAGTAGTATTAAGATACATATAATCATCCAATAATTTCTTTCATGATTTTTTTACGTTGCATATACTTTTCTAGATTGATTAGAAAAGTTTCACCGCTATTAGTTTCTTCAATAACCAGTCTCATTACAGAAGGGCTCACTATGGAAAGACCAACTTTAGAGTTATCTAGATTGATATCCATGCCTTCTAGGATCGTTGCTACATTTTCAGAGTCATTCTTCATAAAATCTAAGAGAGCATCTTCGGTAATGGGGAAGACTTCAAAAGTCGGATTGAAATCTTCTCTTAATACCTTCTGCTGATAAGCTATTTCATGAGATGGAAAGAATACCCAGTCGTAGGTAGCAATTTTAAGAGGTTTTTTTACTTCTACGTAACCATTAGCGTTTTTAGTAATAGGCGCTACCCCTCTCATAGAGAAGGCTACTCGCATACCTTGTCTAATAGAATCTCGCATCATGAATCCCATAGGAGACATTGCACTTTCAATTAAGGCTTTGACTTTCTCTCCTTCAATACTGGTTTCGAGTATAATGTGGGAGACATTAGAGTGAGCTATCCATAATTGTCTTTGTAAAGACTTGTCCATAGGATGACCAGCTTCCCCCACCCAACTTCTATTTTTCTTCATTTCTACTATATGAGGTGAGTTTAAAGCGTCTTCTAATACTTCTCTAGAGTATACCCGTTTATTTCTATTTTTTAAAAAATCTTGAAGGTAAGCTTCAAATATAACAGAGTCACTGTTATTTTTTAAAAGGTTGCTAGAATGGGAAGGCATGCTTTCTTCATGGAGAATATAAGCTATAACTTCAGAGTTCTTCTTCATCGGCTGTAGTTCCTTTTATACGTTTAATATTTATATCTATTTAAATTTAATGTTTTGTTCCTATATATAGAACAAACTTTTAAATACTAGCTTTATAATAAATGAGGTTCTCAATGAGACAGTTAAAAATGTTCTTACGAAGCAAAGAAGAAATTCTGGCGAATCTTCTTGACGAAGCAAAGAAGAAAGATGATAAAGATATCGATAACGAAGATATCGATGACGAAGATGATAAAGATATCGATGACAAAGATATCGATGACAAAGATATAGATGACGAAGATATAGATGATAAGGATATCGATGACGAAGATGATAAAGATATCGATGACGAAGATATCGATGACGAAGGTATCGATGATGATGACGAAGGTATCGATGATGAAGATATAGATGACGAAGGTATCGATGTAGATGACGAAGGTATCGATGTAGATGACGAAGGTATCGATGATGATGACGAAGATGATAAAGATATCGATGATGACGAA
>Ga0265294_10007240_pt1 | contig 13214 bp, 3 predicted proteins | sample MunlanPumphouse3_FD_192504 | JGI IMG/M metagenome (GOLD analysis project Ga0265294, IMG submission 192504) | Groundwater microbial communities from a municipal landfill in Southern Ontario, Canada - Pumphouse #3 | ecosystem: Environmental > Aquatic > Deep subsurface > Groundwater | place... | reverse complement strand
AATCGAAAATTTCGGGAGAGAATTCCCAAAACCGTGCTGCATTTGAAATCCGAAACTTGCCCAATTATTTTCAAGATTCCATAATATGACCGGTATAAAACAAATAAAAGCTATTAGTATTGAAAAATATAATTCTTTTTTTAAAAACCAAAATCTGTGTTGTTTAGAAAACAATAAAAATAACATGATAGACGGAAAAATCATAACAGCGGTATATTTGGATAAAAATGCAAAACCAATTACAAAACCAAGCAAATACCAATAGTTCTTTTTTGAAGTTTCTATAATGTTAATAAATAAATAAAAAGATAACATCCAGAAAAGAGATAAAGGAGAGTCAGGAATTGTTACAACCGCGCCTAAAAATGAAAAAACAGGAAGAATATTAAGCAAGACAGTTCCGACAAATGCTGTTTTTTCATTAAATAACTTTTTTGCGGATAAAAAGAATACCCATGACGTCAGTATAAAAATAATAACGGACGGAAATCTCACGGCAAATTCATTTACTCCGAATATAGCCGTAAACAGTTTGACTATATATCCTATTAAAGGAGGATGATCATAGTAAGATAAATCTAAAAATTTAGAATAGACCCAATAATGAGCTTCGTCAACTGTTATTCCTATATGTCCTATAATTAATAATCTTATAAAAGTAGTTACTGAAGTAAGAACCCAAAATAATTTTTGATAGTATGACATTGATATCCCTTTGTAATGTTATTTTTTATAGAATACCATATTTCACGATTTCTCTTCAAGAAAAATTTATGTTTTTTTACAAAAAATATTGAAAAAATAAAGCATATATATTAGAATATATAATGATTATAGGGAGTCTTTTTAATGTCAAAGAAAATTTGCATAATTTTGCTTTTATTTTCAATGTTTATATCAAATGTTTTATTAAATTTGATAGGGGGATATTCTTTTTTTATGCAAAAGAATATTTATGGTTATGAAAATATAAATATTCAATACCAATGCAACGTAATAGTAAATATTCCTAAAAATTTTATAAATATGTGTGTCAAAGTAAGCCAGGAAATGAACTCTTTTAATGCTGTAAATGATAATTTTGTAAATATTAAAGCGAAAAAGAACAATAATTTCTCAGAAAATGAATTTGCACTCATGGCTAATTTTTCAAAATTCAAAATAATTAAAGCTTTTTATGACAGAATATTTGATAATATCGGATTATCTTACGGAACAAATATATATTATCTACTTATGATTATTCTTATATTTTATATTATAGGATATATAGGTTTGCTGCGTCTGTTCAATGATTCATTATATTATCATAGATTTTTTGGTAAACCGTTAAAGCTCTGTCTGCAATTTATCAGGCAGAGTTTTCTTTTGGAGATAAAATGAAAAAAATATCAATTTTTCTAAATATCCGAAAAATATGCTCAGTTCTGACGGCTGCTTCTTTTCTTATCTCATCTTTTACGGCAAACGCATATCCTGACGCTAAAAACGGCGTATCAAAAGACTCTTATTCAAAAATAATAGATAATTTAAATGTTATTAAACAGGAACACGGGAGAATAACTTCCGTAAAAGATTTATCAAGTGATACAACAGTTATTAATATTCAGGATTTACATTGTCATTTCCAAACGCAAAAGAATATAAGTGAATTAATTAAAGAAATAGCGGATAACTATCCGTTAAAGTCTGTATTAATTGAAGGCGGTTACGGGAATATAGACATTTCTTGGATTAACAGGATAAAAAATGCAGATTTCAAGAATAAAGTAGTTGAAAAACTAATGCAAGACGGTTATCTTACCGGAGCAGAATATTACGCGATACAAAATAAAAAATACAATATACTTAAAGGTATTGATCAAAAAGAAATACATCTAAAAAATCTTTCAAGACTTGCAAAAATAATGGAAGAAGAAAAGATATATGACAATATTCTTTCCAAAATTAACAAAGAAATAGAAATACTGAATAATTATTATACAAACGGACAAAATAAAAGATTTTCAAGAATATTGTCAAAATATAAAAGCGGAAAAATAAGTAATGTAAAATTTTATAAAATACTTTTTAAATACATTGAAAAAATAAACGAAAATCCCGAAAAATATAATAATATTATATCCGTAAATAAGAATATGTATCCCAATATATCCGGATATATTGGGATATCTAAGAAGTCAAATGAGATAAATACCAGACTTTTAGGAGTTCAATTACAGCAGTTTATAACCGTTTTGAAAAAAGAAATGTCTTATGATTCATACAAGAAATTGCTCAATGTAACAAACAATTTCAGCAATACGGAAAAATTAATTGACTTTCTAAGCAAAGTATGTGAAGCAAAAAAATTTGATTTAAGTAAAAATTTCAATGAATTAAATAAATTTATAAACATAAGAAAATCAAATAATCTTTTTAATCCCGTTGAATTGTTAAATGAAGAAAGAATCCTGACGGATCAAATAAGAATGGCATTGTCTTATGACAACACGGAATATGAGATAGCTTTTATAACAGATTTTCAGGAGTACTTTCAAAATTATCTTAAATATTCTTTAAATTCGCAGGATTGGCAATATTTTAAACAAGATTTTGATAAATTCAGATTATTGTATTCAAAATATGCCGTTATTGACAGACTAAAAGATATAGAACAAGATTTTGCATATATAAATGAGTATTATGATGTTAATTCAGACAGAAATAATATTTTTATCACAAATATATTAAATGATACCGATAAAGTCTTGAAATTTAATTATAAAAAAGAAAGAAATGCAGAGGAAATCCTTAAACAATCAAAAGAAATCATAATTGTAATAACCGGCGGATATCACAGTATTGACCTGCAAAATATCTTATCGTCACAAAATATTAACAGTATAATTATTACTCCCAATATTACGGACGACAACGGAAAGGCAAACAAAATATATGAAAATATAATTAAAGAGCAGAATAAACTTCTCTCTCAGGCATTAGCGTTTAAACTTGCATCCTGCGCTTCGAATACGGAACAAAAAACTTTATTAACCAAAGCCGCGGCGGAATTACTAGGCGATAATCTTGATGTCCTAAATACTTTATTAAACGGACAGATAGCCGTACATAAAGATTCTGAAGGAAATACAATAGTAAAATATCTTGATGATAATTCAGAAATAAAAATCAACATATCTTTAACAAAACGTTTAAAAAACAAAAATAAAAAAATAAAAAACATATTAACGGCTTCAATCAATCAAATATATGACTCAACCGATATAAAAGAATTAGAATCGATATTTCTTCCGGATACTTATAAAATAATAAAAAAATTATCTCTGCAACTTTTCAAAATGGGAATTTATTTTGGCAACGGACCTGTATTTGAAATAGTCAATTCAAAATTCAACGGTAAATATATCGACGGTATATCCCCTGAAGTTTACTCTACTTTTTTGCCTGAAATACAGAAAATGTTATTAACAAGGCAAATTGACAAAACTGATTCTAAAATATTTAATACAAACTTTAAAAATTCGGAAAACGATGAATATCTTAATACTTCTGACGGAAAACCAGTAAATTATTCTTTTGCCGATGACAATATTTTTATACCTGCAATAGACAACAGATTTAAAAGAAAATTATACAGAAAAACTTTTACCGCAGTTACAAAGATACTTGTAACTTTTATCGGAATTTTTGAAAATCAAAGACATTACCCTTATTTTGATATTTTAAAAAATTCAAAAAATAAAACAGAGCTTAAAAATATTGCGGGTAATCCGAATATCAAATTAAAGTATAGATTGTTTGCGCTTATGTATTTAAAGAAAAATGGTTTTTATATAAACAGTTCAATAAGTTCAGATATAAGAGACCGTTTTATTATTGAACTAAGAGACGGCGGTTTTCAAATAGAAAACAATTTTGATTTAAGAGCTCTTGTTACCGGGATTTTTTTATCGCTGGATTATTTTACGGAAAATCTTTTGAAAACTAAAGATAAAAACAGAATTTATGCAAGAATTTCAAAAGCCGTAATAGTAAAAAAAGGGAAAAAGAAAACAGTTGCAAATGCAGCGCTGTACTTTGCATATTTTGATCCCTTAACAATAGCGCACGAATTGGGACATAATATATTGTATGCTTTAGGCGTTCATGCATCAAATGAAACAGAACTGACTATTCATGAATTGTTCGCCGACGTAACGGCAAATATGTTTGGAAATATGTTTTCGGATTACAAAATTGACGAGAATGCAGTGCTATATGATTTATTCAATGATTCTTTTGATTATAATTACGTTTTTCAGGAAGAACATGATGCGGCACGGGGCTTTATAAATTTATTGATTAATACTTCATATTCGGCAAATGAATATATGAGATGGGAACGTCTTGCAAATATAATAATTGATTTTGTAACAAACAAGAAACACATAAGGCAGAAACAAGCGGAAGTTTTCCATTCAATAACATACAGTTATTTTACCGATATTGTTAATTCTGAAACACATGTGAGAGTCAATACATCAAAAATACAAGAAGTATTGTCAACTGAAAACTCATATACAGTCGTTAACGATATATTACAGGAAATTAAAAGTCTTTCGGAAAAAAGATATTCCGCAATAATAGACAAAATCAAACAAACCGTAATAACGCCTCAATCATACAGATATACAAAAAAATCTAAACTTGATTATAATGACGATTCTGTAATAATAAACAACATAATACTATCACAGCCGAATAAAATTTATGACATACTAAAAATTATAAAAGAGGAAATATTAAGAAAATTTTATTTTACAAAAAGTGAAATGGAAATATTGGTTTCAATAGACATTTTGCTTAATTCTGATATTCAGGGAACTTCCAGGAACTCTTTTATAACAAAATTAAAGCGATATCTGAAATATATACCTGATAAAAAAGCCTGTGACATGGACGATTACCGCAGACTTGAAGATTATATAAACGGATATGAATATCCTGAATTAACAATGAAATGGCTTAATAAAATGTTATTATTTTTTGGTAAAAAAGATTTTAATGAAAGACAGAAAATAATAACTGCAGTTGAATATCCGCTAATCATATTAGGAATGTTTATCCCTAATATAAGAACATGGTTTATAAACAAACATAAACCAGGCGCAGACATCGGCGAAAGATTAAATAAACTAGAAACAGTTACTGAAAACGAAATAATAAAATCTGTTGGTAAATCACTAAATGAAATTAAAAATTCAAGTTTTATAGTTAAAATAATTACAATAGTAAAAATAATGACGGATAAAACCGTAAAAACAGCAAATATAAAATACCATACTGAATTAAATAATGGATATGATGTCAGACACATCACAGTAGAATTCACGCCTTATATCCAAAATATGCCTTATATGTTGAAAAAAACGGATAAAGTTGCCGTTTATATATCAGATAATATCGCACAATTTAAAGATAAATATGAATTCAACAACACAGGACTGAATGTTGACGGACAAAAAATTTGGCAGATAAATATTGACGGAAACCTCGTATATGTTTCTCAAGGAGCAAATCCTCTGCAAATAGTAAAAACCATCAACAATACAAGAATAGTAAAAAATGATTTGGGAAAGATATTAAATGCAGAAAATGATATGAATTTGAGCATTGATTATTCTGTATTTATAGATAAAAAAAGCGACGGGATTTATTTCGATGACGGAATAATAATAACAAATTCAAATTTATACATAAATTCTATTACAAAAATATTCAATTCAGTTTCCGCAATGTATGCCCAAAAAACAATAATATCTCTTGAAACGGTTCAAGACGAAAAATTATATCAGGCATTAGCAAACGGAAACGTAAGAAAAACTATTTCGCAGCGTCAATTTGAATTCTTAAAAAACAGTTTTGAAAAAGAAAACAAAGATATTTTTCAGGAAATAAGCAACCTAAGAAAAAAAGGAATAGAAATATATATAAAATCTGATAAAAAAAGCGACAATTACGGAATTTACGGCATAAGCGGTGAAATTATAAACAATACAATTTACGATTATATTCTTGCTGATACTTCAGAATTGGAAATAATTGAATCAAACGTATCAATAAAAGATTTAGAGAATAAAATAATAAATTCAGATAAATCTTTGCTTGTAGGTATAGATACATTACAAAAAATATTCATGGATAACAGAGACATAACAGATGCATATGACGGATTGAGTTCTTTGCTGGGACATATTAAAATAAAATTCGGATTGCACGGTATTAACTCAAAAGACATGAGAAATTTTGCTTACTCCATAAATATTGACGACATACCTTTATTAACTGACGATTTACAAAAAAACAAAATGATAAAATCATCATTAAATGATTTTATAAATATTTTTAATATAGATAAAAACAATGTCATAAGCATAATACTAAACGACATAAAAATCAATGATGCCATGAAAAATATATTTTTAGATATTATCAAAGAAAGAATTTTAGTTAAGACAAAACTATCCGAACAAAATAAAGAAAACGGATTAAAAGATAAAAAATTGGAAATATTATTAGGAAAAGTTTTGCTTTTACAAATGTCTAATGATGATAAAACAAGTTTGCTTTCTGAACTTAATATTTTTAAAGGTAATGAAAGCGATATGAAAATAAAAGTGAATGAATTGTATATGAAAGCTTTAACAGATAATGATCCTCAAACAATAAACACGATAATTGAATTAATTTTGGTTTATTCTGAAGAAATTAAAGCCGGCGAAAAGATAAAAGCAGATGATATTAATTTAGCTTCTTACAGAAAAATGCTGGCTGCGGCATAATTTTATTTTTTGGATTTTTATTATGATTACAATAAACTTATTATCAAAATCTTACGGAACAAGAATACTCTTCAAAGATTTAAGTTTTAATATAGGCAAGAACGAAAAAATCGGACTTGTTGCAAGAAACGGCTGCGGAAAAACGACATTGTTAAAAATGATTACAGACTGTGAAGAGTATGATTCCGGAGAGATTCAAATACCGAAAAATTATAAAATAGGATATTTAAAACAACATATAAATTTTAATCATAAGACAGTAATAGACGAAGTTGTTTCCGTAATATCGAATGAAGAAACTGAAAACAAATGGCAGGCTGAGAAAATTTTATTCGGACTCGGCTTTTCTAAAGAAGATTTACTTAAAGATCCTTTAAAATTTTCAGGAGGATATAAAATAAGAATAAATCTGGCAAAAATACTTTTGTCTGATTCTGATATGCTTTTGCTTGACGAGCCTAATAATTATCTTGATATTGTCGCAATAAGATGGCTTGTCAGATTCTTAAAAGCATGGAAAGGAGAGCTTATTTTAATCACACATGACAGATCTTTTATGGATCAAGTCGTAACTCATACGGTAGCTATACACAGATATAAAGCAAAAAAAATAACAGGAAATACGACAAAACTTTATGAACAAATCGAAAAAGAAGAAGAAATTTATGAAAAAACAAGACTTAATTACGAGAAGAAGAAGAAAAAAACAGAACTATTTATAAGAAGATTCAGAGCAAAAGCACGGTTAGCCGGAATGGTACAATCAAGAATAAAATGTTTAGAAAAACAAAAAGACATTGAAGAACTTACGGAACTTGAAACTTTAGATTTTTCTTTTAACAGTATTGATTTTCCGGCAAATAAAATGATGAGCATACATTCTTTAAAATTCGGATATAATCCTAAAAATATTTTAATAGATCATTTGAATTTTGATTTATTAAAAAAAGAAAGAATTTGCGTAATAGGAAAAAACGGGAAAGGAAAATCAACTTTATTAAAACTCCTTGCAGGAAGAATTAATCCAATAAGCGGGAATATAAAAACTCACCCTGAATTAAAAACAGGATATTTTGTGCAATCAGACGCCGCTGATTTAAACGAGAACGATACAGTTTATGAATCTATAGCGTCTTCCGCTCCGGAAATACTTCCGCAGGCTGCAAAAAACATATGCGGTTCTATGATGTTTTCAGGCAATGACATGTTTAAAAAGATATCCGTCCTTTCAGGAGGAGAAAAAAGCAGGGTATTACTCGGAAAAATTCTTATGAAACCCGCTCATCTATTACTTCTTGACGAACCTACAAATCATTTAGATTTGGAATCAACAGAATCTCTTATCAATGCGATAAATGATTTTGAAGGATCGGTCATGGTGGTAACTCACAACGAAGAACTGCTTCACAGCATTGCAGATAAACTGATAATTTTTGACAGGAATAAAGTAAGTTTTTTTGACGGAACTTACGGAGAATTCCTGCAAAAACAAGGATGGGAAGACGAAGGAGACAATATTAAAATAAATATAGAAAAGGACAAGAAAAAATTCTATACAAAAGAAGATATTAAAAAAATGAAAGCCGTTTTAATTCAGGAGAAATCAAAAGAATTAAAACCTCTCGAAAAAAGAATAAAAGAATTAGAAAGAGAAATACAGGAAAAAGAAAAACAGATAGAAAACATTACGTCTTTATTGCTTAAAGCATGCGAGGAAAAAGATATTAATTTCCTTGCCGAAGGTCCGAGACAAAGCAAAGAAATAAAAAAAAATTTAGATATATTATATGAAAAGTTATTCGAAAAAACACAAATTTTTGAAGAAAAAGAAAAATATTTTAAAAAAGAAATATATAATCTTGAAAACTGATTTGGGGGAAGAATGAAAAAGATACTTTCAGTAACTGTTACATGTTTTGTTTTGTACTCTTTTATTTTTGCTGATGTAATACATGGAATTATGTTATTGGAGCCGGCTTCTTTAATATCATCATCAATAGGAATGGTTTCCGGCAGTTTTATCAACAATGATAATAAAGAAACTGTTGTATTTATACAGGATTTACACTCAAATCCGTCAGTACAGAGAAATATATCAAAGATTATAGAATCTTTTGACAAAAAAGCAGGCGTAAACAAAATACTTATAGAAGGCGCTCCTTTCGGAGAAATTAACAAAGGAATTATAAATTCTTTAAACAGTTACGATATATATAAAATAACAAATAATTTGCTTGAAAAAGGATTGTTTACCGGAACTGAATATTACGTTTCAAATAAAAACAAAAATATTCCTTTATACGGACTTGAAGATTGGAATACATATTTATCAAATATAAAAAGAGCTGCAGAAATACAGAAAAACAGAAACTATATTCAAAACTTATACGAAAATTTTAATAAAGAAATTCATAAAAAAGTAAAAAATTCCGCTAACCTGGCTAAATATGCAGAATTTGATTTATCGGATAATAAGCTCTTAAAAAGAATAAATATGCCTGTTCTTAAATACGAATCTCTTCAACAGTACCTGCAATTAGCAGATACATCACATAAATTCAACTCAAAACAAATAATAAAAGAACATAACAGTTTTATAACGGAATTAAAAACAGAAATCCCTTTTGACAGATATAAAGATATACTTAATAAATCAAAGAAAAATAACCAGTATGAATATTACATTTCTCTTTACGCTGAGTTTAATACAAATTATTCTAATTTTATAAATAAATACAAAAATCTTTATAATTTCCTTGAATATTCTATTCAAAAAGAAAAAATAAACGAAATATCGCTTATATCCCAGCAAAATAAATATTTTATAGATTTTATGAAATCTTTGTCTGCAATGCAGAAAAACAGTAAACAGGAAAGTATTTTTATTCTAAGAATGACATATCTCTTGGGTTCTTTCTTAAGACTAACAATATCTGAAGAAGAGTATGATTATTTTATAGAAAATTATGAGAAATATATAAATTTATTACCCAAATATTTATCCGGAGAATATGAATATATCTATGCTGATTTATTTGATTATGATGAAGTTTTCGATTATCATCAAATAAACAAAGACAGAAATAAAATATTCATTAATAATATAAAACAATTATTAAAGAATAATCATCAAAACGATAAAAAAATCACTGTAGTCGTCGCCGGGGGATTCCATACCGCAGTTTTAAACGGCTTAAAAGAAAACGGTATTTCATATTTACTGATCACTCCTTTTGTAGAAGAAAATACAAACATAAAAAACTATAACAGTATAATAGCAAGCACAATCAATGACAATTTTTCAAAACAGGCGCTCTCTCCAATTCCTTTAATGCTGGCAAACAGTTCTGATATTCCTGAAGGAACAAGAATTTTCTTTTTTCAAAAACTTGTTGAAGCTCTTGCCGAAACAGACACATCTCCTGAAGCATTAAAACAAGCGATATCAACATTATCGAGGGAAATATTGATATTTGACAATCCTGTCGCGATAAATTATGACCAAAATAAATTTTCTATTATTATAGGGAAAAGTAAACTTTCATTTAAAATAACTGACGGGCATGTATTAATAGATGAGGAAAGCAGAATTACCGATAAAAAAGAGAAATTTTTCAAAAACAACATAATATCTTTTATAAAAAACACATTCCATATATTTCAGGCGTCTTACTTGGTTTTAAAACCTGAATATTCAACAAATTTATTTTCTAAAAGAAGTGACAAAAGTCCATCTTTCGTTTCTGCAACATTCTTTAATCTATTGCATCTCAATAAAATCGCATATAAATATATGATGGAATTCGGGAATGCTCTTGTCGGGAACGGGAAAGCCGTAAAATACAAAGATATGAAAATCAATGTCAACGGAATTGATAAAAATATTAATATTATAATTGAAAACCAATTGGCAGATTATATATCAAAAGATGATATGCAGTATATATTAAATGAAGCGATGTCCAGAATAAAAAACAGCGAAGCGAAAGTAAAAGATACTGTTGTTATCGGCTTGCTGTCAAAATCAACAAATTTATTTGAAGATCATTTAAACAACGGATTTATAGGCGTTAATGAAGCTATATTTAAAATAAGCAATGAAACAGTAATGGAAGCTTTTTTAAAAGTCGGCATAATTCATGAATTTGCCCATGAATTAAAAGGAAAAGTAACTGCTCAAAATTATAAAACGACAGAGGATGAACTTATGTTTTCCGACATAAAATTCATAATTGAATATGTCGGAAACAATCTTAAAAATGATGATAAAGAAAAACCATCCGGTGCAAATGCATATGACGAACAAACAAGAAAAATTATTCTTAATTCTGTAAGAGAAATATTACCTGATAATTTAAGATTCTTAAGAAAACTAAAAAATTATAAATTTAAAATTATTGATATTATAGATTTTATAAAACGAAAAGACTTCCTTATGGACGGAAGAAAAGGTCAGTTAAAACATATAGAATATGAATATTTGGATAATAATCTCGAAGCACAAAGAGAATTTTTTTCAAATTTAACAGTAAACAACGACGGAACAATGCAGCAGTTTCTTGATGAACATGTAGACAAAAAAAGGATAAATGACGTTTCCGACAGAATAAACAATCTCCTTGCCCATTTGAGAAATGTCATTGAATCATCTGATATAAATGATAAAGAAATTGAAGATAAAATTGTCAAAGATTTTGAAAATAATATCTACAGCTGTTTAAATCTTATGTACAAAAAAATGCCGAAATATCTATTCGGTAAATATTACAACGAAAAAGTCGTTATAGCTGATCATGCTCTCAATCATTCTATTGAAGTTTTGTCATATACTATTGATATTCTAAGCAGAGAAATTTCTTCTTTTCAAACTTTAGATATCCAGTCTCTCGTATACTCCGCATTTCTTCATGATATTTCATGTTCTTTTTTAAGATTAAATCATGAACTTAACTCGGCTACTTTTGCAAGAAGCATTCTCTCGGGAACTCTTGAAAGTTCAAAAGTAGATAAAATAGAAAAAATATGTCTTGGACATAAGAAAATAAAAAACGGCGTTCAAAGAGAAGAACATTCAATATATGAAGCAAGGCTTTTACATGATGCCGACGGTTTATCCGCAGTTTTGGATTTAAATAGAATAATCGGCGTATGGCTGACTCAGAAAGATCCTTTTATAAATGAAAACATTTCTATCGAAGGCAGAATTAAATTGATAGAAAATAACATATATTTAAAAACGCAGGGCGGAGACACAATAAATGATTTAATGAGACAATTCTTGAGAAGGAATCCTAATTTATATTTAACAAACGGCGCAAAAGAAATTATAAAAGCTTCCAAGTCCGATCCGCATACCGTAGAAAAGTTTATTCGTTCCGAAAAGACAGTCAATGCTATTCTCAATTCAGGAATGCACATTAAAAATGAGGACATTGACGAAGCCGTAAAAATCATAAATCAGGTTTTGCCGCATTTAATACCTGATTACTCAAAATCAGACCGGCTGACTGATACGGATATTGAAGAGAAAGATTCGGCATTCGGATTTAAATCAAAATTATTATTGTTTAAACAAATACTTTCTTTTATGATCACCAAACAATTTGATTTCAAGCAAAATATTGCTTTGTCTGATATACACGGAGGATATGCCAGATTAATAGAACTTATAATAAATTTAGTAGACCCGACATACGATATTAACGGACTGTCTGAAAAACAAATAGAAAAAGAAATTATTGACAGATTATCCTATCCTGGCAATACAGAAACTTTTTATATATTGGGAGATATGCTTGACAGAGGCAGCAGGCAGGTTGAGTCATTTCAATTTATAAAAAAAATTATGGATACAGGAAAAGGTAAGTACGTAATAGGCAATCATGATCTGTATGCTTTCATGAATTTACTCGGACTGCATCTGCCGTATTATGAACATTATAAAGGGATTCCTGCAGACTATACGGATTTTACCGGAAGAAACGTAAAAAAACTTCTTGAATTAAAAAGAGCTACAGATCCTAAAACTGTAAATAACAAATTGTATTGGGCTGCACAATTTGACAATTATATGCAATATGCCGATTCAAGGCAAAAAACGATATGGAACAAAAAAGAAAAAGAACTTCAGGATTTGTTTAACAAAGCTTTCGGTTTTAAACTCGACAATAACGGGAAAGATATTTTAAATAATCCGTATAACTCAATTTTTGAAAAAGACAGCGATTTATTAAATTTTCATAAAAAGTTTTTCGGAAGAAATGTAGGAATAGTCGTTTACACAGGCATCAGAGCCGCTGATAAAATGTCGATAAACTGGTGGATTGACAGACAAAAAGAGTTGCAAAATTTAAAAGAAAGATATCCTAACCTTGCCGATTATTGGAAAAT
>Ga0265294_10007239_pt1 | contig 13216 bp, 16 predicted proteins | sample MunlanPumphouse3_FD_192504 | JGI IMG/M metagenome (GOLD analysis project Ga0265294, IMG submission 192504) | Groundwater microbial communities from a municipal landfill in Southern Ontario, Canada - Pumphouse #3 | ecosystem: Environmental > Aquatic > Deep subsurface > Groundwater | place... | reverse complement strand
GCTGTGAAGAATTGGGAAAAACTGATATGTAAAGGTCAAACTTTACCAAAAAACAAAGCGGGAAGCTGGAAGTATTACCAGTTTCCCCGCTTTTTCATGCGATATATTAGTCTACTGCTACCATTACATTAGAAGCTTTAATAATTGCATAAGCTTCCTTTCCAACTGCTAGACCCAGATTTTCTGCTGATTCTTTGGTGATAATGGAAACGACAATGTCTCCGCCTGGAAGTTGTATTTGTACCTCGGTGTTAACCGTTCCTGGGGTCAACTTGACTACTTTGCCCTTTAAGTTATTACGTGCACTGAGCTGCATTTGTCAAAACCTCCCTTCACCCCTATTTCTTTTCCCTACAAGTACATTTTATCATATAAAGAACATTTTGGTATTATTATAACGCTGCTAATTGTTCACCCTGCCAGCGGACCCTGCTGGAATCCCGGGTAACACAGCTGTAAAAGTGTCTAGTTTTCAGGTACGGTTTCAAACCGCAGTTCAACCTTGAACAAATCACCATCGATTTTTACAGAAAACTTGCCACCGCAGACCTCGGTGAAGGTTTGGGCAATGGACAGTCCTAGTCCCGATCCTTCGCTGCTTCGAGATTTGTCTCCGCGCACAAACCGCTGCAGTATTTCATCTTCATCGAAGGTCATTTCGTAGTTGGCCGTATTTTTGATGGTGGCCAGTACTTCTTTACTGTCCACGGTTAAATCAACAAATACCCGTGAACCTGAAAGGGAATACTTCAGTGTATTCATAATCAGGTTTTCCAGGACCCGGTATAGTTTTTTGCCATCACTGGTGATGTACATGGGTTCATCAGGAATATTAATCCGGAAAGTGAGACCGGAGGCGGTAATTGGTTCTTCCATGTCGGCCAGGGCCTGTTTAACCAGACGGGCTAAATCGATTTTCTCCATATCCAGGGCCAGGTTGTTACTGCTGGCCTTGGACAAATCGAACAAATCCTGAATCAGGTTCTTCAAATGCTCCGATTTTTGGGCCAGAATTCTAGTGTAATCGTTTACATGTTCGGGCAGTCCCTCTTCTTGGTTCAGCAGCTCAACGTAGCTGATAATAGAGGTCAGAGGGGTCTTTAAATCGTGCGATACATTGGTAATGAGATCGATTTTCATGCGTTCGGATTTCATTCTTTCGGTGACAGCAGTGCCCATACCCTCCTGAATGGAGTTGAGGTTTTGCACGGCAAGGTAAATGTCGGCATCCTCTGCTACCTCCAAATGGGTTTCCATATCACCGTTTTTAATAAGCCCAATGTGATCCATCAGTTTGCCCAGGTCGGTCAAGGTCGCGTCGTAGCGCTTTAGATAGCGGTAAATGAGGTATATTCCTGCACCGACTATCATTAAGGCCAGCAGAAATGCCGTAACACTCAAATAACCAATGGCTATCATTACAAACATGACTGATATCAGAGCCATAACTGCTTCGGCTGCTACCAGCATATAGGCTCGTTTCAGCATCGACTTTTGCCAGGGATACCTTTTTTCATATTTGCGGTACCAGGTTAAAAGAGAGTTAATCGAGTTGGGGGTGAAAAAGTTTTTACCGTTGACAATCAAATCAATTAAGATAAGGTAAAACCACCAGAAGCAAGCAATTAAGATGCAACTGATAAAGGTAACACCCAGTACCTGGTCAACTGGAGCGCACCAACCCGGATAATAGTGGAAACCAAATCCCCCCAAAAAAACTAAAACCAGGAGGGCAAGAAATATCTTAACTTCCAGCCACATTCGGTTTGACCAGGAGGCCAGTTTACGGTCAAATTCGCGCTTGGATGGACGATTGATTATTGCCAAGACCAGCAACAACAATCCCACTACCAGGAGGCCAATATAAATCCAGCTCATGGTAGACAGGAACTGCTGCTCCCCATAGTATATGGAATGACCGTACGGGTTTTCCACCAGGGTATCCTTGACTGCCAGCACGACCTGGACATTGGACAAATATTTGGGAGTAAGGTTATAGATATAGCCATTAAATATTCTCTGATAGCCGCTATCAAGTCTCTGTATATCGATCGCTTTACCATGGTCAATCACCCGCAGCTTTTCCCCATCAAAATACCAGCAGTAGCTATATCCGGCAGGCAAGGCCGGTGTCTTTCCTGAATCAGAAAGAGAAGACGGCTCCGGCGTGATATTCTGTACGAGAAATTTGTTACTTTTGTTAACTGCATAATACTTCAAGTTTGCTCCCTCATTATCCAGGATGCTTTTAGTTATTTCCATGGAGTTGGTATCCTGAGATGAAGGGTCAGCTACCAGAGAAAAAAGTTGCCCATAATAGTCAGCTGTCCGCTGCTTGAAGACAGTGCTGTTTTTATAGTCAATAAAAGGAGCCTTCAAGGCCTCCCCATTTCCTCCTGAGTGTCCTAACATACAGAGAACAGAAATAAGCAGGCCGATCATAATACTAACGGCCAGAAAAAAACACAGCCAGGCTGTAAACGGTTTAAATTTTTTCAATTTTGTATCCAATGCCCCATACCACCTTTAAGTATTTAGGCTCTTTCGGGTTTATCTCGATTTTTTCCCGGATACGGCGAATATGTACCATAACCGTATTTTCTACTTTGTAGGCTGGTTCTTCCCAGACCCGCTCGTAAATTTCCTCAGCCGGGAAGATGCGCCCGGGAAAGCGCATTAATAGCTCCATGATCTTCGTTTCCGTGGCGGTCAATCTGACCGGTTCGCCATCAACCGTCAGGGTATGGCTTTCCAGGTCAAAACACAGCCCGCCCGATTGCAGGAGGTTGGCCCGGTTTGTTACATTGACATCCCCCAGGCGGAGATAGCGCCTTAACTGCGACTTGACCCGGGCCATAAGCTCCATGGTGTTGAAAGGCTTGGTGACATAATCATCGGCACCCATGGAAAGCCCCAGTATTTTATCCGTATCTTCAGATTTGGCCGATAAAATGATTATAGGAATGTTTTTCTCTTCACGAATCTTCAGGGTTGCTGATAGTCCATCCAGTTTTGGCATCATCACATCCAGGATAATCAGCTGTATGTTCTGGGTGCTGATAATATCGAGGGCCTGCAAGCCATCATAAGCCTTTAGCGTTTCATATCCCTCATTCTGGAGGTTGATGGCGATAGCGTTTACGATTTCCCGGTCATCATCGACCACCAGGATCCGTTGTTTTTCCACTCATATCACCACCTTTCATTCCGTAAATATTAAACCCGAGAACCTTAGCTATACTTTAATGGGCGAGGCTGACAAAAAACCAGACAAATTTCTTAAGAATTTCTTACATTGGCCTGCAGCAGGGCATAGACATATGAAAAGAGCTGAAAAAATCCCGTTTCATATCACTTTAAGGATGTTCAAGGTCTCTATCTGTTCGGCCATCAAATCAAAATCACGATCATTGTGCAGAAGCAAAAGATTGTTTTCTATTGCGGTGAGTGCAATTAGAACATCTATTGTGCTGCGGGGTGTTATACCCTTACGGCGCAGGTCAAAATAGAGCCGCGCCGCCTTTTCATAGGTGGCGGTCTCCACCGGCAAAAAATAAATGATTTGGGTGGAAAGATAGTCATGCAGTTGTTCATATTCTTTTTCATTTCGTGCACCCTGCAAAACTTCCTGAAAAGTATAGCAGGAAAAACCGAAATCTATATTACGGGACAAGATTTCACTAAAAAGCTGAATTTTATCATTGGTTTGGCCCTTGAGAAAGTCGATGAGTACCGAAGTGTCAACCAGTATCATTTTCTTCCCTCCCGCATCGCCCGGTAATCATAATTGTCGGCAAACTGTATTTTGCCGCGCAGTTCTTTCAAGTCCTTGCGGGTACGGCGCTCTACGAATTCCATAATGGCTTTTTCTACAACTTCCTTTTTAGTTTTTAGACCTGATACTTCCATTGCCTTTTGCATCAAGGTATCGTCTATAACAATATTAGTGCGCATGGTTATACACCTCCTTATACACACAATAGTATGCATGAATTGTTCAGTCAATTCAATAATTTCCTTGATAGATTACATAGCATGTAAGGGATATATAATTTGCCGTATAAAGATGAAGTGTAATAGAATATAATCGTTAAATGTTTCTGGTAATCTCAAAGAGGGGGAGATAATTGGTGAAAAACCGGAGTCTATGGATTGTTCTTGCAGTTGTGGCCATAATCCTCATATCAGGTGTTTCTATGTACAATGGCATGGTTAGTACCAATGAAGCAATTGACAGTAAGTGGAGCCAGGTGGAAAATCAGTTGCAGAGGCGCTCTGATTTGATACCAAACCTGGTTGCAACCACCAAGGGTTACGCTGCTCAGGAAAAAGAGATATTTACTCAGGTTGCCGAAGCGCGCAGCAAACTGGCCGGAGCCAATACCGTGGGAGAAAAAGCTCAGGCTGATTCAGAGCTGGGCAGTGCCCTTAGTCGCTTGCTGGTAGTGGTGGAAAGATACCCGGAACTTAAATCAGATGCCAACTTCCGCCAACTAGCTGATAACCTGGCTGGAACCGAAAATCGCCTGGCGGTTGCCCGGAAGGACTATAATGATGCCGTCCAGGCGTATAACACCCGCATTAAGAGATTCCCCAGTAATATGGTGGCAAATATGGCCGGCTTTACAGCCCGCGAATACTTTAAAGCTGCTGATGGTACCCAGGAGGTACCCCAGGTTCAGTTCTAGCACAAGCCTACTAGTTCGTCAGGAGATGATAATGTGCGCAAGAAGTTATTACTGTTAAGTATGATAATGTTGTTGGTATTTGCAGCCCCTGCGCTGGCAGCTATGGATATACCGCAGCCAGATAGTAATTTCTACTGCCTTGACCATGCCGACATGCTGGCAACGGAAACCGAGAATGCTATCATTAATGCCAGCCAAAACCTGGAGCAAAAGACGGGAGCCCAGATTGTCGTTGTCACCGTCCCTACTTTGGGAGAAGGGGTAGTTTTGGAGGATTATTCTCTGGAACTATTTCGCCAATGGGGAATAGGGGATAAGGAGAAAAATAACGGGGTCTTACTGCTTATTGCCCAGGAAGAAAGAAAAAGCCGGGTTGAAGTAGGTTATGGTTTGGAGGGGGCCTTACCTGATGCCAAGACAGGAAGGATTCAGGACGATAATCTAATACCCTTCTTTAAAGAAGAAAAGTATGACCCTGGGGTCATAAATACCTATAATGCTCTATTAAAAGAAGTGGCGGCAGAATATGATATTCCCTATGAGCCGATTTCATCCGGCACATCCAGTCCACCTGCAACCAATAAAAATGGCCTGTCCTGGCCTGCTATTATAGGCATATTAGTGATGTTATATATTATATTCCGTATGATTCGTTCAGGTGGCTCTTCCGGTGGAGGGCCTCGCAGTGGTGGCGGAGGAGGATACTACCGTGGTGGAGGTGGCTACTTTGGTGGCGGCTTCGGTGGTGGTGGAGGTTTTGGCGGTGGCGGTTCCGCAGGCGGCGGAGGCAGCAGCCGCGGTTGGTAAGGTGTGAAGTCAGGTAGTGCTTTAACGTACCTGGCTTTTGTTTTGCAAAAGGACGTAGAATTTCTCTATGTTGGCATGTTTACAAAAGAAGTTTGGTATTAGTCCGATTATTTGATAAAATGAATACAAACATTTACTTACATCTATCCATGCAACTGGAGATTTTACCGGAGGGGGGGGACAGAATTAGCATGTCGGATTGTTTGTTTTGTAAAATTGTGACAAAAAGCATACCGTCCAAAATAGTATATGAAGATGAAACGCTTATTGCTATTGAGGACATCAATCCTTCGGCTCCGGTGCACGTTCTTTTAATCCCTAAAAAACACATTGCTTCCCTTCACGATACTAGTGATGCTGATAAATCGCTTCTGGGTCATATTCAACTGGTAGCTGCACAAATAGCCAGGGAGCAGAATATCGCTGTAGATGGATATCGTCTGATTAATAATTGTGGTACCATGGGTGGACAGGAGGTTATGCACCTGCATTATCACCTGCTGGGTGGCAGGGAAATGCTCTGGCCTCCGGGCTAAACTTGACTTAAACGGCTACATGATAGTAAAATATATGGGTATTTATTTCAGCCTAGTCGGATGAGGGGAGGGAAACAATGAGCGAAGTAAAAGTAGGAAAAAACGAATCCCTTGATAGTGCTCTTAAGAGATTTAAACGTTCCTGCCAGAAGTCAGGGGTTATGCAGGATATTAGAAAACATGATCATTATGAGAAGCCAAGCATCAGGAGAAAGAAGAAATCTGAAGCTGCCCGTAAGAAAAAGAAATTCTAAGTGGTCAGTGTTTCAGAAATACCTTCCCGAGCAGCTGAGTAAAGACAAATCGCATTAGTGGTAAGGGATGTATAAAGAAGAGTAACCGGTCCGCAGGACATGGGTAGAGTAAAAAGTTCTTATGCCAGGCATTAAAGGCCGGCAGACGACCATTTAACCAGATAAATGGTACGGGGGTTACTTAAAACCGAAAACAGGCTCGGCAAGCGATAGACGTTTGCCGGGCTTTTTAATTTGTTTTTAAGCTTGAATCTGGGACTGCAGATGTATGATAATGATAGAAATGTAATCTAATAAAGGCTCTAAAGGGGTGAAGGCTATGAGTTTTATGAACAGGGGCATGCAAAACAAAAAACAAAAAACCCTGGTCGCAATTATAGTAGGGGTAGTTATATTATCATTTCTAGTAGGCATTGTGGCCGTATCTTTTTACTAACTTTACATCTCTTCCTGATTAGAGTGTCAAGGGGACGGGGTTGTTGACACACACTAGTGTGTGTCAACAACCCCGTCCCCTTGACACTCTGACCCTTTCTTTAGGCTTTGGCCGGGAGAGGGTCTTATTTTTGAATGTACGCCGCTTTAATGACATATATTTGAATGGAAGGTGCTAAATAAGGCCTGAAAGAAATGGGGGTGCCTTGATGGAAAAACGTAAAGACGCCATCCGGCAGGCTATGGCAGAATTTCTGGATATACCCAGGGATCTGGTGCTGGATTTACCCAAGGTGACAGTAGTGGGTAGAAATGAGCTGTATATTGAGAATCACCGGGGGGTTATTGAATATAATCTTAACCGCCTGCGGGTAAACTTGAGCCGTGGTTATCTGGAGATTGAAGGAAATGAGCTGGAGATTAAGGCTTTGATGGCTGACGAAATGAAAATTACCGGCGAAGTACTGGTTATAAAGTATATGGACTAACGGGAGGGAAGCATGGCTAATAAGCTATTTGACCAGGTAGGGGGAACTATAAAGGTTGCGCTTAAGGGTAAAAATCAAGAAAAAATCATCAATATGGCGTCCAGCCGCGGGATATATATATGGGATATTAAAAAAAGCGGGGATGATTTGAATTTTAAGGTGCGAACCAGCGGTCTAAAAGCTCTGCAGTCTATTAGCGAAGAGAATGGCTATGATCTTGATGTAACGGAAAAACAGGGGTTACCTTTTTATCGCAACCTGTTTCGAAGAAGATTGGGATTTTTTACCGGGGCCTTAATCTTCGTCCTGGCCCTTTATATTATGTCCTCATTTGTTTGGTTTGTAGAGGTTAATGGTAATAAGAAGGTAGAGACCAGTAAAATTATCCTTACCGCGGCCAAACACGGTGTATACCAGGGAGCGGCTAAATGGAATTTTAGCCGCATTGAGGTAGAAGAGGCTATGCTGCGGGATCTTGGCGAATTAAGTTATGTTAAGCTTGATATTCGAGGGGTGAAGGCCCGGATTCAGGTAGTAGAAAAAATCCTGCCTAAAACTGATATTAGTGGCCCTTGTCACATAGTAGCTACCCGGGATGGGGTTATTGAGGAGGTATTAGCCCTGGAGGGCCAGGCCAGTGTTAAGACCGGGGATGTAGTTAAGAAAGGCGATATTCTGATATCAGGTGTGGTTTTTCCCGAGAAAAGCCCTTATATAGTGAGTAGTGAAGAGGAGGAGAAAGAAGAGGAACCAGAACAGGAAGCCTACACCGTAAGAGCACGAGGGCAGGTTAAGGCTCGGGTATGGTATGAAGGTTATGGGGAATGCCGCTTGCATGAAGAGAAGCTGGTTTTAAGCGGTAGGAAACTAAGCAAAATATATATTGAAACGCCCTGGAAAACATTTTTTGTAAAAGGTCAAAGGGAAAAGACCTACCCCCTTTATGAGCAAGAGGTTAAGAAAAGGATAGTAAAGAGTCCACCAGGTGAGTTTGGCTTTTTTCAGGTAGAACTAAAGGAGAAAACTAAAAAAACTCGCGATTTTACCGCAAAAGAAGCAGTTAAGATCGCCCGGGAGCAGGCTATGAAAACACTGGTCCGGAAAATGGGTAAAAACCCTAAAATCAGCGAATCCCGGGTCGACATACTTTCTCGCCCCAGCGACCCCATATTACGAGCTCGGATTTCAGTTGAGACTATAGAAGATATAGCTACTGCGCAGCCTATAAATATATCCCCAAATAGTAATTGATTAGGCATATATGCTATAATAACTAAGAAATTGCTATAGTAATTATTTAAGGACGGCCACTAAAATTTTAGGCAAGAAATAGGGGGACTTTTATTGGCGGAAAAGGAAGCCAGAATATCTCTTAAGGACAATAAAGAAGCGGCCATATTTTTTGGCAGCGGGGATGATAATTTTAAATACTTGAGAAGTATATGCCCGGCGGATATTTCTGCCCGGGGTGCAGATATTTATATTAAGGGTAATTCTGAAGATGTAAATCTTTCCTTTGATCTGGTACGAAATTTAATTGACATAGTTGAGAGTGAAGAGCAGTTAAATATCAGCGATATCAACTACATGAACAATCTCCTGCAGCGGGGAGAAAAGACCAGGCACCGGGATATTGTCTCCGGTACTATTGTAACTACTACCCGGGGCAAGGCTATAAAGGCCAAAACCCTGGGACAGAAGCGCTATGTTCAAGCTATCATAAGAGATGATGTAGTTTTTGGGATTGGTCCTGCCGGTACTGGAAAAACTTATCTGGCTGTAGTAATGGCGGTCAATGCCCTAAAAAATAAAGATGTAGAACGTATTATTCTAGTGCGACCGGCGGTGGAAGCAGGAGAAAAACTGGGATTTCTGCCGGGAGATTTTATTGAAAAGGTTAATCCCTATTTGCGGCCTTTGTATGATGGGCTGTTTGATATATTGGGCGTAGATGTTACCCAGCGTTATTTAGAAAAGAACATTATTGAAATTGCTCCGCTGGCCTATATGCGAGGGCGTACCCTTAATAATGCTTTCATTATCTTGGATGAAGCCCAAAATACCACCCCCCCGCAGATGAAAATGTTTTTAACCCGGCTGGGTTTTGGCTCCAAGGCGGTTATTACAGGTGATATAACCCAGGTGGACTTACCTAAAGAAGAGTATTCAGGTTTAATTGAGATTCAGAAGATACTGGGTAAGGTAAAGGGTGTGTCCTTTGAGTACCTGAGCAAGGAAGATGTCATTCGCCATCCGCTGGTACAAAAGATTATTAACGCTTACGAATGCTATGAAGCGGTGGCAGAGCATCATCAGTAAACGGACTAGCCTTTCACCTCCTTTCATTTAAACGGCAGTTCGATTAGCTAAGGGGAGTATTCATGAGAATACAGGGCATTTCTGATTTAATCAGCAAAAGATTTTTAGCCTTTTGGGGGCAACCCAACACCAAAAAGGTGCTGGGTGTTCTAATTTTCTTTTCTATTACCATTCTAATTGTATTTAGCAATTTTAACCCTAAACAGGTAACCTTGAAGCCGGATGAAGTAGCCCGGCGTGATATTCAGTCCAGTACTACATCGATAATAATTGATGAGGCCAAAACTGAGGAACTGAGAAAACAGGCTGCGGATAAGGTACAAAAGGTTTATCAGGAAGACACCTACGCTCTGACCGCGACCGGGAATGAGATAAACAGCTTTTTTAGCCTGGTCAATGATATTCGGGTTGCCGGGGAAGATAATAATGATAAGTTGCAGGAGCTGCTGGACAGCACGAATAAAGAGGGAAGAAAGGTTGAGACCGGGAATAATTCCGGCCAACTGGCCCAATATTTAATTAATGCCACCCCTGAAGATTTACAGCAGATGCAGGTGACCTCACTGAGTATTATTCCCGGCCTAATGCAAAAACCCATAACCGAGGAGAATCTGGACGGTGTTTTTGACCAGGCTTCCAAACAGATAGACCAGTTGGAGTATTCCTTGCAGGCCCGGGAAATAATGAAAATAGTAATAATTAACGCCATTAAACCCAACCTGGTTTTCAATAAGGAAGCCACGGACAAGGCTATCAAGGAAGCCATGGATGCAGTTAAACCGGTTCAGAAAACGGTCAAGCCCGGTGAAAAAATCGTCCGTGAGGGTGAACGGGTTACGGCTGAACAGATTTCTACCCTGGAACAACTGGGAATTCAAAGAAGTAAGAGCTATCCACTTACTCTGGTTGGTTCCGCTATTTTTGTTTTACTTACCTTTTGGTTGACTATAGAATTCGTACGCCGCTATTACAAAAAAATCTATGAAGACCACAAGTTAATGCTCTTGATCGGCCTAATTTTTATTTTGATATTATCTATTACTCGCTTTCTTACCGTGATAAAGATTGGGGAAATGCCTGGTATAAATGCGCTAATTGGCTATTTGGCTCCGGTAGCTGCCGGCTCTATGTTAATTGCCATCTTATTGGACAACCGTCTGGCTTATTTTCTTACCATGGTTATGGCTCTGTACGTAGGCCTGTTGACCGAGGGTAACCAGTTATTTTATGCCATTACTGCTTTTGCTGGTGGAACCGTGGGAATTTTTCAGGTTTACCGCCTGAACCAGACCTCTGACCTGGCTCGATCTGGCTTTTATATTGCCCTGGCCAACATAATCAGTATTCTAACCCTTTCTTTGATCGGCGGGAATGTTACTCTAAACCTCATACTTGTAGGTATAGTCATTGGCGCAGTTAATGGTATTCTTTCCGCAGTTTTAATGATCGGGGCTCTTCCTTATCTGGAATCCGCTTTCTCTATTACCAGCATGATTAAATTGTTGGAATTATCAAATCCTAACAATGAGTTGTTAAAGAAACTGCTGATGGAAGCACCGGGCACCTATCATCATAGCTTAATGGTGGGGAATCTGGCGGAAGCTTCAGCAGAATTTATTGGTGCCAATCCCTTGCTGGTCAGGGTGGGGGCCTATTATCATGATATTGGCAAAATCAAGAGGACAGACTATTTTGTGGAAAACCAGCGGGGATTTGATAATCCCCACGAGAAAATAGCCCCGGCCTTAAGTGCCTTAATAATTACTTCCCATGTTCGGGAGGGCGTGGAACTGGCCCGGGAAGCTCACATACCTCAGGATATTATTAATTTTATTGAACAACATCATGGTACCAGCCTGGCCAGGTATTTTTACAGCCGTGCTCTGGAAGAGGATCGGGAAGGTACTCTGAGTGAGGATACTTTCCGCTATGAAGGTCCCAAACCGCAGAGCAAGGAAGTTGCTCTGGTTATGCTGGCAGATTCGGTCGAGGCCGGAGTAAGGTCACTGCAGGATCCCACGCCGGAGAAGATAAAGAATATGGTTCGCCGGATAATTCAGGATAAGCTTAATGACGGGCAATTGGAATCTTGCGATTTGACCTTCAAGGATTTGGATGTTATTGCTAATTCATTTTGTACGAGTCTTGAAGGGCTATACCATAAACGTATCGAATATCCTGAAATAATCGTGCGCGAGTTTGAAAAAAGGGGAGAAAAGTATGGAGACCATGATAATCAACCAGCAGAATAAGATTAATTACGGGAAAGAACTGCAGCAGGTAATTATTAATGTATGTAATGCGGTGGCCAAACTAGTCCGTTTGCCTAAAAACAGTGAAGTTAGCCTGATGATAGTGGATAATAGCTATATCCAGGAATTAAATTTTATTTATCGCCAACAAAATCGTCCTACTGATGTTCTCTCCTTTGCTATGAATGAGTTGTCTGATGAGGAACCTGATTATGATTCCAGTGAAGAGCTAAATATTTTAGGTGATATAGTTCTTTCACTGGAACAGGCATCACTGCAGAGTAGTGAATATGGGCACAGCCTGGAAAGGGAACTGGGTTACCTGGTAGCCCACGGTATGCTGCATCTTATGGGCTATGACCACGAAACTGATGAGGAAGCCAGGGTAATGCGCTCCCTGGAAGAGAAAATAATGCAGGCGGTTAAGCTGGAAAGGTAAAATGGGGTGGAAATGGGCAGGTTAAGAAGGAGTTTTTCCTGTGCCATAGCAGGCCTGATTTATTGCATCAAAAACGAAAAGAATATGAAAATACATATCCTGGCCACGATACTGGTAGTAATTGTTGCCCTGGTGGTCAAGCTTAACGCTACGGAATGGGGCCTGCTCATTCTTACTGTTTTTATGGTTTTGGTAGCAGAAACGGTTAATACGGCAGTTGAGAAAACAGTGGACCTGGTAACTGCAGAGTATCATCCCCTGGCCAGGCTGGCGAAAAACCTGGCTGCCGGTGCGGTATTGCTCGCGGCCATAGGAGCTCTGTTAATGGCCGTAGTCATCTTTGGACCACATTTTTAGTACGAAGATAGGTGGTAAAAATGAAGTTATTTGTTTTGAGTGAGGAGTCAAGGTAAGGGATTATAGGATCAGTCGTGAATAATGTAGGGGCAGACCCGTGTGTCTGCCCTGCCGACCACTCAACACCGCGTTTATTTTTATATAAGGAAGGGTCTGTAAATGATCATCGATGAACTGATAGGTAAGGCTCAAGAAGCCCGAAATAATGCTTATGCTCCCTATTCGGGTTTTAAAGTGGGTGCCGCTTTACTGGGTAAAAACGGTACCATCTATACCGGGGCCAATGTGGAAAATGCTTCCTATGGTCTTACCGTTTGTGCTGAACGCATAGCCGTTTTCAAAGCCGTAACCTCCGGAGAGAAGAAGTTTGAATCCATAGCTATCAGTGGAAGTGGTCAGGGATATATTTATCCTTGTGGGGCATGTCTGCAGGTACTGGCCGAATTTTCCCCTGAGATGAATGTAATAATTACCGATGAAAAAAACAGCTACAAAGAATATAATTTGAGCGAGATGCTTCCTCAAATTTTTTCTCTGGGAAAATAGGGGGGTTAACTGTTTGAAATCAGGGTTTGTAAGTATAGTGGGACGCCCTAATGTGGGCAAATCCACCTTAATGAACACCGTTATTGGAGAAAAAA
>Ga0265294_10007238_pt1 | contig 13217 bp, 14 predicted proteins | sample MunlanPumphouse3_FD_192504 | JGI IMG/M metagenome (GOLD analysis project Ga0265294, IMG submission 192504) | Groundwater microbial communities from a municipal landfill in Southern Ontario, Canada - Pumphouse #3 | ecosystem: Environmental > Aquatic > Deep subsurface > Groundwater | place... | reverse complement strand
CCTCGCGAACCTGGGAGGGCTTAAGTACATCGCCGATACCGGCAACCACGCTGTCCGGGTCTACGACCCGGTCCGGCATATGGTCTCGACCATGACGCTCTGGAAGTAAGGGCACCCTGAGCGCCCCGGCCCCCTCCCGGGTCCCGGAGACCAATGATTTATCTATAGGGAGAGCGGAGGAAGGGTCCTTGAGGGGGACCATGCGAAGGGACTATACGCTCATCATAACCGCCCTGGCCGTCGCGGCGGTGCTCGCCTGCGGTTGCACAGCCCCATCGGGGGACGGAACCCTGAACCAGACGAACAGCACGCCGGGCGGCGAGAGCCTGCCGATCAATGAGGTGCTCGCCCGGGACGGCAACTTCTCGACGTTCATCGACGCCATCAAGTTAGCCGGACTTCAGGGGGTCTTCACCGGTCCGGGTCCCTACACGGTCTTTGCGCCCACCGATGAGGCCTTCGACCGGTTGCCGGATGCCGTGATGGAGGACCTCCTCGATGACCCGAAGGGCCATCTCGCCGAGGTCCTGCTCTACCACATGGCCCCGGGCAGGCAGACGGTCGCTGGTATCGCGGAGAACGATACCCTCGCGACCGTGCAGGGCAGCCCGCTCGCCATCGACGCAGCCGGTGGCGAGGTGACGGTGAACGGTGCGGAACTGCTCTGGACCGACATCCCGGCCTCAAACGGTATCATTCATGCCATCGATACGGTCATGCTCCCGCCGGACGTGCCCCTGCCGGAGGAGACAGCGGTGATGGAAGAAGCCGGCAATACGACGAACGAGACCGGGTGAGGGGGCGGCCCGGTCCCCGCTTCGTTCACGCCGGAGAATCGTATACATTATATATACGATTGTATACAATATGTATTCGTGCTCGAACGGCTCATTCCCTCGAAGACCCGGGTGAAACTTCTCACCCTCTTCCTCATGAATCCGGAGCGCGAGATCTACCTGCGAGAGGCTCAGCGGATGACCGGGGAGAACCTCAACGCTGTCCGGCGGGAACTCGCAAACCTCGAGGAGATTGGCCTCCTGACAAGTACCCGACGCGGCAATGCGAAGTACTACGTGGTAAACAGGGATTTTCCGATCTACAATGAGTTGACCGCCATCATCCTCAAGACCGAAGGTGTGGCAAAGGTCGTACGAGAACACCTTGCCGGCGTCGGCGACGTCGATACCGTCTTCATCTTCGGCTCCTTCGCCCGTGGGGAGGCTGGTGCGACAAGCGACATCGACCTCTTTGTCGTCGGAGATGTCGATGAAGACCTCCTCATGGCCGCCGTCCGGGAGGCAGAAGAAGCACTTGGAAGAGAGATAAACTACGTTCTCTTCCCAAGAGAGGAGATGGATCAAAGGATCGCCAAGGGCGATCCGTTCGTCATGAACGTGCTCAACGAACCAAGGGTGATGCTGATTGACGAAAGTTGAAGACCTGAAGCGACAGGGGCTGATCAGGAAACTCCCCCCGGATCCAAAGGCGGTGGAGAACGCTATCAGCCTGGCGCACCGGGATGTAGCGGTTGCGAAAAACGCCCTTACCAACAACGCCGATTGGGCTTACACGATCGCGTATAACGCCATGTTGCAGGCCGCAAGGGCGCTTATGTTCTCGAAAGGCTATCGCCCGGCAGGAAACAACCAGCATGCCACGGTGGTCCGATTTACCGGGCAGTTTCTCAACACTGAGAGCGTGGACGCCCTTGATCGGATGCGAAGGAGGCGACACATCGTGGTCTATGACATGGCGGGCACGGTCTCGCAACTGGAGGCAGAGAACGCCGTCTCTCGTGCGGAATCACTCCTCAGCGCCATTGAAGATCTCCTCCGTTGACGAGGGCCTCGACCCGGCCCCCCACACCCCGCGCCGATAGCAAAAATCCCGAATACCAACCATTTTCCCGCGGCGGCCCAAACAGGTGAGTCATAACGGGGGATACCCCTGGTTCTTCCATGCCCCGCTTCAACCTCAGTCCGTCGCTCATCGGCTGGTTCTTCTACCACGACTGCGAGCGCTACCTCCGCTACCACGCAACTCCCGAGCAGGAGCGGGAAGCAGCCGGTATCCCGGCGATCGCGCCCGACCGGAGCCCGGTGACGCAGGCCCTCCTCGAGGCGGGCATCCGGTGGGAGGAGGAGGTGGTCCGGACAAAACTCGCGGGCCGCGTCCGGGTCCCGGACGGGACGGGACCGCTCTCCGGGCGGTCGTTCTCCATCGAGGAGAGTTTCAACCTCCTCTCCTGCCTCACCCCGGGGGAGGCTATCTACCAGTCTACCATCCCGGTCTCGGTCCACTTTCTCCGGAACTACGGCCTCGACCCGGACCTGCACCGGTTCTCCCCCTGCCGCCCCGACCTGATCCGGTTCGGGGAGGGGAGCGACGGGGAGCCGGCCCTCTCGGTCATCGACATCAAGGCGAGCGAGGACCTCAGCGTCAGCCACCGGATCCAGGCGACGCTCTACGCCTTGATCCTCGACCATGCCCTTGCTCTCCTCGGGATCGACCGCCCGGTCAACCTCGCGCAGGCGGGGATCTGGCTCTCCGGGGCGGACGAGCCGGAACCCTTCAGCCTGCACCTCAACAGACGAGTGATCGAGGACTTCTTCCGCCACCGCCTCCCGGGGATCCTGGCCGGGCCGGCGACAGACATCCCCTGGCACCTCACCGCCCGGTGCGAGTCCTGCGAGTTCTACCCCCACTGCCGCAGGGAGGCGGAGATGACCGACTCCGTCTCGCAGGTCCCGGGCCTCTCCACCGCGGGGCGGCGCTACCTCCGGGAGGCTCCGTGGAGCGGCGGCCGCTCCATCAACACGCTTCCCGACCTCGAGCGGTTCCTCGAAGACCCGGCAAGCGATCGCCATCTCGACGACTGCGGGTCGCTTTCGGGCCAGGGCGACCGCCTGCGGGCGACGCTCCGGGCGCTCCGGACGGGCGAAGTCATCCCCCTCTCTGCGACATCGCTCGCCCTCCCGGTCTTCGAGGATATCGGGCTCGTCCTCACGCTCCAGAAGGACCCCGTCTCCGGCCGGATATACGCCCTCGGGTTCCGCCGGAGCAGGGGCGGAGCGGTCTACGGGACGCCCTCGCACGAGGCCGTCTTCGTCGCCCGGACCCCGGACGACTGCACCCGGGTGCAGCGGGAGTTCCTCCGGGCGCTCGCTGCAGAACTTGCAGTCGCCCACGACTACAACCCGGGCCGGGATTGGGCAGGCCAGGTCTCGGTGCAGACCTACGTCTACGACACCTACGAGGCGGAGCTCTTCACCCGGCTCCTCGATGAGGCGCTCGACGACCCCGGGGCGGCGGAGGACGCACTCCAACTGCGGTTCTACTACCAGGACCCCGGGATCGCCCTCGGGTCCAGCCATCCGTCGACCCCGGTCCCGTTCCCGCTCGTCGTCATCACCCGGGAAGTCCGGCGGCTGCTCGCGCTTCCTGTCCCGTTCACCCTCCGCCTGCCGGAGGTCCTGGCGGCGATCCCGTCGTCGCGGTTTGACTACCACCTCAACCCGAACAGCCTCTTCTGGAACGAGCAGAGCAACGCCATGAAGAGCGACGCCATCATCATGGCGTGGCACGGGGCGAGGGAAGACGCCGCCGACTGGGTCCGGCAGGAGGTCTCGCGCCGCCTGCTTGCAGCAGGAAGCGTGCTTGACGGGCTCCGCGAACGGGTGAAGGGCAGGCTCGTCCGGTGGGCGGAGCGCTTCCGGTTCCCGTCGTCGTGGGATGCCAGAACCCCGGAGGTCTCGCGCCTCCTCTTCATCGCGGAGTACGAATCGACCCTGGGTGCCCGGCAGGTGCAGGAGGTCCGGAGCAGGCCGCGGGAGGTGCAGGTCCGCGACGGCGCCGGCATCCCCCTCCAGAAGAGCGTTGGGAACTTCTGGAAGGTCCTCGCCCCCCTGGACCTCGCGCTCTTCGAGCAGTCGCAGGCGTTCAGTTACCTCCTGGTGCCCGACGACGATGCGGGCCGCGAGGCCCAACTCGCGTTTGATGACCTGCGCTACCGGAGCAGCCTGAACCCCGGAGCGAGCGGGGTCTGTTTCGCCATGGTCCGGGATACCATCGTCGACCGGAAGGCCGGGCAGGTCCGGGGGCTCGCCCTCGAGGCGACCTACGGCCGGGACCGCGCCCCCTTCGCCGAGGGCGACCTTGCGATGCTGCTCCCCCGGTTCACCGACTTCCTTGCGCCGCGCTACGTCGACCGCCTCCTTACCCTGGACGAAGAGGCCGACAACACGTTCATCCGCCTCCTCCGTGACCCGCAGGCGTTCGCCGGACCGCTCGCCGAACCGGAGGGAGTCGTCACCGATGCAGAACGGCTCGCCCTCAACACCGGGTTCACGAAGAGCCAGGTCCGGGCGTTTCACCAGGTGATGACGAACCGCCTGACCCTGGTCTGGGGCCCGCCCGGGACCGGGAAGACGCACTTTCTCGCGAACGCCATCCTCTCGCTCGTCAGGGCACGGCGGGCGCACGGGGAGCGGGTCCGGGTGGGGGTTGCGGCCTTCACCCACGCCGCGATCGAGAACCTGCTCGTCAAGGTCCAGGATTCCGTCGACGCGTTCGGCCTCACCACAGGCCTTCCCATCTATAAACTGAAAGGTGTCCGGACGCCCGGGGGCGAACGGTGCCTCGAGGTCCTCCCCCACGACCGGGCCGATAGCGTCGTCGGCTACCCCTCCCTCCTCCTCGGCGGGACGGTCCACAGTTTCGCAAAACTCGAGAAGTCCCTCCCGTCGCTCGACCTCCTGGTCGTCGACGAAGCGTCGCAGATGCGGCCGACCGAACTTGCGATGGTCCTTTCGATGCTCGGGCAGGGCGGGAGGCTCGTCCTCGCGGGCGACGACCTGCAACTCCCCCCGGTCCTCCAGGGAGAGTACCCGGCGCCGGAAGACGGCCTCCCGGGGCTTGAGGACTCCATCTTCGCCTATCTCCGGCACCGCGACGACCCCACCCGCCCCGCCTACACCTGCCAGCTCCAGGAGAACTGGCGGATGAACCGCACGCTCTCGCGGTTCCCGGCGGAGACGCTCTACGGCACCGGCTACGCTCCCGCGACCGATGCCATCGGACGGCAGCGGATCCGTCTCGCACCGGGCTCACCGATGGAGGAGAACCTGGAGTGGGTCCTCGACCCCGCATATCCCCTGGTCCTCTGCGTCCTCGAGGGGGTCCGGACGACGGTGGAGAACCGGGTGGAGGCGGAACTGGTTGCCCAACTCGCCGGAGCGCTCCGGGAGCGGCTCACCGACCCCGGGACGGGCGAGCCGTACCCGGCAGGGGAAGGGGACTACCCGTTCTGGCAGCGCGGGCTCTTCATCGTCAGCCCGCACCACGCCCAGATCGGTGCCATCCTCGACGCGCTCACGCGCGAGCGGGAGTGGGCATCCCCGCCGTTCGTCGACACCGTCGACAAGATGCAGGGCCAGGAGGCGGAGGCGGTCATCATCAGTTACGGCGTGAGCGACGTCGAGACCGCGCTCGCCGAGGCCGGGTTCATCTACAGCACAAACCGCCTGAACGTCTCGCTGACCCGGAGCCGGGCAAAGTGCATCGTCTTCCTCCCCCGACCGCTGCTCGAGCCCCCGCTCGACCTGGTGCAGGACGAACGGGCGGCGGCGGGGCTCGGGCATATGCTCGACCTTCAGGAGTTCTGCCGGACCCACGGCGAAGAGCGGACGTTTGACCTCGACGGGGAGGAAGGGGTCCGGCTCACGGTGACGCGGGCGCGGGTGTTTTGAGCAATTCAGAGATCTCCGGCAGAATCTCTCCCACGTGTCCAGATATAGTGGACCGTGGGAGTATCGCCACGGGGGGAGGGGCTGACGGGGAGGGGGTCTCCCCCTCCCCTGTCTCAACTCACCCTAATCTGCACTTCTCGTCAACCCCACCCCACCCGGCCTCCGGCCTCCTCCCCCGCCCCAGGGGGCGGGGGCAGTGCGTGGCGATATCCCCTCGGAATCCGTGCCAGGTATTGCAATGGCATAAACACGACCAGCGCAATTCAAGAGGGCCTCCACCCCCGGCCCAACCTCTTTTCACCCTGCCAGACAAATGAAATGATGTGATCGGCAGCCTCGACCCCGACCAGAACGACCTCGAGCAGCGCATTCTCGAAGAGACTCGCGAGCGCGGGCCCACCCCGGAAGCCCTCCGCCTCTTCCGGGGCCTCATCCTCGCGCACTACCGTGCCCACGGCCGCGACCTCCCCTGGCGGCAGACCACCGACCCCTACCGGATCCTGGTCTCGGAGATCATGCTCCAGCAGACGCAGGTCGAGCGGGTCGCCGTGAAGTACCGGGAGTTCCTCGAACGGTTCCCCGACTTCGAGAGCCTTGCCCATGCGCCGAAGAGCGAGGTGCTCCTCGCCTGGCAGGGCCTGGGCTACAACCGCCGGGCAATCGCGCTCCAGGGCGCCGCACAGAGGGTCGTCGAGGAGTACGGCGGCCGGCTCCCTGCCGACATCGAGACACTCGCAACCTTCCCCGGGATCGGGAAGGCGACCGCGGCGGCCATCTGCGCCTACGCCTTCAACATGCCGGTCGTCTACATCGAGACGAACATCCGGCGGATCTTCATCCACTTCTTCTTCCAGGACCGTGAGGGCGTCCGGGACGACGAGATCCTCCCGCTCGTGGAGCGGGCCCTCGACCGCGAGAACCCACGAGAGTGGTACAGCGCCCTGATGGACTACGGCACGGTCTTGAAGAAGCGGACAACGAACCCGAACCGGCGGAGCGCGTCGTACACCCGGCAGAGCAGGTTCGAGGGGTCCGACCGGCAGGTCAGGGGAAGGATACTCGCGCTCGTCCTCGAGGAAGGCAGGGTCACGGAAGAGGAGGTGGTCCTCCGGGTCTGTGAGGAGCCCGGGCGGGTGAGGAGGATCCTCGGCGACCTCGCGCGGGAAGGGTTCGTCGCCGAGGACGAGGGCATCTACACCTGCCGGTAAGGTTGAAGCCCGGCGGGCGGAGGGGCAGGCACGCAGAGAGCCTCGATACCGCCGACTTCACAGAGTCTCTCACCCGGACCGCACCGACGGAGATGGAGATCATGCTCGAGATCAAAGACAAAGAGAAGAGCGCTCTTTCTGCCGTCGAGATTGCCCGCAGTGACGGGCGATTCCGCCGGTAAATTGAGCGCAACGGCTGATCAGGGCGCGACGACGTCTATCGTCGGCGGGACGAGCGCCGAGGCGATGGCATGGCAGATCCCGTTCGTGCAGAACGCGTCGGCCTCAACGATCGGGACGCTGTTGACCGTGATGCCCCGGTCAGACGACCGTATGATAAGGTCCGTCCCCAGGCTCGACCGGACGGCGGCGACGGACCGGAGGTCCTCTGATGTCAGCAGGTCCGGCACGACATGGTAACTCATGATCAGGAGGAGTTTGTCCGCGTCCTGCCGGAGTTCGTCCATCCGCTCCTTCTGGACCCGTGAGAATGCCTCGTCCGTCGGGACAAAGACCGTGAACGGCCCCCGCTCGCGGAGCATCGGCTCCATCCCCGCAATCTTGATCAGGTCGAGGAAGACGGTGAGATTCTCAGAATCTTCCAGGGTTTCGATGATACTCTTCATTTTGCTCTCTCCATTCGGCCTACTCATGTGCCGGGATATTTATAGGCTACGCTCGCAGTTCGTGCCGGGCGACGGGCGGCAGGAGCAGGGTGTAGACCGCGTGGCAGATCCCGTTCGTGCACCAGGCATCGGACTCCACCACCGGGACGTTGTTGACCAGCACCCCCTCCGCAGCGATCTCCACGGTCAGGTCTTCCCCCAGGAGCGACCGGAGGGTCCGGATGCCGATGAGGTCGATCATGGAATGCACCCCGGGCACGATATGGTAGTTCAGGACGCCAGCGAGCCGGTCGACGTCCCCCCGGATCGCGTCGAGTTCCGACCGGGGCACCGCCCCGAGCGCGTCGTCGTCCGGGACAAAGAGGGTATACGGCCCTCCGGTGCTCAACAACGCTTCCATGCCGGCTGCCTGTACCAGGTCGAGAAAGACGGCAAATGACCCGGACTCCTCCAGGGTTGCAAGGATGCTCTTCGTCGGGACCACCTCCCGGCGGGAGATGGAGGGGCGAGGGTATATAATAGTGCGGATGGTCCGGTTCAGACCACCCGTCCGACCCGCGCCGCGACCGCCCGCGGCAGGAGCACCCGGTTGATGACGTGGTAGATGCCGTTTGTGCACCTGACGTCGGACTGGAGCACCGTGGCGTCGTTCAACCGCAACGCGGCCTCAGGCCCTGTGATATCAAGGAAATCGCCCTGCAGGGTCTCGATCGCCTCGTGTTCTACGAGGTCGTGCACGGTGAGTTTGCCCCGGAGAAGGTGATACCGGATCATACCGGCAAGCCTCTCCCGGTCGACCATGACGGCGTCGAGCACCTCCCCCGGAAACGCCGAATATGCCTCGTTCGTCGGGAAGAAGGCCGTGTACTCACCCGCTCCCTGGAGGGTCTCCGCCGCTCCGCCGACCTCCACCATCCGGACGGAGGTACTCAACCGGCCGTCTTCCCGTGCCGTCTCAAATATACTCTTCATGCGTGGCTCTCCTCCGGCCCTGTATGGTCACGATCAGCTCATTTGCTCGTTGCCGAGTAGGCCTGGAAGGCCTGCGAGAGCGTCACGAAGGGAACACTGTCAAGGACGTGGATGATGCCGTTCTCCACCTCGATGTTCCCCTCGAGCACGACGGCCTCGTCGACCTGTGTGCCCCGGTCGGTCTTCCTGACCATGATGAGGTTCCCCTCGACGGTCTCCACGACATTCTTTCCGAGCAGCGCGTCGAGCGTGCATTTATGCCCCCCGATCGTGAAGAAGTCGATGAGATGCGAGAGCATCTGCTTGTCGTTCAAGATCGTCGCCCGGTTCGGTTCGGGGATACTGTCCCATGCCGAGTCGACCGGCGCAAAGAACGTCATCGGCCCCTCGCTCTGCAGCGTTGTCTCCTCGCCGAGGGTCTGGATGATATCGACGAGCCGGCTGAACCGTCCGTCATTCTTCAGGGTATCAAAGATCTTCGCCATACCAGGTAACCTCTATCGAGCCCCTCGTGGTATGTTATCGTATATATGGATTATTATATTGGTGACAGGATAAAAACAGAAGGGCTACGTCTCTCAGTTCCGGGCCGGGTGGCGAGGCCTCTCCCCGCCCCCGGGGCACGGGACACTCACTCGCGGGTCAGGTCGGCGACATACTGCTCGAGGAGGGTGAGCGCCTCCCACTCCCGCTTGCCGCCGCACTTCCGGGCAAGGCCGGCATGGTGCTCGATCAACTTCCCGAGCCATGGGTCGCGGTTTTTGATGAACCGGGTGGCATGGACCGTCGCGTCGACGATGCTGGCAAAGCCCCGGTTCACCGGGTGCAGACGGAGGTCCAGCACCTCTTCGTGGACAGGGACGAGCCGGACGGTGATCGCCTCGTCGCTCGACCGTTCCACGTCCGCGGCGAACGCGGCCCAGGCCTCCACGTCGCGGAGGCGGGAGACGACCATGCCGTCGATCTCCTCCCGGACAAAGGCGTCCGCGGGCAGGTCCTCAAACGCGGTCCGGACGTAGAGCACGGGGTCGAAGATGAAGTTTGCCACCACCCAGCGGTCGCGGGCGACGTTCCTCGCCGTGTGGCTCCCCCGGAAGAGGACCATGTGCAGGGCGCCGCTCCGGTTGATGATCCCGATAGGCGCGGCGTTGCTGTCGCTGGTCGCGATCACCTCGTTGATCCCTTCAGTCAGGAGTCCCACTGCCATCCCTCTCCGAGCGCCACGTAGATCCCTGCGATGGTGATGTCGGCGATCGAACCCGGGTTGATCCCCTCCCGGATACAGTGGGCATCGAAGGCGGCAAGGTCGCGGCCCCCCGCACGCACCTCGGCCGCGCACCGCATCGTCCTCTCCGCGACCTCCACCCCGTGCTTCTTCGCGATGAAGGTGTCCGGCACCGATGCGAGGAGGTCAAGGAAGGAGGCGACGATCGCCTGCCGGCCGGGACCGTGCGCATGGAGAAGGTCTGCACACCGGCGGGTCAGGGCGAATCCGTTCGTCCACTCCCGGGCGACCATGTCCCGGTCCGCCGAGTAGGCCATGATATCGGCAAGGGTCATCCCCCGCTCCCGGATCGCGGCGACCGAGGCCGGGTCGTTCACGTCCAGGTCGTCGCTCTTCCCCATCCGGACCTCGGTGAGGCCGAACGCGGCATAAAAATCGATCGCATCCTCGATGTCGGTCCCGGCGACGACAGCCTGCGCCCCCTCGATATCCCCGCCGAGGACGAGCGGGACGAGGAGGATGAACGCCCCGAAGTGGGTGTTACCCCCCGAATGGTTGTTCGTTGCCAGGACTGCCTCCCGGATCAGGCTCCCGACCCGGCCGCCGTTCTTCTCGGCTGCATCGAAGACCGGCCGCACCAGGATCGTCGAGGCCAGGAAGTGTTCGAGACGGGTATCGGCGTAGTCGTGGCAGCGGTCCACGTTCCCGGGTTTCGGGTAGGCCGAGACCTCGAGCATCATCGCCATCTGTGCCCGTTCAGCTCGATTCATCGGCGGGCTCTTCTTCATCGAAGATTCTCTGGACGATCCTGTCAGAGAGGTGGTGCTTGCATCGCATGTACGCCTGTGGCGAGAGGCCCTTATTCTCGAGCGTCATGTTCCGGAACATGCAGGGCGTACTGCTCTTACAGCACCAGGCGAGGCTCCCGAAACAGGTGCTCTTCCCGTCGTCGAGTTCCGTCCCCTTCACCGCCTCCCGTTTGAGTTTCAGGTACTCGTCCCGCGAGAGCCCGAACCTCTCGAGGGCCGGGAGGAGCGGGCAGGCCTTCACCGGCATGCAGCAGAAGGCGAGCCCCCGGATGTCGCCGCCGCGGCAGATCTGCTTCGGGGCGTTGTACCACCCGCCTTCTTCGGCAGCCCGGGTGATGGCGGCATCGAGGCCGGCGAGCGTCCAGGGATCGGACTTCCGGGCGAGCGAGACGAGGTCCGCCCCGTGCGAGAAGGCGTCCATCGCTTTATCAAACGTGGTGATGGAGTTGTTGGCTATCAGCGTCATGGGAGAGGCGTTGCGGATCTGGCGGACCTTATTGTGCCCGAAGTCCATCAGGTCCACGTGGATGATATCCGCCCCGGCCTTCCAGACAGCACGGGCAAGACCCGTATCGTTCTCCGCGACACCGGCCCGGACCTTCACTGAGACGGTCACGCCCTCCGCTTTCAGGGCCCGGACGATCGCGACGAGGTCGCCCGGGTGACGGAGGAGATGCTCACCGCACCCGGCCTCGACCATCGGCTGCTGCCGGCAGTGGGCGTCGATCTCGTAGACCACGCGGTCCTCAAACGCACGGGCGACCTCCGCATAGGCGGCCGGGGTGCTCCCGCGGAGGTTGATGCCAGTCACCACGTCGCTCAGTTTCAGGGCATCGATCTCCCGGGAGAGCGCTGTTATGGGATCGTCGTACACAAACTCTTTCCGGCCCTCCTCTGCCATCTGCCGGCTTGCATCAAGAGTGGGGCCGTCGATGGAGTAGCCACCGATGAAGGCAGCCCCGACATGAGCCGCACGCTCAAGCACGTAAGCTGCATCCACGATCCCGGCCATGGACGCGATCGCTATCGGTGTTCTTACGACCCGATCGTTTATGAGGAGTTCAAAACGATCATAAGCTTCCATCATACTTCTCTAGCTGTTGGTGATGCGAGAGGATATGCATTTGTGTCAAGCCCGGGGAGATCATACTCCTCGCCGGACCGGGTGAGCGTGCAGCAGAGCCGGAAATCGTCGATGGAGATGCCGGGCATATCGGACCTGTAAAAATAATCGGTAATTATTTTAATAGTCACTCGTATTACCTTGTATTATATGAGTATGACAGGAATGTTACTGGTAGGCCATGGGAGCAAGCTTCCCTACAATAAGGAACTGGTTGAGACCACCGCGAACCTCATCGCCGGGAAGACCAATAACTACCTCGTCAAACCCGGTTTCATGAGCCTGAACACCCCGACGGTAGGGGAGCAGCTCGAGGCGTTCCGGAGCGAGGATATCGATATGCTGGTCGTCGTCCCGCTCTTCCTCGCACGAGGCGTCCACATCGAACAGGACATCCCCGAGATCCTCGGCCTCCCGGCAGGAGTCCGGAAGGGCGAGTTCCGGCTGAACGGGAAGACGGTGCCGCTCGTCTACGCAAACCCCATCGGCAGCGACCCGCTGCTCGCCGAACTGATGCTCAAGAACGCGTCCGACGCGATCGCCGAACAGAAGCCTTGAGGACGATGCGGGTCCTGGTGCTGGACACCATCCACGGCGGGGCGGACCTCGCCGCGGCACTCCGCGATGCCGGCCACGAGGCGGATGAGGTGGACATCTACCGGGGGCGGGCCGGTATCCCGGTCGAGGAGGCGCTCGCCCGCACCTACGACCTTGTCACCGCGCCGGTCCACCTCGACCCGGACCATCCGCTTCTGCGGCGCCACGGCCCCGTGGTCTCGCACCACGAGATGGTGCAGCGGGTCCTCGGCGACCGGCTGCCGCACCCGTTCGTCGAGATCACCGGCGCACGGGGGAAGACCACCACCGCCCACGCCCTCGCGGCGCTGCTGCCGGGCCCGGGCATCCTGCACACATCGACCGGGACCTACCGTTACCCGGAGCAAGAGGTCCTCTGGAAGAAGAGCATCACCCCCGCCTCCCTGATCCCGGCGGTACGCGAAGCCGAACGGCTCGGGGGCTGGCTGGTCGCCGAGGAGTCGCTCGGCGTCACCGGCGCCGGGGACGTGGCGGTCCTGACCTCGCCGGAGGACTACCCGGTCGCGGCGGGGAAGAAGAGCGCGATCGCCGAGAAGTGCCGGCTCCTCTCGCGGGCGCGGACGGTCGTCCTCCCGGACGGGATCGACCTCACTGGCGGGGTCAGGGCCGGGAATCTGGTATCCTTCGAGGGAGAGGTCTGCCGGTATGCCGGGTCCGGGGTCGCCGGCAGGTTCACAAACCCGCTCTCTACCCTCGCGGGCTACCGCACCCCCCTCGCGCTCGCAGCGGCGACGGCCTGCATCCTCGGGATCGATCCTGCGCCCCTCGCGGAGTTTGCCGCCCTGCCCGGCCGGATGGCGGCCCGCCGGGAGGGGGAGATCCTGATCGTCGACAACGCAAACAGCGGGACAAACCGGGCGACCACCGTTGAGGCCGCCCGCTACGCGCGGGAACTCTCGGGCAGCGGCGC
>Ga0265294_10007237_pt1 | contig 13218 bp, 8 predicted proteins | sample MunlanPumphouse3_FD_192504 | JGI IMG/M metagenome (GOLD analysis project Ga0265294, IMG submission 192504) | Groundwater microbial communities from a municipal landfill in Southern Ontario, Canada - Pumphouse #3 | ecosystem: Environmental > Aquatic > Deep subsurface > Groundwater | place... | reverse complement strand
CAATTATTGAGTCCACCAATATACCATTTATCATCCTTACGTCGAGCTGTCACAATATAGGCATTAAGCTGTCCCGCTAATACCTTCGTCTCATCCCATACCGTAGGCACTTTCGCAATAAACTCGGTACATGCCTTTTCTTCTTCATAATTAGAAGGATTATCACAAAGCATATTTAGCGGCGACTCATAGACAATATACATGCCTAACTGATGGCAGCGAGTTCCTTGACTCATAGGCTCTGAATAGACCATTCGGAAATTTGCCTTTGTTGCATTTTGCATGGCTCCTTGGGTATAATCAAACGATCCTGCCACCATACGAATAAAAGGCAAATTCACCTCATTACTTACTATATCAGCTACATTAAATTTCAATTGTTCCAACCCATAAACCGCTTCAAAATTAATTACATTCGGATACGTTCGATTAAGTCCCGTAGGCTTATACATGCCATGAAGATCAAGTAACATCTTATACTTCGCACACATCGTAGCTGCCCGATAGACAAAGTCAACGGCCAACTGATCATCTCGATTAATGAAGTCCACTTTAAAGCCTTTGACTCCCATTTCAGCATACTGCTTGACGACCTGCTCCAAATTACGTTCAAAGGCATAATAGCCTGCCCAGAGAATGATACCGACCTTTTTAGTCTTTGCATAATCAACTAACATGTTAAGATCAATCTCTGGTATAACATCCAGCATATCAGCCTTTAAATTAGTCGCCCAACCTTCATCTAATATAACATATTCTATGTGGTGTTCAGCTGCAAAATCAATATAATACATATACGTTTCATTGTTAATACCCGCACGGAAATCAACCCCGTAGATATTCCAATCATTCCACCAGTCCCAAGCTACTTTACCAGGTCTTACCCAGGATACATCCCCTAATCGTGAAGGTTCAGCCAAACGGTATACAAAATCATTGTCCGCAAGTTGCGTGTCCTTCTCGGTTACAATAAACGCCCGCCACGGGAAACTACGAGTTCCTTTCGTCTTCGCTATATAGTCTTCTCGATCCGTAACAATCAATTGTAATGCATTATGCCCTCCTTGCTTTATCGTCTTGGGATAAGGGGGGAAATTAGCCTGTAAATTAGTCTTTTGAGTGTTACTCAAAAGATACATACCTGGATAATCCTCCAAATCCACCTCCGTAATACAAAGCGATTTCCCCTGATCTAAACGTACCAAGAAAGGCAAAAGGAACAGGTGCTTATCATTCTGCTCTGTAAGCTTTTTGATGCTGTAGATTGTCTCAAAATTATTAAAATACTGCTGATTCAACGAAGGCATAGGAGTATCAGGTGTCTCCTCAAGCATAACCTTTCCTGGCTCTGCCTCATCAAGACTTGAATGTGATCCATAAGTCAAATAATCTTTCTCAAAATGAAGATCCATGGTCTCGTTCTCTACGATGAGATCACCCTTCAACTTTGTATTAAAGCGATACGCCATTCCATCATCATAGATACGAAAAATAAGGGAATACTTTCGGTCAAAATTAAGTGTCATTTCATTGTAGCACTCATTCACTGTGTTTTTTTTGTAAAAGTGGGTTTGAATCGTATCGACCACACGCCGTCTCTTCACATTAGAGACCTGCGCCTTTCTGCCTCCCAAGACCAGACCATTAGCGAGCTTCATCGCAATGGTTGAAGGACAAAGCACCCGTGTTCCCTCATGCGTAAGCGATAAGCGTACGCCACTATCTAACGCTACGGTTAGTTCTAATTTCTGATTGGGTGAAAGGGCTGTATATGTTTTTTTTCTGGCCGATAGTGGACCTACTAAAGCTATCAATAAGAAAGAGAGAAGAATTCGTTTCATGTTTTTCAAATTAAAGGTAACTTTAAACTAATAAAAAAAGAAGGAAGAGAAGATGAGAGAGAAAGGAAGAAAGAATCGATTATAAATTCTTCCTTCCTATAAAAGGTTTTATTTATTTCTGTTTTTCAATCCATTGTCTCGCATTCACGAAAGCCTCTATCCAAGGGGTAACTTCGTCTTTCATACGATCTTCAGGATAGAAACCACATTGCCAAGGGAAAATAGCACGCTCGGGATGAGGCATCATCGCTAAATGACGACCATCAGCTGAACTAACCCCTGCGACACTCCAAGGTGAACCATTTGGATTAGCAGGATAACCTTCATAAGCGTATTGGGCTACTATATTATAGCGATCTGCTGAATACGGGAAATCAAACTTTCCTTCACCGTGAGCGACCCATACACCCAATTGTGTACCCGCCAAACTCTTCAGCATCACTGAATTATTTTCTGGAATAGTCAAACCCACAAAGCCTGATTCAAACTTATGACTGTCATTGTGTACCATCTTATGCTTTTGCTCATGTTCTGGATAAAGCAAACCAAGCTCCGCCATCAATTGGCAACCGTTACAAATACCAAGACTTAAGGTATCAGGACGAGCATAGAATTGATCAATAGCTTTTTTGGCCTTCTCATTAAACAAGATACCCGCAGCCCAACCTTTGGCTGAACCCAGTACATCTGAATTAGAGAAACCACCACAGAATACAATAAAATGAACATCTTCTAGTGTCTCACGCCCTTCTTTTAAGTCGGTTAGGTGTACATCCTTCACGTCAAAACCGGCTAAATACATCGTATAGGCCATTTCTCGATCACCATTCGTACCTTTATCACGTAGAATAGCGGCTTTGATACCATTCGGTTTGCGACGATCAGGCAACAAATTATAGGAAGCTAGTGTACCTTTAAAGGTGTCTTTAAATTGGTATACTAACGGTTGTGTCTTATAATTTTCAAAACGATTACCCGCACAAGTATTGCCGCTCTGCTTGCGATCAAGCAAATAAGAAGACTCATACCATACGTCACGTAAGTAGTCCACACCAAATTGATAGTCTTCTCCGTCTTTGGTTACCATGACATGGCGTTCCGCTACGGGTGTAGCTATGTGCGCAAAACCAACCGAAGCTTCGTCTAGTATTTTTTCAAAACGATCCGTATCTTTTACTTGAATCAACACAGCAGGATTTTCTGAAAATAGGATTTTAACCATATCCTTTTCAGGAAGGATATCCAAATTAACAGCCCATCCACCTTCTACATTCGCAAAACACATCTCGAGCAAAGCGGTAATCATACCTCCAGCCGAGATATCATGTCCCGCTAAAACCAAGTCTTGGTTGATAGCCGTCTGAATAGCGCCAAAAGCATTCGCAAAATAATCCGTATTGGCTACGGTAGGCGCATCATCACCCACTTTGCTTAACGCTTGTGCAAAAGCTGAACCTCCTAAAGCGAAGGAATTAAAAGAGAAATCTATATAATAAAGTGCGGTATCCGTATCGTTTTTCATCACTGGGGATACGATCTTATGAATATCGTTTACCTCGCCTGCAGCTGAAATAATCACAGTGCCTGGAGCCAGAACTTTCTTATCACCATACGTTTGCGTCATACTTAGTGAGTCCTTACCCGTAGGGATATTGATGCCCAAGTCGCAAGCAAAATCAGAAGCGGCTTTAACCGCCTTGTATAGACGAGTATCTTCACCTACATTACGACAAGGCCACATCCAATTGGCACTTAATGAAATGCTTTCTAAACCTTTTTTTAAAGGAGCAAAAACGATATTCGTCAGGGCTTCAGCAATCGCCATAACCGAACCTTTAGCCGAATCAATCAGGGCTACTTGAGGTGCATGACCAATGGAAGTAGCCATTCCTTTCACTCCCCGATAATCTAAGGCTACAGCACCACAATCACTCAAGGGTAATTGTAAAGGACCTTGACATTGTTGACGAGCAATCTTTCCCGTCACGGAACGATCAACTTTGTTGGTCAACCAATCCTTACAAGCGACAGCCTCTAAACGCAAGACATGCTCTACATATTCATGTAATTTAGACGTTTCATAGGTGACTGGAGCCCATTTAATATCTTTTGTTATATCCTTCATTAAGGTACGAGGAGGTTTTCCAAACATATCCTCCAACTTCATATCAATAGGCTTAGTACCATTCGAATGAGCAAAAACAAACTTCATATCATCGGTTGTCTCACCTACCGTATACATAGGTGCACGTTCACGTTCGGCTATGCGTTTAACCTTATCAATCGCCTCCTTAGGCATCAATAAACCCATACGTTCCTGACTCTCATTCCCTACAATTTCTTTATCACTTAAAGTTGGATCACCAATTGGCAAATTATCCATATCAATCTTACCTCCCGTTGCTTCGACCAACTCTGAAAGACAATTGAGATGTCCTCCAGCTCCATGGTCGTGGATTGAAACAACTGGATTATGATCGGATTCGGCTAACGCACGAATAACATTGGCCGCACGTTTTTGCATCTCAGGATTAGCACGCTGAACGGCATTTAACTCGATACCACTCGTATATTGTCCGGTATTGACTGAAGAAACGGCACCGCCACCCATTCCGATACGATAATTATCACCTCCGATGACAACCACCTTTTCTCCTGGCTTTGGATTACCCTTCAAGGCATCACGACTATTCGCAAAACCGACACCACCCGCCATCATAATCACCTTATCATAAGCATAGGTATAATCAGATTCCGTATGTTCGAAGGTCAAAAGGGAACCACAGATCAAGGGTTGCCCAAATTTATTTCCAAAATCTGACGCTCCATTGGAGGCCTTTATTAAAATCTGTTCAGGGGTTTGATAAAGCCATGGTCGAGGATCAAGCACTTTCTCCCAAGGTCTTTCCTCAGCCTTTGTGCGAGGATAAGAAGTCATATAGACAGCTGTTCCTGCAATCGGTAGCGAAGCCTTACCACCGCCTAAACGATCACGGATCTCGCCTCCTGTACCCGTAGCAGCACCATTGAAAGGTTCTACCGTAGTAGGGAAATTATGCGTCTCCGCTTTAAGCGAAAGCACTGTATCTATATTTTTAATCGTGAAGTAATCAGGTTTATCCGCTGAAGCAGGTGCAAATTGCTCTACACGAGGACCTTTTACAAAGGCTACATTATCCGTATAAGCGGATATCAACGTATTTGGATTGACTTTGGATGTCTTTTTGATCATCTCAAAGAGTGAACTCTTCATCTCTTTGCCATCAATGATAAAAGTCCCCCCAAAGATCTTATGTCTACAATGCTCTGAGTTTACTTGTGCAAAGCCATACACCTCACTATCGGTAAGGGGTCTATGTAAACGCTCACTGACCTCACACAGATATTGAATTTCTTCATCACTAAGTGCCAAGCCTTCGCTTACATTGTAAGCAGCCAAATCCTCAATCATGAGAATGGGTTCTGGCTTCTTGTCTACCGTAAAGATTCTTTGATCCAGGCCTTCATAGATACGATTCAACATCGGATCATGCTCAGCATCACTTCCTGATACAGGGTAATACTCTTCTATACGTACAATACCTTCGAGTCCCATATTCTGGGTAATCTCTACCGCATTTGTACTCCAGGGAGTAATCATTTCACGTCGAGGACCCACAAACCAGCCTTCGAGTCGTTCCTCGCTAAGGGGTGTAGCTATTCCAAATAGCCAAACCAATTTTTTAACGTCTTCCTCCGTGAGCGAACGAGCTGTATCTACAGCAATGATCGTAGGAGTTTGGGATTTAAAGAATGCAATCATATTTAAGTCTTTTATTAGTCTAACACACTAATCACACAAAAAAGCGAAAATCTCTCTCAAGAGATAGAGGACAAAGGTAGTGAAAAAAGAGAAAAGCCCCCCTTTTTCTCTCTTAAAATCTAAGCCATACAGAACTTATCTATGTGACGCAAGTACTGCTTCAATCAAGTCAATTGTGCTGCATAAATAACCACATTATACGATTATATTTTATACTAAGTTCGTTTATTATCGTCGATCTATTGTCCGTCCTTCTTGAATTTGTTGATATCTGTTATAATGAAGTGAATGCCTTGTATATCGAAAGAATAGTAATGCTCCTTCATCCCCTAAAAAGGATTTTCATCCTTCTTCAAAGTAAAAGCTATATCATGATTACCTAATGTTATGGTACGTTATAGTACTAAAATCTTTATTCCAAAGGCAAAGAAAAGGTTTATTTTGTTCTTTAGGAAGACAAAAGTCGCCTAGATTAATAATAAAATCGACCGGTAGTTGTTGCATTACTTTAAAGAAACTTCCCAAAAACAAAGAAGGCTAATTATCTATTACGATAATTAGCCTTCTTATGAGTTGTCTCACGGGGATTCGAACCTCGACAGACAGTACCAAAAACTGTAGTGCTACCATTACACCATGAGACAATCCTATGTTCCTTTATCAGAACGGGTGCAAAGATATGAATCGCATTTCATATATGCAAGCCCATTAACTTTTTTTATTATTTAAAGGAAACCACAAAGTAATTTTTCTTTCCTTTTTGCACTAAAAGAAACTTTTCATCTAGCAAATCATCTAGTTTTATAAGCTGTTCGTGATCTGTTACCTTTGTCTTATTTACACTGACTCCCCCATTTTTTACTAGTTTGCGCAATTCACCTTTAGAAGCAAATATAGCAGCCTTATCAGTCAATAAATCTATCAATTTAACACCCTCTACTAAATCCTCTTTGGTTGCCTCAAACTGAGGAACGCCTTCAAAGACAGAAAGAAACGTAGGTTCGTCTAGCTTTACAAGCGTTTCACGAGTCGATTTTCCAAAAAGAATAGAAGAAGCCGCTACGGCCATTTCGTAATCTTCTTGTGAATGTACCATTACAGTAACCTCCTGTGCTAAACGTTTTTGCATAATGCGTAAATGAGGCGCTGCTGTTTGTTCTTTTTCTAACGCCAATATTTCCTCTTGAGATAAAGAAGTGAAGATTCGGATGTATTTAGACGCATCGGCATCACTCACATTCAACCAAAATTGATAAAATTTATACGGCGACGTGTAGTTACGATTTAACCAGATATTACCCGATTCCGTCTTGCCAAATTTACCCCCGTCTGCTTTAGTAATCAACGGGCAGGTCAAGGCTACGGCTTCTCCCCCAGCGATACGACGAATAAGCTCTGTACCCGTAGTTATATTACCCCACTGATCCGAACCTCCCATTTGCAAGCAACAACCTTCATGTTGATACAAATATAAGAAGTCATAGCCTTGTAGCAATTGATAAGAGAATTCTGTAAAAGACATTCCCTCACGAGATTCTTTGCTCAAACGTTTCTTTACTGAATCTTTAGCCATCATATAATTCACCGTAATATGTTTACCTATATCACGAATAAAATTCAAAAAAGAAAAATCCTTCATCCAGTCATAATTGTTGACTAATTTGGCTGCATTTGGCACATCTGAGTTGAAATCAAGGAATTTGTCCAATTGCTCTTTTATGCAATTTTGATTGTGACGAAGCGTTTCTTCATTCAATAAATTACGTTCATTAGACTTCATAGATGGATCACCTATCATACCCGTAGCTCCACCAATTAAAGCAATAGGACGATGACCTGCTTTCTGAAAATGGCGCAACATCATAACTCCCACTAGATGACCAATATGTAACGAATCAGCCGTAGGGTCAATCCCTACATAAGCTGAAGTCATACCCTCAGCTAACTTTTCTTCTGTTCCAGGCATAATGTCCTGTATCATGCCTCTCCATTTCAATTCCTCTACAAAATTCATTCCCTTATATATTTTTTGATTTATTTTCTTGTCGCACAAAGATACGACTTTATTTTAATTATAGCATACGAAAGATGCGCTGAGCATTTTGAGCTAATTGTTTCGCTACCTGATTAAAAGGTAAGGCTAACGTATCGGCCAACTTCTCGACTACCTGTACGATGCTAATTTCTTTATCATCGGTCTCCGATAATATAGACAAAGGCCACGCTAAACGAACAGATATTGGATTGTGAAGGGTTCCAAAAGATAAATAATATCCTTTGTTTAGTAATTGAGTAGCCAGTTCAGGTTTTCCTCTAAACCCGTGAATAATCCAAGGTTGAGAAGGTGATTCCTTTTTACGCATTGTTTCTAATTCACGCCACGCTTTCACACAATGAATGATCAAAGGCTTTTGAAGTTCTTCTGACAAAAGAATATGAGCTTCAAAAGCTTGTTGCTGAAGTGTTAAAGGGGTAGAACATAATTTATCTAGACCTGCTTCTCCAATAGCTACAACCATAGGAGAAATAGCTTGTTGAATCAAGGATTGTAAACGAAAAGGATAGTTTTCTAAATGCCAGGGATGTAACCCAAGCGAACAAGGATCTATTAAGTGGTCTTCAGGTTCGATCGAATAGATACTTTTTGCGTTCTTTGCTTTTTCGGATAAAGAAAAAACAGGGGAATTGTAATGGGTATGGATATCTATAAAATCCATTATTAAAAGATTTAAGGTACAGGATCGTATCCACTTCCACCCCATGGATGACAGCGTAATATCCGTTTAATAGCTAGATATAAGCCTTTAAAGGGACCATATTTTTTTAACACTTGAACGGCATATTCCGAACAAGTAGGTGTGAAGCGACATGAAGGAGGCGTAAGAGGAGAGATTACCGATTTGTAAAAATAAACCGGTAGCAATAATAACTGAGTTAAAATACGCTTTAACATGCTTTTTCTGCTAATAACTGTAATGCTTTTAATATCCCCTTTTCCACTTTCTTACTAGAAGGCATATCATTTCCTACAAACATCAAACCCACAGTAAGTTTTCGATTATGTATAGCTAAAACTTCGTTGAGCTCGCCCTTATGCAAACGCCAGACTTCACGACTAAGTCGCCTAATATGATTGCGATGTACAGCTAATTTAAAGCGCCGCTTAGGAACACTAATAAGTACTGAAAGGTCCGTGTTTCGAAGCGGTTGATCAAAAGTATAAACAACTCGAAAGGGAAAAGCCATAAAAGAATCGCCTTTCTCAAACAAATCGTCTAAAATAATTTTACTCGACAACCGTTCGCTTTTTCTGAATGTATATCGCTTCAAAGACATCTTCTATTTTAATCTTTTTTCCCTGCTTTCAGATTGCAAAGATAAAATTCTAACGCTGACGTCATGGAAGGTGACTTAGATGTGGGAGCTTCTATATCTAAATGTAAACCTGCATCTCTAGCAGCTTGTGCTGTAGTTGATCCAAAACATCCGATACGACTCTTCTGTTTGTAATCAGGAAAATTTTCCTTCAAAGAATTAATACCTGATGGACTAAAAAACAAGAGAATATCATAATCATAGATTTCATCTTCTTTAAATTCATTACTTACTGTTCGATACATAACGGCTTCTTTGAAGTCGATATTCTTTTTTTCAAGCATATCGGTAAGATCCTTCTTATGTACTTCTGATACAGGTAACAAATATTTCTCTTTTGGATGTTTTGATATCGTTGCTACTAAATCCTCTAAATGTCCTTTTCCATAGAATACTTTACGCTTGCGGTAAACAATATATTTCTGTAAATAAACTGCGATAACCTCCGTGGTACAAAAGTACTTCATCGTTTCTGGAACAATCACACGTAACTCTTCACAAAGATGAAAAAAATGATCAATGGCGGTTCGAGCAGTAAAGACTATCGCAGAATAATCTAAAATAGCTATGCGCTCCTGCCTGAATTCTTTTGATGAAACTGGTACTACCTTGATAAAAGGCTTGAAATCAATTTCTATCCCAAACTTTTCAGCAATGTCAAAATAAGGCGATTTGTCTGATTTAGGCTTTGGTTGAGATACTAATACTTTCTTAATGTTCAATACCATAAATTGTTTGTATCAATAAAATTATACAAATAAATCATTCCTCGGTACAATAGAATTAAAGGAACAATTTCTAGACCACAAAGGTACAAACATAAAAATAAAATACGGATATTTTCAACATTAAATATACGAATAGCTTGATAAATTAGTACGAAACGAGAGATTATATAGATTAATACAAACAAAATGATAACAATCATCAAATTATTATGTGGATATATTAGATAGATCGAAAAAATAAAAAGCAGAAGACCCCATACACTTATCACAGCATTATACCCTACTTGCAAAAAGCGGTATTCATCCATATTTAGAAAGACCCAACCAACAATAAAAGCATAACTCTTGCGAAATAAATGGATAAGCAAAAGAACCATCAATAAAATGCCTATACCCATTAAGATACTTCCTAACGAATATTTTTTTAAGTCTTGCAAACGCCAAATAATAGCAAAAAGACATATCGCACATAACGTTAACGACTGAAATACCATATAACGTGTAAAAGCTATATGCTTAGGTGCTATTCCTTCAAAAATATTCTTTCTCCTCTTTTTAATTACGATATCTTGTAACATAATCACAAACTGCATATAATTAGATCGAAGCGCCAGTACAAAAATAAGAAGTAAGATCAACACACTGATGAATAATCCATCCATCACGTATTGTCCTTCCCACATCGGTATACCTTCAAATCCATTCATCTTCTCGTTCTCTTATTCTAAAGTTTGTGTATCACCCCTAGTAGCTGTTCTCCTAAGCCAATGCTATATCCTTGCGAAACAAATACCACACGATTAAAGGTATCCGCTATCACAAAAATAGGTACTTGGTGTCCATTATTCAGTTTTAAAGCCTTCACTAAAGTCTGTTCAATAAGCTGCTGTGTATCTATACCAATGATTACCCGTTCAGGCAAATTACTAAATTCACCTTTATCAAACAAAGCAAAGTTCTTCTCGGAAGGAAACAACAAAACCATGGGTCTACCCCATTGATCTATTTCTTCTTTTACCGCAGCTAAATCACGCAATGCATGATTCGTAGGTTCTTCTCCTGCTCCCAGTATAGCCACCACATAATAGCCACGCCCTGTAACTTGCAACAAAGATACTTCTTTTTTTGCGTTAATTGGCTTAAATGTTGATTCCGAATTAAATGTACCTATCACCTGTACTTCATCTTTACTTTCACGCATTACTAATTTAACCTCAGTTGTCTGCCCCTTACGTATAGTAAAAGGTTTCATACGAGATAACACAGCACCACTTGCTAAACGAGTTCCTGTTACTAATACATAAGTCCCTATATCAAGGCTTAATGGCTTTTTAAAAAACGCCTTCCACGTATCACCCACACCCATATCTAAATTATCATCACTCGCCAAACTAAGCGTTTGCAAAGATCCATCCTTATGTAACTTAGCTAAGGTAAAATGAGTATAATATTTCGGATTAATATTCGTGAGAGTAGGTTCGTAACTTATCGATACATAACCCTTCTGAGACTGAGTTGCCAACTGATCTTTAAAGTGAACATCCCACCATTTTCCTGCTGTATAATATTGCACTTTTCCCGCCACTGCTTCAAGACGAGATAGAATACCTAAACTACGAGCCGCTGCTATGAAAAAAATATCTCTAGATTCTTTATCCGTCACCCTTGCAGAAAGAACACCTAGAGGTGATACTGGTATATGATTGGGGTTAAGTGTATTATCTACCCGTATATGATTCTTAATCCAATTTACTAAAGTACTAGGCGTTTTTATCTGTTGTTCAATAAAATATTGCTGTAATGTTAATCGATAAGGAGTAAGCAACTCGTGAGCTACACGAGGATTTAATACATATTGTATTTCCATAGTTGAAAGGTTTTTCTTTGTATGCTCAAAATGATTAAGAAGTACCTCCGCAGGTGTATCTCTCCAATCTTTCTCCGAAATCACACGGAGTAACGACATTGCTTTTGCACGTCCCGAAATAGGTACTGTTCTTAGAAAGTGCTCAATTTCTGCATAATTTCCTCTACTACCGATCATATAACGCTCCGTCTCTGTCGAATCCGTACCTAAAGCTTTCGCCAAAGCTAATGATTTATCATGTGTATAAAAAGTGGCCTCATACTGCTGACGAATAAGAGCTTCTTGAAGTAAACGTTTAGTGTTCGTAGCCTCTTGCTGAGGCGTTACTTCAGCTGAAATACTACCTTTAATAGGAGGAACTATATCCAATTCAAAACCTTCTGTATCACCTATTTTATGATTAAGCGTCACTTGTACTGTGTCCATCTTCCCAAACGAAACTTTAGTCCAGCCATACTTATCTTTTTGGGTAACCCAAGCCAACATATCGCCTTTACCAGCCGTAAGGGAGACTTCTCCTTTCTCGTTAGAAACCTTTGTAGCAACAGTATAAAATTCGGCATAATTATATATTTTAAACGCCACTTGTGCGCTATCAACCGCTATACCTTGTGAATTCATCACCCGCACTACGGTCGTAGCCGTAGGTGCATAATTAGACGTTACATTAATCTCTGTGTAACAGGTTGTATTACGCATGATATCTTCTGGTCCATCATAGGGTCCAAAGACTTTTGTATGCATCAATAACCCCCGATAAGCAGGAGCATTAAACCAAGCCAAATCCAAAATGGGTTGCGGTTCACAAGCGCCTAAAAAATGCCATGCCCCATTTACCCAAGCTTCAACCCACGCATGATTATCGTCGGTATGTGCCCAACGAGGGGTATAAACTTGCCTTGCAGGAATACCAACCGAACGAAGTGCTGCCACGGTAAAGGTGGACTCTTCGCCACATCTTCCATAAGCCGTCCGCATAGTGGCTAAAGGTGAACTGGTACGAACAGATGAAGGACGATAGGTTACTTTCTCATAACACCAATGATTTACTGCTAACACTTGTTCTTCAGTACTTAACCCTTTAAGAAGCGGATGTAATTCCTTATAAAAAACCTTACGACTTATATCTAGATTTTCATTATTGATCCGAATAGGTAAGACAAAATAATTAAACAAGCGTTCGTCTTGCACCGTATTACCTGAGACTTGGCGAACTTTAAGACTAGCCCGTACATTGTCAAGAAAGAATTCGGGTGTATAATCGGTTACATCACCTATGGGCATATAAGCATAGAGAAACTGAAGAGCCTCTGCCTCTTCAGTTGTAAGGTTTTTCAATTGCGAAACTACATCGGGTTGGCGAGACGTAGTCATTTTCTGCATATAATCTAACTTTATTTGTTCACGCCTTTCAACGCTACTAAACAAATGTTTTTCAACTGGAGTACATCCAGTACCATACCCAATCATCAACGTAATCAATAAGTAAGCATCCGATGAAGTACATGTTTTTCGTATAAAGGCATAGTAAATAGCATTCATTTTTAATGAAGACACTATTTTTCTGTTAAAAAATTACTTTTTGAGATTAAATGAATTTTTCTG
>Ga0265294_10007236_pt1 | contig 13218 bp, 9 predicted proteins | sample MunlanPumphouse3_FD_192504 | JGI IMG/M metagenome (GOLD analysis project Ga0265294, IMG submission 192504) | Groundwater microbial communities from a municipal landfill in Southern Ontario, Canada - Pumphouse #3 | ecosystem: Environmental > Aquatic > Deep subsurface > Groundwater | place... | reverse complement strand
GGATTCTTAGCCGCTTCATCTGCTTTAGCTAAGAAATATCCTGACGATGGACCACATTTAATCTATTTACCTGAGCGTAAATTCGATCTTAACAGGTTTTTGAAAGATGTTAAAAGGGTTTATGACCAGTTTGGTCGTTGTGTTATTGCGGTATCTGAAGGAATTACTGATAAAAATGGAGTTCCAATAATTTCTAAGTTATCACAAAATCATGAAACTGACGCCCATGGCAATGTTCAACTGTCGGGGACAGGCGTTTTAGGAGATTTGTTAGCTAATGAAATAAGAAGCAAGTTAAAAATCTCAAGAGTAAGATCTGACACTTTTGGCTATTTGCAAAGATCATTCTTAGATTGTGTTTCTGATATTGATCAGCAAGAAGCTCGAGAAGTTGGAGAGAAAGCAGCCCACTATGCTATTTGGCATAATTTAGATGGTTCAATAAGTATTAAACGAACAGGAAATTATTCTGTTGATTACTCTATTGAGAAGTTAGAAAATATTGCAGGTAAGACAAAATTAATGCCAGATCATTTTATTTCTCCTGAAGGGAATTATGTTACTCAAGACTTCCTTTTTTATTGTCGCCCATTGATTGGTTCAGGTTTTAGGCAAGCTCATTTGCTAAGAGCTCCCAGAGCAGATAAAATTCTTTAGTTAACTTATAATGAGTGTAGCAGATAAGGTTGTTACACTCATTTTTTTTTGTTTAGCCCAAATAGAATATAATAGGGGTATACAAGAAATTAAAAAACTTCGTTATGAATGCAAAAGGATTAACATTTAGTAAAGATATTTAAAATTAGTTAAACCTATATAGGTCATATCACTTTGCAAACAGCATTTCATTATTAGTAAGCTATTGTTTTTTCATAATTTGTTAAAACATCTTAAAGTGTGAAGGCAAATTCTGTATATCATTTAGTATAATAATCTGCAATCTTTATCAAAGCTATTGAATCATTTGAACTTAATTATTAACAAAAAAAAGGATAAGTTATGAAAGTATCTAAACAAATTCAGAAAAAGTTGTTGGAACATGCTAGATTAGCCATTGAACACTATCTAGATTCTTCAGATTATTACTATGAAGTTCCCAAAACATCAATTCTTGGCAAAAAACATGGTATCTTTCTGACAATATTTGTTGATGATAATCTAAGGGGGAGTTTAGGGTATGTAGATAGTGAACAATGTGTTATGGAGAGTGTAGTTGAGCTGGCTCAAGCTCTCTGTGATGGTAGTGAGAGATACCCAAAATTAAAGAAATATGAACTACCATATTTAACTATTCGGATTGATATCTTTTCAGCTCTGAAGCAAATTTATGGAAAAGATGAAATTGAAATTGGTAAACATGGACTTTATGTGAAACATATGGATAGTGAGGGGTTGATATTTCCTCATGAAGCTGTTGAAAGAAATTTTGATGAAGTTATTTTTTTAAATGAGGTATGTCAAAAAGCAGGTTTACCATCTTTTAAGTGGGAAGATGATGAGTGTAAGGTATACATCTTTGATACAAATGTTTTTTCTGATCAAGAAACACATTAAAGTTGACTGATTTCTTAAGCATTATTTATTGTGATTTAGTTAAATATTAATCGAGGGAAATGTGCGAAGAATAATCAATGAAGAAGCTTATGAAGAGAAAATAGAACGGAGTAGGTTCATAGTAAATTTGAAGTATGTAGAACATGTTGAGAAGGCAAAAGAGTTCATTTCAGGTATTAGTAAAGAACATAAGAATGCCAGCCATAATTGTTGGGCTTTCGTTATTGGGAAAACAGGTGATTATGCTCATAGCTCAGATAATGGAGAACCTTCAGGAACAGCAGGGAAGCCCATGCTTAATGCTCTAAATAAGAATAATTTAACTAATATTGTTATTGTTGTAACTCGCTATTTTGGTGGGGTAAAACTGGGGATTAGGGGATTAATAGATGCTTATGGTGGGATTGTAGAGAGGGCAATAGCTTTTAATAAGACAGAAGAATTGGTTGATTACCATTATTATAGCATAAAGACTTCTTATGAGTTTCATAATATCTTAACTTATAAATTAAAACAGTTTGATTTAGAAATTACAGATACAAATTTCGGAGTTGATGTCCAACTTAAAATTAAAATAAAAGAACAATTGATGAATGAGTTTACTGAATTAATGGAAGATTTAAATATGAACAATAAAATTGAATATAAGAAAGAGGAAAAATGAATTATTTTTACTTGATAATCATAGCCATACTGTTTTTTAGTTTATCAGCTACTGGTGCTCAAGAATACAAACTAGTTGAATCAGAAAGTGGGAAACCATATAGTATTGATAAAATGTCAGATGAATTGCTTAATTATGATGTAATTTTCTTTGGTGAGTTACATGATGATTCACTACTTCATCACTTAGAAGCTGAAGTCTTCCGAAAATTAGTAAGTCAAAATGATAATGTAGTTCTCTCGATGGAGATGTTCGAACGTGATAATCAGACTGAGTTAACAAACTTCATTAAGGGTAAAATAGACTATTCTGCTTTTTCTCAACAAGCTCGTTTATGGCCTAATCATCAGACTGATTATCAACCATTATTACAAATTGCTAAGAGATACCAAAGAGATGTTATTGCTGCTAATGTCCCCAGAAGATATGCTTCTCTTTTAGCTAAGAATGGGGAAGGGGCTTTACAAGAGATAAATCCTGATGAAAGGAAATTCTTAGCTGAAAAGATAGTAGTTCTTGACGATAGATATAAAAAAGAGTTTTATGCTACTATGGAGGATATGTCTAAACAAGGAATGCCTAATAGATCTGGTCATGATATGCTGCTAAACATTTATAAAGCTCAATGCTTAAAAGATGATACAATGGCTGAATCAATTCACCAATATCTTGTGTCTAATCCAGACAAGAAAGTTCTACATATTAATGGCGATTTTCATAGTAGATATTACTTAGGGACAGTTCAGAAACTAGCATTAATGAATAAAAAGCTAAAAATTGCTGTAATCACTCCTGTAGTTTTTGCTGAAACCCAAGAACTGGAATGGAAACCAGAATTCTCTGAGGCAGGAGATTATCTGATACTTCTACATAGAAAATAATTATAAGGATTAAATAATTAATGAAAAAGATATACTTTACACTACTTTTACTATCAACTTTTTTTGTCGGCTATGCATCAGATTATAAAATCTTCAAATCTGAAACAGGAAGTGAAATTAGCTTTTTGCAAATGGCAGAAGAACTATCAAGCAAGGATGTGGTATTTTTTGGAGAGCTACATGATGATTCCTTACTTCATCATATTGAAAAAGAAATTTTGGAAGAGCTTACACGTATAGACACCAATTTTGTATTGGGTATGGAATCATTTGCTCGGAACGATCAAGCTTCTTTGAATAACTATCTCAGTGGTGAATATTCCTATGAACAATTAGATGCTCACTCTAATCTTTGGTCAAATTATCAAGAAGCTTATGGAGGGATTATTGACTTTGCTAAGAAGGATAGCATTAAAGTATTGGCAACAAACGTACCCATATATATATCAGGTCTAGTTGCTCGGGAAGGATTTTCTGCATTAGAAAAATTATCTGATAAGGAAAGAAGCTATTATGCTCGTGAGTTAAAAGCTTTTGATAGTGATTATAAACAGATGTTTTTTGATGAAATGAAACGAATAACTGATGGTGGTTCTGAACAAGTAGAAAACCTGATATTAGAGCGTTTATATCAAGCGCAAACTCTTAAAGATGACACAATGGCTGAATCTATATTTGATTATTTAGAAGATAATCATCAGGGAAAAGTTTTTCATATAAATGGAGATTTTCACTCAAAAAATCACTATGGTATCTACCAAAAGTTAGAGTTGTTAAATCCTAATCTTGAAATTGCTTCAATCTCACCTCTATTTTTTCCTACCGACCAGCCTTTAGAGTGGGATTCTCAAATGTTCGGGCTTAGCGAATATGTACTTATGTATCATAGAGATGAAGAGTCCTTGCCAATTAATGATAAAGCTGATTCAGCCGAGATACTGACAATTGACAAACATGACATCGCATTTATTTTTGAGCCAAGTGCACAAGTGCTCACTGTTTCTGATAAAATTACTTTTAACCAAAAGCTAAACAATAACAAGATACTTGTAAGTAAGGATATTAAAGAGATTAAGATATTTAATGGAAAGAAAGAAGTGGAATTCAGTACAAAGGTTCTCAAGAATAAGTTTAATCAACTTCATCTAAAAACTTCTGCTAAGGAGTTAAGTTTTGTCTATATTTATGAATATCCAAAAAACCCTGAAAGACCATTTTATTTCAATTTACAAGAATATATGTGGCATCCTTTTGTTTCACTTGGTGAAAAATCTTACTATGTCGTAAATGCGTTAGGTCCTAAGAAGATGAAGTTTATCGCCCCTGCTGAGGGCACAATTACTCCTAGCAAAAAGGACGCAATTCACTATACATGGAAGAGTTTTGATAAAGAATACGGATTTTCAATCATTGGTGATATCTATTATACCAAGAATGTAGAAGTGAATGATGTTTTGATTGCTTTGTACAGCTTTGAGAGTGATTATTATTTATTAGAAGATTATACATATTTTACTGAGCAGTATTTTAATTTCTTTACACAGTATTTTGGTAATTTTGGATATGATTCTTTTTCGATAATTCAATCAGCAGATAATAGTTATAAGTCTTTTGATAATATGTTATTGGTTAGTAAGGACGTTTTTAAGACGAGCGATATCTTTATAACACCAGGTGTGTTAGGCCACGATTTAGCAAAAGTTTGGTTAAATTCTAAATGTCAATGGGATGAAAGTGGTGCTAATTGGCCTGAAATTTTAGCTAACTTTGTTGCAAATTATTTATGGTTAGAAGACAACAAACCAGAAGATGCTTATCTATGGCGTAAAGATGCCTTGGAAGATATTTCTGCAATACCACCTGAGGAGATACAATCTCTATCAGAATTTGGTTTTGTCTCTAACAAATTTTCAGCTGTGAATTCATATAAAATTGGTGGAATGCTATTGTATTATGTTTATAACAAATCAGGGAAAGTGGCTTTCTTTACAGCATTAGATGATATTTTGGATAACAATGACTCATTATCTGGTCGTGAATTCTTTACCTTGTTACAAGAGAAAACAGGAGTAAGTGAATTTAATGATTTAGTGCAAGAAAAATATCCTATTCAGATTTATATTAAAGATGCTGTTTTCGAAGATTCTTTAACACGTTTTAAAATAATAAGTTCCAAAGGAGCAAAGAGTAATTTTGATTTAGATATTAGACTTTCTAACAATGATAATTTTGTCAATACCACCTACCATATAGATAAAGAAGAAACTGTTTTAGAATTCAATTTTGAAGCAAGTGAGATTGAAATTGATCCTGACTATAAACTATATCGTTATTTAGATAATAGAGAAAACATCTATAATCTTAAAAGGACTTTTTTAGAAAAGCCATTGTTGGTAGTACCCCAAGATAGTGAACAGTTCCCAGAGATTTATAATCTAGGAAATATACTTCGTTCAAATGGAATAACTATTGATATAATGCCTCTCGCTAGCTTTAATGAAGATGAGTGGAAGAAACGGAGTTTAATCTACGTTGGTGAGTATAATAATAATCCTATTTTTGATTTATTTCATCCCTACCTACCACCGTCTTTTATTTTTGGCAAAGATAAGTTTAGTTATAATGGAAAAGTTTATAATAAGGACAAATATTCAATTGTTGTCAGTACACAAAACCCATTTGCAACGACTAAATCAATTTCTATGTGGCTATGGAATAGTGATAAGAATATTGATAATATTAAGGCAATTTTTAACTACACAAGACCTTCGTGGGTAATTTTAGAATTCGATGGTGAAAGTTATAAAGAGGTTGATAAGGGTAATTTGATAGATAATGTGCTCTTTCCAACTAAAGTGATATTGCCTGAGGTGAATAATGAAAACTAAGAGTGCAACTTTTCAAGATATTGAATTTTCAGAAGAAGTTAGTAAAGCACTGAAGAATAATCAGCCCATATTGGTTTTAGAATCAACAATAATTACTCATGGGATGCCATATCCTGAAAACTATCAAACCGCTAAAGCACTAGAGGATATTTGTAGAAATCAGGAAGTTGTACCTGCTACGATTGCCATTTTTGAAGGTAAAATTCAAATAGGTTTAGATGATGATAAGTTACGGAAGTTAAGTAAATTGAATTCGGATATAGAAAAAGTATCTATTCGTGATATTAGCTATTGTTTAGCCATGAAAAAGAGTGGTGGAACAACTGTTGCAGCAACTTCTTATTTAGCAAGTCTGGTAGGATTAGAAGTTTTTGCAACAGGTGGTGTAGGTGGAGTCCATCGTGGAGTAGCAAATTCGTGGGATATCTCAGCTGACTTACAATCTTTAAAGAATAATCCGGTTATTGTGGTATCAGCAGGGGCAAAAGCAGTTTTAGATATTCCCAAAACATTAGAAATTTTGGATTCATATTCTGTCCCTGTGCTGGGTTATAAAACAGATGATTTTCCTGCTTTTTATAGTTCTACTAGTGGTAATAAAGTTAGACAAATCGATTCTGTTCTTGATATTGCTAAGTTATGGATCAAACATCAAGAAATCAATTTTACTAGTGGATTTTTGATTGGGAATCCTATTTCCAAGAAGGATGAGATTCCAGCTAAGATTATAGAAGAGCAGATACAAATTGCCTTAAGAGAGGTTTCTGAATTAGGTATAAACGGCAAAGATATAACTCCTTTTTTATTAAAAAGATTATATGAGTTAACAGCTGGTGATTCTCTTAAAACAAATATTGCTTTGGTTAAGAATAACGTCAATTTAGGTTGTCAAATAGCAAGTGAGTTAAAACAATTATGAAAGTAGCATTTTATGTAACATCACATGGATTTGGTCATGCGAGTAGAGTTTCTGCTCTCGTAACTGAGTTTATCAAGTATGGAATTGATTGTTATATTATTACAGATAGACCCAAGTTTCTTTTTCCTCAAGAAAGTGGTTATTGCCATATTATTGAGCGCCAAACTGATACAGGAATGATTCAAGAAAACTGGAAGGTACCCTCAGTGGAGAAAACATTTTCTAAACTCCAAGAATTTTGGGTAACCAAAGAAGAAATAGTTGAAGCAGAAAGATATTTTTTACAAAAGAAAGGTATAGAGTTAGTTGTAGTAGATATACCATATTTACCTATCTTAGCAGCAAAAAAGCTCAATATACCGGTGTATGCTGTTACCAATTTTGATTGGTATTTTAACTATATTGAAATAGTTGATCAAGATACTAACCCTAAGATTTTGGAGATATTAGCTGAGATATTGCAGATATATCAACAATGTGATAAATCTTACATATTACCCTTCTCTAATGAGAAAAGTGTTCAAGCTTTGCCCAATCAAGTAAAGTGTGGTAATCTTGCTAAGTATTCTCTACCCAATAGAAAATCTATTTGTAAAGAGTTTAAGATTGATGAAGGTAAGAAGTTAGCATTAATCACCTTTGGTGGTATTATGTCGGACATTTCTTACTTCCAAAGCCTCACAGCTAATCAGGAGTACGTGTTTTTAACAAACACCCCAATTAGAATAGCAGACAATGTCATTTTACTTCCTCGAAATTACGATTATTCCCTGCTAATCTCTTCTTGTGATGTTGTGATTACCAAGGTTGGGTACAGCACCTTAGCTGAGACTTGTGCTGCTGGTACCTATTTATGTTATGCTACCAGAGATAGTTTTCCGGAAGATGAACCACTAGTTGCTGAATTGTCTAATTATCCCTATAGTCAGCATTTTAAGCTACTAGATGATTCAATTGATATTCACCTTCCACAAGGAGAAATTACTAAATATCATCATCCAAGATATGCTCTCAAGAATGGAGAGATTGCCCTTAACATGATTAAAGCATTTATGTCGAAAAAATATGATAACTTAAAAGCAGTGATTGATTTTGGCACAAATAATAGTACTTTGTTGATTTATTCTCTAAAGTCATCAGACTTTGAGTTAGCATTTTATGATGTTAGGATAACTGGTATTGGATTAGGATTTTCTGAAGGGATTATTAGTCAGGGAGCTTTCAAGAAGGCTAAGCATGAGCTTTCTATTCAATTAGAATTTTGTAAAAAACTTGGTTTACTTCCACATATTTTGGTAACTAACATTGGTCGTGTAGCTGATAATTTTATTTTGTTTCAGAAGGCAATTGATAACCTATACCAAGTTGACTGGGAGATAATTAGTCCAGACCGAGAAGCTAAACTAGGTGTGAATTCTTCACTCTTTTGGAATCCTGATAGAAAGAGCTTCTACAATGTGGATATTGGGGGATCGAGTATAGAAATATCACTAGTTAAGAATCGTAAGGTACAAAATGTTATTAGTATGGAATGTGGGATTCTCACTTATTACCATAAATATAAAGATTCTCGTTTGAATTTTGAACAAATATCTGAGTTGATTCAGCAAGATATGGAACATTTTCTTGATGAAAATGCTTATCCGATTAAAGAGAGTCATACCATGTTAGGAATAGGTAAAGTCTTTCAAAATCTATCATGTATTTATGAGGGAAAAGAGAATTACGAATCTTTTGAAATGATAAAAGAACATGATTTGCAAGACCTTATGTTTACTTTACATACAATGATTAATGATAAATCAAGATATAACTATCATGATTGTAATGGTAAGATGTTAACTGAGATTATTTTCTATATCTCTTTAGGCATATTGCAATCATTAAATAATATTTTACATACAACAATATTGGTTATTAATCCTTGGGGAATAGAGTTTGGTTATTTATTAGAAAATAAGGAGCGTACAGATGAAATATGATTTTGATAAAGTTTATAACAGAAGAGGTTCAGGTTGTTTTAAGTATGATGCAATGAAGGTTGTTTATGGAAGAGATGATCTGTTAGCTCTTTGGGTGGCTGATATGGATTTTGCCATTGCCCCAGAAATAATGAACAAAATTAATGAAAGAATAGAACATCCAATATTTGGTTATAATTTTAAAAAACCAGACCACTTTGACTCTTTCATAAATTATGTATCCAAAAAACACAACTGGAAGTTAAACAAAGATTGGTTGCAAATGAGCCCAGGTATTGTTCCTGCGATTAATTTTATGGTTAAGATATATACTGAAACAGGAGATGGGATTGTTATTCAACAACCAGTTTATACTCCTTTTAAAGAGGCTGTTGTTGCCCACAACAGAAGATTGTTAGTAAATACCTTAGTTGAAAAAGATGGTGAATATACTATAGATTTTGTTGATTTAGAGAAGAAATTATCCCAAAGCAAGATCTTTATCTTCTGTTCTCCCCATAATCCAATTGGGAAACTATGGAGCAAAGATGAATTATTAAAAATCGGTCGGCTCTGTAAGAAACATAAAGTTATTATTTTATCTGATGAAATCCATAATGACTTAGTCTATCCTGGTGCTAAGCATATCCCTATTGCTTCTTTAGAAGATTTCTCTGATTTTACAATCACTATGATGTCTCCAGCTAAGACTTTTAACATTGCCGGTTTGCAATGTTCTGTAGTAATTTGTCCTAACTCAGGCCTGTTAGACAAGCTAAGAAAGTTTCTTTTTGATATACATGTATATGGTTCAAATGCCATTGGGACAATAGCTTTCAAGGCAGCTTATGATGTCGGTGAAGCGTGGTTAAAAGAGCTTCTTAAATATTTGGAAGGAAATCGAGACTATATCTATGACAGGATAGCAAAGATGGATGGTGTAAGTATGAAAAAGTCGCAAGCAACTTACTTAGCATGGCTAGATTTTAGACAACTAAAACTGACCAATGATGACCTAGAAGATCTTTGTGTAAATAAAGCCAAGTTAGCACTTAATAAAGGGGTTTCATTTGGTGAAAAAGGTTCTGGATTTATGAGACTTAACTTTGCTTGTCCTCGTTCAATTTTGGTTGAAGCAATGAATAATTTGGAAAAGGCTTTAAAGGAACTTTAATGCTATGTTAAAGGATAAAATTAGTGAAATATTTGAAAATAGTGACTACGACAGAGACCAAGCTTTAGAAGTGTTTGCTGAGTTTATTAATTTTCTAAACATTGGCGAGATAAGATCAGCTCAGAAGATAGATAATCAGTGGATAGTGAATGAATGGGTAAAGAAGGGAATTCTAATAGGATTTCGTTTAGGTGAAATTATTGATATGCCATATTCAAATAATAAGAACTTCACTGATAAAAGTACTTATCCAGAAAAAACAATAAACTTAGACGCAGGTATTAGGGTCGTTCCAGGGGGATCTTCTATACGAACAGGTGCTTTTATTGCTAGAGGAGTAACTATTATGCCTCCTGCTTATGTGAATGTTGGTGCCTATGTAGATATGGGGTCAATGATCGATTCTCATGCTTTGGTCGGTTCTTGTGCCCAGATCGGAAAGTATGTCCATCTTTCAGCAGGAGCAATAATAGGCGGTGTTTTAGAACCAATAAATGCAAGACCAGTAATTGTGGAAGATAATGCATTTATTGGTGGAAACAGTGGTTTGTATGAAGGTGTAATAATCCAAGAAAATGCAATAATTGCCCCAGGAACAATTATTACCAAAGGAACCCCTGTTTTTGATGCTGTTAATAACTGCTATTTAGAGTTTGAGAATTCTCCAGTTATACCACCTAATGCAGTGGTTGTTCCGGGGAGCAGACCTTTAAAATCAAATCCAAGTTTCCAGCTCTATTGTCCGATAATTGTTAAGTATCGCGATGAAAAGAGTTCTGCTTCAGTTGTATTAGAAAACCTTTTAAGATAAACAAAGAGGTCTTATGGAAAAGTCTATAATAAGACAGATATTTGATTCAGCCCCACCTAATTCAATAAATCTCGGTTTAGGTGAGCTGCAATTTCCTATGCCTGAATACTTGCATAATCAAGCAGTAAAAGTTCTTTTTGATGAAAATATTCGTTACACACCTAATGCTGGACTTCTACAATCTAGACAAGCAATTGCCAATCAATACAAAGATACTAGTTTTCAGCAAGTAGTAATCACAAATGGAGCTCAAGAAGCAATCTATGCTACACTTAAAACAATTCTCAATCCTGGTGATGAAATTATTCTACCAGATCCTGGATTTTCAGCTTACGAATCGATAGTAAGGTCATTAGGTGCTACTCCAAAATTCTATTGCTTAGATGAACTAAGAAACTTTTCCTTAGATAACGATTCTCTCTTTTCACAAGTAAGCCCTAAAACTAAGGCTATCTTGATTAATTCTCCAGGTAATCCTACTAGCATTGCTTTCACCAAAACTGAACTAGATGTTATCTCTAATTGTTGCAGAGTTAATGATCTATACCTAATCTCAGATGAGATATATCGGGATTTGTATTTAGAAACGAGACCTTATTCTGCTAATGATTTTTATCATAAAACCATTATCATATCAGGGCTTTCAAAATCTCACTGTATGACAGGTTGGAGGATTGGTTGGTTGGTAGCACCTGTTGAAATTGCTCAACAAATAAGTGTTACCCATCAGTATATTTCTACGTGTGCTAATTATATTGGGCAACGACTTTGTGAATACGCATTTACAGATAAAGCAAAGATTTTTCAACGTGAGATAAGAGCAATTCTAAGGATAAATTATAGAACAATTAGAGATATTCTTTCAAACATAAACCCAAACAAATCAGATGCAGGCCCTTATTTATTTATAAACATCCATCAAGATGGTTTTGAGTTTGCTAAGAAAATGTTAGGTTATAAGGTAATTGTGATTCCAGGAAGTGCTTTCTCAAAACGTTTAACAAACTGGATTAGAGTCTCTTATGCTCTACCAGAAGAACAACTTATCATAGGAGCTGAACTGCTTAGGAAAAATCTATAAATAAGTGAGAAAGATGAGCAGGAATCGAGTGAGTTTACCAGTTGTTGTTGATTTTTCAAATAAGATTCATAATTATACATACATAATAAAGGTGTTTACTAATATGATAATCGAACCAATCATATTTTGTTATCCACGAATAAACATGCTAAGCATAATTCTTATAGGCTGTTATAATAGCTTGATGCTGGCAAATATGACCTACATTCAATAAGTTACAATTCAACACGATATTTTACCTTTGGGATCTAAGTTTCTCAATGTTCTTTAGGTCTTCCCATATACTATCTCGATAAAACTTCAGTGATTTATCCAGATAGTAAAGACCAAGAATAGGGTTAGATTGTGATAGATTAGATAACAGAAAGTATTGCATAAAAATAAACAAGAGCCAAGATTACTCTTGGCTCTTGGATTATTTATTATGGTTAAATATTATTTCATTAACATAACTTTTCTGATTTTTGATTTTTGTCCTTCTGCTTTTAACTTCATAAAGTAAATTCCAGAAGCAGTTTGTTTTCCATCACTATTTTTTCCATTCCAAACAAATGTTTTTCTTCCTGCTGAAAGTTTTTCATTACAAATTGTCTTTACTTTTTGTCCTCTTAGGTTATAAACAACGAGTTCAACTTTACCTTCTTTTTTAAGGTCAAAGGAAACATTTGTTTCAGGGTTAAAAGGATTAGGATAGACATTAAAATAGGAAGCTAACGGAGTAACATCTTCATGATTAGAAATTGGTGAATCGGCAACCTTGAAAACAAAGGAATATACTCCAACTTCACTAGGGGTGAAGGTGAAATCATGATTTGCATCTAAATAATGTTCTTCTCCATCAAATTCTAAGGCTGTAAAAAGGGCATGAGATTCAAAATCTGGAGCATCTAAACTTAGAGTTATTGGTTCTAAGCTTCTGGCATTAACTTGGAAATACCATGTTTTCATTTCTCCATCTAAAGGTAGAGCTTGGAATCTCTGATGGAATCTTTCATGTCTTATTTCATTATCAAAAGTTAAGAAGTCATTTTCATAATGATAGATATCAACACCTTCATAAGGTTTTTGTGGAGGTTTAGGTAAATCCAAACAAATGTCAGTATCATTACTAGCATAGTCAGAGACTCCTAGGACAATATTATCTCTATCATTATTGGATTCGGCAATGATTTTTGCAGACCATTCAATAGGTAATGAATCTAAAGCCCAATGGTGTCTATAAGGAGTATAAGTTAAAGTAACTATATTAAAATCTCCTAAGGCACTATATAAGAAGAATCCTTCC
>Ga0265294_10007235_pt1 | contig 13218 bp, 14 predicted proteins | sample MunlanPumphouse3_FD_192504 | JGI IMG/M metagenome (GOLD analysis project Ga0265294, IMG submission 192504) | Groundwater microbial communities from a municipal landfill in Southern Ontario, Canada - Pumphouse #3 | ecosystem: Environmental > Aquatic > Deep subsurface > Groundwater | place... | reverse complement strand
AAGGACCGGTTAATAAGCTACAATATATAAAGTTGCAAATTTACAGCCCCGGGAGGATGGACCATGGAAAATCAGCTAGACATGAAAGCGCTGTTCAGCATAACTTATGGTATGTATATTGTAAGTACTGAAGCAGATGGCAAGCTCAATGGACAGATCGCAAACGCGGTGATGCAGATCACAGGTGACCCTGTATGTGTCACGACATGCCTTAACAAAGCCAACCTTACGACAGAGATGATCCAGAAGAGCGGTTTCTTTGCTGTTTCTATCCTTGAGCAGGATGTTCCGATGACATTCCTTGGACAGTTTGGTTTTAAATCAGGACGTGACATCGACAAGTTTGAGAACGTCAATTTCCTTAAAGGAATGACCGGAGCTCCAATGGTCACGGACTGGTCTGTCTCTGCACTTGAGGCAAAAGTTGTCCGTACTCTTGAGCTTGACACCCATGTCCTTTTTGTCGGCAGCGTGGTGGGATCCAAGTTTATCAAAGAGGCTACCCCTCTGACATATGCTGACTACCACCTGATCAAAAAGGGGAAATCCCCTAAAACAGCTCCTACGTTCGGATTCAACACCATCAAATAAAAATATGCCTAGCATACTTGATGGCGAAATGGCTCTTGCCAACAGCCGATCAATATTTGAAAAGATATACGCCGATTATAATAAGCGGGTCTATGTTTCACCGGACCCGCTTCAGTTTTTGTACGATTACGAAAATAGCCGTGACAGGGAAGTAGTCGGATTGATCGCATCTTCGCTCGCATACGGAAGGGTCGCACAGATACTTAAAAGCGTTAGCAAGGTGCTTGAATGTCTGGGTGACTCACCTGCTGAATGTCTTAAAAACGCAGAAAGGAAAGACCTGGAAGGGAAGCTGGAAGGATTCGTGCACCGATTTACGGACTCTTCAGACATGGTCGATTTTCTCTGCTGCATAGGCAATGTGCTTAATACCTACGGTTCTGTCGAAAACCTTTTTCTTTCCCATTACAACGGAGAGACCTGGCAGGCTATGCAGGGTTTTACAAAGAGTTTTCTGGATTGCGGAGGGAGAGGGGCCACTTTTCTGATGCCGGACCCTTCAAAGGGCAGTGCCTGTAAGAGACTGGCACTCTATCTGAGATGGATGGTCCGTTCCGACGATGTTGATCCGGGAGGCTGGGATAAAATTGATCCGGAAGCCCTGCTGATACCTCTTGATACGCATATGTTCAACATTTGTACCACACTGGGGCTTTGCAGCAGAAAAAACGCGGACGGGCGTTCAGCGATAGAGATCACGGAAGCATTCAAACGCGTTTGCCCGGAAGATCCCGTCCGTTATGATTTTGCCCTTACAAGATTTGGGATCAGGAGCGATATGAAGTTAGAAGAACTGTTTATCAACTGGGACAGCATAAGATAGCCCGGTTCCGGATCTTTGTACATACCCAAGCTTTTATTCTCTTTCACAGATGTTGATGCTTTCCTTAATGGTGGTAAAATCTGTTAAGCCACGACAGGGGGTATATCAGATGTTAAATGACAATGTTTTTAATGAACTTCTTGCCAAAGTTTACAGCTCCATTGATGAACAAAAGGAATATGCTTTTTCTGTAAGCGATGACATTGCAGCACACCCTGAACTCAGCGGAGAAGAGTTCAGAACTGCCGGCATATTCTCCGGTTGGCTCAAAAAAGATGGATTCGATGTTGAAATGCCCTATTGCGGAATGGATACGGCATTCATTGCGAAAAAAGGATCAGGGAAACCCCGCGTTGCGATCCTGGTCGAGACCGACGCACTGCCTGTAGTAGGGCACGGTTGCGGACATAACCTTAGTGGTACCATGTCTGTGCTTGCAGGAACGGCTCTTTTGAAAGTAATGGATGAAATAAAGGGTGAGCTTCTTGTAATTGGCACACCTGCAGAGGAAACCTGGGGAGCAAAATGCCGGATGGCCGACATGGGAGTTATGGACGATATAGACCTTGCAATAATGATACATTGCACATCGCAGAAGAACCTCGTCTCTATGACGACACCAGCGCTCCAGGGGTGGAATATTACCTTTACAGGAGTTGCATCCCACGCTGCTGCAGCGCCTTGGGACGGAAGGAATGCATTCAACGGCGCCAGGCTCTTCTTTGATGCGCTTGACATGATGAGGCAGCATGTAAGGCCCGAGATCAGGATGCACGGCATTTTAAAAGAATGCGGAACGGCTGTAAACACAGTCCCCGAGAAGGCAGCCATACTTCTGGAGCTCAGGGCTCCCGACAAAAGGGATCTTGAAAAGATAACCGAAAGGGTAAAAAAATGTGCAGAAGGCGCGTCAGCTGCAACAGAAACAGATATGGTCTTTGAGAAGAATTTTACAAGTTTTGACAATTCATTGGAACTTTCCTCACTTGAGAGTATAGTACAGTCAGGCTTTGACAGTGTCGGTCTTCAGACTTCCGAAAAAGAATCCCCCGGAGGCGCTTCTGACATGGGAGACATAAGCTGGCGCTGCCCTGCGATCCAGCCGCTTCTTTCAATTGTTGACACGCAGGTCCCGCTGCACACTGCAGAGTTTGAAGCGGCTACCAGGTCAGAACTGGGGCACGAAAGGCTTGCAGCAGGAGCAAAGGTTATCGCCTACACTGCTTTAAAGATCTTGCTGGACGAGAATGTGCGAAAAGATGTAAGAAAGGAATTTTTACGTAAGAAGAACGGATGAAAAAAAGAGACAAAATGTTATACTCACGAAAAGAAAAAAGGGAGGCGACGGCATGACATCTATCCTGCCATACTGGGATCAGAATATTGAACTTGACATTGTGCCGTGGATACCCTACGGGAAAGATTACAGTCCCGTGACTGTAAACAACATGCTCAGCCCGCTCCTTGGGAACGTGGCAGGGCTAGCTTTTGAAATGCAGAGTGAGTTTCTCTATCTGAGGAGTTTTAAAAGCGGCAACGTAGGAACTATGGTAAGGCAAAACATAATTGACCCGATACGCAACAAGGGTATCGAGTTTGGTTTTACCATGGTCTTTACATACTCAGAAAAAATAGAGACATCAATGATCCCGCTTATAAAGGAATACCCGGGACTGAGAGCCGGCCTCACCCTGTGCGGGATATGGAGCTCTGATGTTCTTGTGGACGAATGCAAGGTCCTTGTGCTTGTCAGCGAAGATCCCTTCTTTGACGAGGGGGCGTTTTTCAAATCACTTCAGAGGTCTTTCCAGAGTATCTCGGGGATAGAGCGCTCGAACCTCTCGTTCTTTGCAGAAAAATTCGGTTACAGGAGGTTTTCCATCTCCTACGAGACCGACAATCTGACTCAGATGAGGATAACCCAGGCACTCTTTGACCTGGAGCTTGATGAGACCAGGGAACTGATCGGCCCCGCCCCCGAGATGAAACTCCCGCTTCTGCCAGGAATAAGGTAGTTTAGGTTGTTACTTAAGAACTGATATCACGGAAAGAAAAAAAACGGTCGGCAGGAATGAGTTTTTCCTGCCGACCGTAAATTTTGTTTTAAAAAAATATTTTATTTCTGATACCAGGGGAATTTTTCAGCCATGCCGGTCCTTCGGGGGATGCCCTTGGGGGTCTGGGAGATTTTGTTCCAGATCAAAAAGAATCTTTTCATATCACCAAGGGTGTATGGGTGCAGCCTGGGCGATGAAAGGCCAAGTGCACTCCACTTGTTGCCGACGAGTTCGAGTTCCTCGGTTACCTTCGGCCCCTTGAAAGCGATCGCCTTTCCTTTGATCCTTACAAAGGGAGCAAGGTATTCCGCCAGTATCCCTGAAGCGCAGACTGCCCTTGCAGCAGCAACGTGGAATTTTTCGCGCTCCTCTTTTGCATATTCTTCTGACCTTCTGCAGACTACGGTCACATTTTTAAGCCCCATTGCGACAGCGATTTTTTCGACCAGCGCGCATTTGCGCGTTATGCTGTCCAAAAGGGTCAGATGAAGTTTGGGACGGCATATGGCCCATACCATTCCGGGAAGCCCGCCGCCGGTCCCGACGTCTATCACCCTGCCTTCGTAAGGAAGATATGGCAGCGCTGATGCGCAATCCATAACATGTGCGCCCCACAGAGTCTCTTCATCGGAAGGTCCTGTCAGACGGGCGAGCTCGTTGGCCGCAGAAAGGAGTGAAACGTATTTCCTCAGTTTTTCTTCATTTTCGCTGACTTCTGCTTCGACTGTTTCTCTAAAATTTTCAGTTTCCAAAAAAAAACCTCCCATTAACGGGATAATATCTATATGTACCAGTGTATAATAACGCAATAAGCAAAATGACGGGAGGCCAAATCGTGGAATCCTTTGAAAAGGGAACCAAAAGACGTGAAGGAGTAATCAATATTATTGATCTCCATGGGACCTGGAGAGAGATGGGAAGACAGTACGGTGCCCTGATGGCTTCTGAGATGAAGCACATCTACGATAGAGCCATTGTCGAGAAACTTGTAAATGAAAACGGGCTCAGTATTGAAAATATGAAAGGCCGGGCTGCCAAATTTTATGCGAATTATCCTTTCAGGTTTAAGGAGATACTGAGAGGGATGTCGGAAACTTCAGAAATGAACCTTGAGCAGGTCCAGCTGGTCAACGCAGTTGAGCTTCTGGCAGCGACAGCACTGGATATTCCTCAGTGCACAGGTATTGCTGCCTGGGGCGACTACGTGAGCGAGACCCTGATCTACGGGCGTAATTATGATTACCTCCCCTGGTTCAAGGAGTTCAGCCATGACATCGTCATTGCCTGTTACCATCCGGCAGACGGATCGCTCTCCACTGCCACAATGGGATACGCAGGTGAGATATATGCAGTTAACGGAATGAACGAGAAGGGAATATACCTTGAACTGAACAACGGGATGCCCTCAGGCGGAGCACTGTGGTATGACAGCAGGGTGCCTTCTGTCGCAGCCCTTTTCCAGTTCCTTGTTGACGGAGCCTCGCTGGATGAGATCGAGAGCTTTTTCCAGACAACTAAGGCAAATTTCGCATACATTATTGGTGTTTCAGACGGGCAGACCGCAAGATGCTACGAATGGCCCGTTTTTGAGGTCAAAAGGCGCGAATCCCATTCGAGGCAAGGACTTACGGTCCTCAGCAACCACTTCACGGAATTTTCGTGGGGGCTTCCGAGACCGGAAGACAAGACCAACTGGCTTACAAGGTCAAGGAGGCAAAACTTACTGACCCTGGCAAAGCACTTCAAGGGGTCTATAGACAGCAAAACGATGATGAAGATGATGGATACAAGGATAGAGGACCTCGGTGCCACCACCGATATGACCGTATATCAGATGGTCGTTGTCCCGGAGCGCTTCCAGGTCTGGTTCAAGATACCTGATACGCAGGACTGGACAGAGATAGACATGAAGGCCATCCTGAAGCCCCGTGACGAATAGGCCCGGAGAAAGTCGCAGAAAAGCCAGGAGCAAATGATTTCGAGAAGCTGATCCCCTTTGCAAAGCAACAAGTCAGGGATCAGCTTCTACTTTTTTGTTTTTTTGTCTCAGTATTTTTTGTTTGAGCGGACTTCATATAATAGCTTTTTGAAAAAATAAAACACTCGATCAATGATATATCGGAGGGAAATGTTCATGGCCAGGTACTACATAGGTTTTGACTGCGGGACAATGGGAACGAAGACTGCTCTCTACAGGGAAGATTCTGTAAGAATGGCAGAAGCGTACAGGGAAAATATAATTTCTTATCCTCACCCAGGCCGGGCTGAAATGGATCCGCGAGGATTTGTAAGAAATGTAGAGGAAGGGGTAAGAGAGTGCCTTCATAAATCAGGCGTAAACCCAAATGAGATAAGGGGTATCTCTGCCAGTGGGATAATATGCGGCATTGTCGGCATAAATGAAAACTGGGAACCTGTTACGCCCTTTGTCCCCTACCTGGACAATCGTGCGAGGGGAGAGGCTGAGTGGATAAAGGCCAATGTTACGCCGGTGTGGCTGCAGGAGAGCGGGAACTGCATAGTGGACGAATTCATGCCCCCTATCATACTCAGGTGGTTTCTCAACCATTACACAGGGTTCAGGGAAAAGGCTGTTAAAGTACTGAACAACGGACCATTTGTTCTTGGGACACTTGCAGGGCTTAAAGCGTCGGAGGCTTTTCTTGACTGGGCGACGATGTCCGGTTGGCTGATCGGGTATGACGCACACACAAGGAACTGGTCGCCGAAACAAATGAAGGCGCTTGGCATCCCTATGGATATTTTGCCAAAAATTGTAAAACCCTGGGATGTAATTGGATACCTCTGCCCTGAAGAGGCAGAAAAAATGGGACTTCCTTCCGGCATTCCGATAGTAGCCGGAGCCGGCGACACTATGCAGTCAGCGCTTGCTTCCGGCCTGATCGAACCCGGACTAAGCACAGACGTGGCCGGAACAGCATCCATATTTGCAGTTGCCGTTGATGATATGGTGGAAAAGATATCACTTGCGCCGGGCATGATGTTCGCAACAGGTACACTTGAAGATTCATATTTTTACTGGAGCATGATCAGGGCAGGAGGTCTCTCTCTTCGCTGGTTCAGGGACAACGTTGCCGGATGCCCCGGAGATCCCTCCTTTTATTCTGAGATGGACGCTCTTGCCGGGGAGGTACCTCCCGGTTCAGGGGGTGTGCTTTTTTATCCCTACTTACAGGGAGCGGGCCCCGATATGCCGGGAGCGTGCGGGGCTTTTCTGGGACTCTATGGTTCCAGCGACAGGGCGGCAATGTGGCGGTCGATACTTGAAGCCATAGCTTTTGAGTATGCCCAGATGATACAGATATACAGGGAGTGCGGTATTCCTGTCAAAGAAATAATCGGCACTGAGGGAGGAAGTAAAAGCCCACTATGGACGCAGATCAAGGCAGACATTCTTGGAGGCGCATACAACATCCCGACAAGAAGCGAGGGCGGTCTCATGGCCGATGTTGCCGTAGCCGCATACGGGGTCGGAGATATCCGGGATCTCAAAAAAACGATGAAGGAATGGATCACATTCAGGGGCCGTTTTGAGACCGATCCCAAAAACTATAAAATTTATCAGGATGTCTTTGCTATAAGGCAGTCCATTCTTGGTTCTTCGGTCAAGGATACATTTGCCGGACTGGAAAAGATAAGGAAAATTCTCGGACAGTAGGATAAAAAGCAGGGCCCCCAAATATCCGGGAGCCCCTGCTTTATCGACCCTCAAAAATACTGACCGGATCATCAGCAAGTCATTGTTTTTAAGTCGGGGCTGATCTCCATCTCCATAGGAGTTTTGCTCCGCAGTTCATTCGTATCGACATCATCTGCGATCTCTTCAAGCACCATCCTGCCGTTTATGTTTCTTATAAGGCAGTACTCAGTTACTATGACATCAACAACTCCGTGTCCTGTAAGAGGCAGTGTGCATTTCTTGAGAAGCTTTGAAGTTCCGTTCTTTTCAAAGTGGCGGGTCGCCACGTAGACCTTTTTCGCGCCTGCAACTATGTCCATAGCTCCTCCCATGCCCGGAGTTCGGACGTTTGGTATAGTCCAGTTTGCGAGGCTGCCATCTTCATCGACCTGCAGGGCTCCAAGTACTGTTGCGTCGATATGACCTCCGCGAAGGATGCCGAAGCTTGCATCAGACGAGACGAATGATCCCCCCGGCAGTACTGAAATAGGGGCTCCTCCCGCATCTATGATCCTGAGATCGTTTGGGTCTTTGGCTGGTCCTGCGTATATCGTCCCGTTCTCGGTCTGAAGAAAGATGTTTACGCCGTCAGGCATGAAGTTGGGGATGAGCTGGGGGATGCCTATCCCCAGATTTACAAGGGCACCGTCTTCAAGATCGGCCGCTATCCTGCCGGCTATTCTTTCACGGGCTTCATTTTCGTTAAGTTCTGGCAGCATAGGCGTTTCCTCCTTTGATAACGAGCGCATCAATGAAGATACCGGGTGTGACTACATTATTTGGGTCGATCTCTCCGATAGGCACGACTTCGTCGACTTCTGCAATGACTATCTCGGCTGCGGTTGCCATCACAGGGTTGAAGTTCCTGCCGGTCCCGTAATAGATAAGGTTGCCGGCTTCATCGGCCTTATATGCCCTTATAAAGGCAATATCGGCCCTCAGCGGACGTTCCAGGATAAACTTTTTCCCGTCGAGTTCAACAGTCTGCCTGTTTTTCTCGTATGCGGTATCCACCCCTGTCGGGGTAAGGAAACCTCCGAGCCCGGCACCACCGGTCCTTATCCTCTCCACAAGAGTTCCCATAGGGTTGAGTTCGATATCGATCTCTCCCTTTGCGAACATTTCCTGTGCGACCGCGTTGAGTCCCATGTGTGATATGACCATGGAACTTACCTGCCTGTTGACGATAAGCCTTGCGACCCCCACAGGTTCCGGTACTTTGGGGTTGCAATGGCTGGCGTCCACGCAGATCACCCTGATGTTGCCGGTCCCCTGATCGTGCAGCGCATCGATGACAGTGTAGGGTACCCCGCCGTAGTTAAATCCGCCGAGCATTACCGTGGTGCCTTCTCTTACCTTGCCTGCCGCCTCTTCCGGGGTTATTATTGGTTTGATAAAAGGTTTGGTCATCTTTACAGCTGCACTCCTCTCTATTTTAAAAAGATTAGGAGAGAGTTTCATGGCAACAATATATAATGTCAAGTAGGCACTGTAATATTGAGAATTTTCAATTTTTCACGGAGGCGGTCAACTTGTCCCAAAGAGATAAATTGCTGAAAATGATAGAGGAACTTGTCTCTATCCCCAGTGTTACAGAGAGTAAAAATGAAAGTTTGCCCGGTATATGGATCAAGGAAAGGCTTGAAAAACTTCCCTATTTTATCGAAAGAAAAGATCATCTCAAATGGGTCAAAACTCCGCTTGAAGGATCGTGCGAAACCCTTCATTCTTTGGTAGCAAGAGTAGATGCTTCATCCCCGACAAAAAGGACGATACTTCTTATGTCCCACTATGACGTGGTTGATGTCAGCGTCTACAATGAGATGGCTAGGTGCGCTTTTGATGTGAAAAAAATAACGGAACTTTTAAACAGCGATAATGAAGATGTTATTTACGGCCGCGGAACGATGGACATGAAGTGCGGAGTGGCTCTGGAACTAGATATTATTGAGGAGTTTGCATCTGACAGGGAATTGTTTGATGTAAACATAGTTGCCGTGTTCGTGGGTGATGAAGAGAATGCTTCCGCCGGCATGAGAGGTGTTTTGCCTGTGCTTTATAAGATGAAAGAAGAAGGCACAGATTTCCTGACAGTCATAAACACAGAACCGGGTGAAGCAGGATATCCGGGTGAAAGCGGACCTGCAATTTTTCTTGGCACACTGGGAAAGATAATGCCGAGCTTTTACGTCAGGGGGCGTGCTTCACATGTCGGTAACTATTACAGTGGTTTTTCATCCGCGCTCGCAGTTTCGAGGATAGTGTCGTATGCAGAGGGCAATCCGCATTTTGCAGATCCACTTAACGGGAAATGCGAGCCTTCATGGATATGCCTCGATATGGGAGTGATAAAAAAAGGATACAGCGTTACAGTTCCGGACAGGGCTTTTGCTTATTTTAACTGTTTTACCTCAACTAATGCTCCTGCTGATGTCATGGCTCATATGAAGATCATTGCGGGATATGCTCTGGATCAGTCAATGGCGCAGCTTGCAGAGTCATACAGGAATCTTCTTGCTATGGGCTGCCAAGGAAAAAGCTTCGATGTGCCACGTGCAAAGGTATACACACTGGAGGAGATGAAAGAAATTGCACGCGCAAATTACGGCACAGGTTTTGACGAGGATCTTGCATCTTATATCAAAGATATACCCTCAGGTGATATGAGGGAAAGGGGACTGAATGCCGTAGAGAGGATAGCAGACATGTCGGGGGCTGATGGTCCTTTCGCTATTTGCTTTTTTCTGCCTCCCTGGCTTCCCGTGCGTACCGACTTTACGGGGGAGAAGCGAGACATGCAGACTGTTCAGGCAGCGCGCAGCGTAAAAGATCATCTGCTGGAAAAATACGGGATCGAAATGAGGGAAGTAGAGCTATTTGCGGGGCTCTGTGATCTCAGTTATGCAGGCGCTAAAGTCACTGCTGATGATCTTGAGGCACTCGAGAAAAATATGCCTGGCTGGGGAGAGATATACAGTATTCCGATGAAAGAAATGCAGTCTCTGGGACTTCCGGTCATCAACCTGGGGCCGAGCGGAGAAGACGCACACAAGAAAACCGAGAGGCTGAGGCTTGGATATTCTCTTGATATACTGCCGGAATTGCTCCGCTGTGCCGTAAGGAAGGTATCGGAGACCGTAAAGTGACGCATGGTGCCGCTCAAGGCAGGCAGTGCAGCCATCGGATGATTTTCCTGAGCTTTATGGTAGAATCTCATTAATGGTTTATACAGGCCGAATTTTATTTTTGCCCCGCATAAAAGCATCTGACAGGACCGTAATATTTTGAAGCAGTGTAATTTATTAACGGACATATAAAATGTCCTGGATCAAAAAAGGAGAAGGATCTATAAATGCTTGATGAAGAGGTTCGAATACGTCCTGCCGAACCGGAGGAAGCGGAGCTTCTTTCAGATGTTGCATGGCGCTCAAAGGAATACTGGGAATATCCGGTAGACATGATGAGTCACTTTCGCGATTTTCTGACTATCACTGATGACTTCATTGAAAAAAATCCTACTTACCTTGCAGAAAACGAAGAGACCGGAGAGATAATAGGTTTTTATTCCATTGAGCTTTTTGAAGATTCCAAGTGGTGGATAAGACATCTCTGGGTGGTACCCGAGCACATTGGAACAGGTGTCGGCGGAGAGCTTTTCCTGCATGCCTGCGAGATAGCCGAAACCGTAGGGGCAGAGGAACTGAACATTATCACAGACCCAAACGTGGAAGAATTCTATCTCCATATGGGCGCGGAAAAAGTAGGGGAGCAGATGCAGAAAACCGGCGATAAGGAAAGAAAACTTCCGATACTTATGATCAGGCTGCACTGATCGATGTTTTACAGCTGGCAGAACGAAGCGGTAGAAGCTATAGGCAGGAATAGCGCTATACTGTCAGCTCCCACAGGAAGCGGCAAAACCTGGGTCGCATATGTCTGGGCGGGATTGATGGACCCCTCCGGTGAAACTTCCGAACCTTCCGGCAGGGTCATTTTTACAGCACCCATAAAGGCACTTTCAAACGAACGTTATATGGAATTAAGGTCAATGGGCTTTGACGCAGGACTCGAGACAGGGGATTTCAAAAAGAACGCCGGCGCTCAGGTGCTTTGCTGCACTCAGGAAATTTATACCCTCAAATATGCCCGCATTCCCGGGCAAAAGGTAATAGTGGACGAATTCCATTTCATCTTCAATGATCCTGACAGAACAAGGGCATATATAGACGGCCTCAGGTCTACATCCCCTGAGAGCGACCTCCTTGTCATGTCCGCTACATTCGGAAACCCGGACGTTATAAGAAAATATCTTGAAGAGACCGCAATGCGTGACTTCGTCCTTTTCGAGACCGATAAAAGGGTGACAGACCTCATTTTTTGCCGCAGCGGTGTTCGCTTCTCTAAAATCCACGACGCGCTGGTCTTCGTCTTTTCAAAAAAAGGAGCGGAGTGGTTGGCTGCACAGATATCAAGATACCGCCAGAAAATCAGCAGGAGTCAGAGAGCCCGGCTGAGGGAGATAGCAGAGATACTTGAAGTGGGATATGTGCCGGATATCATGCTCAGGGGAGTCGGCATATATGTCGGTTCCTTTCTTCCAAAGGAAAAATTGCTTGTGGAAATGGCTTTCAGGGAGAGGATACTTGATGTAGTTGTTGGTACCGACGCACTTTCTCTAGGAGTTAACCTGCCGGCTGAGACCGTTGTATTCGGTCAAATGGCGAAATTTATTGACGGACCGCTGACAAAAAATGAATTCCTGCAGATGGCAGGCCGCGCAGGAAGAAAAGGTTTTTTTAACCCCGGATATGTTACTTATATACCAAGGAGCAAGTGCGAACACCACGATTACGATACCGGCCTGCTTTACATTGAGACCCTGGATATGCCGTGTGAAGAGGCAAGGATAATGCTCCAGCCTGCTGTAGGCAAGCTCCTGAAACAGGAAACCACCGTGGAAGAAGAGGCAAAGATGGTTGCTGCATTTTCCCTGCCGAGGCGGCGCTACAAAGAGGTCGTTGTGGAAGTTGAAGAACTCCTGAGGATGATCAGGAGGATGCTTAACGAGATCAAAGACCAACGATTCAGAAAAAATGTGCGCAAGATACTTGCCGATATCTGGAGCGATGAAATGGAAGCTGAGTACAACATTGCGATAGCGGTGCTTTTTGCGGAGCAGAAATCTCCTGAAGCAATGGATGCCGCAGATATTATGCGCAGGAGTGAGAGAAACTATCTGCAGGCACTTCTAAAAATAAAAAGGTTTGCCAATAGGTTGCCGGTAGGCTACAGTTTTTCTCATATGGACCAGATAGACTATGTGGTTAACCAGATAGATGCTTCAGTTTTTGGCTTTGAGGAAAAGATCCACCAGATAAAACTGACAGAGGAAACCTGGGAGACCAAGTAGCAGAATATCGCCCTTTATACCCCTGTAAAACTACCTTAATAAAAATCATTTGATTTTCGATATATGATACCCCTCCATTGTTTCAACTTCGCAGGATGATGTTTTATTATAAGCTGCCTTTAAGTCAACATGATCATGATATCCTCTCTTTGTGGAAGTTTTTGTTCAATGTTTTCAAAGATAATTCAAGATATTTTATAAACAAAAAGTAAAATTTATTTACCATAAAGAACTTATGGTTATTTAACTTCCTCAAAAATACCAACAATAGCGAAAAAATGCACAAACATATATCTATGTATTCGATAATAAATAAGAAGAATCATCATTTTTCAACCAATATGTTTATATGTATTATATGAATGTTCAGTCTTTCCGCTTGTATTAAGCAAAAGTATTTTTGCCATAATGGCTGAAGACCGGATCAAAAGCAATTCTCTGTTTTTTTACCCCTGTCTGGGGCAGGCGCAAATTTATTCTAATTTCGAGACTTCATTTTAAGGAAGTCAGCAAGCACAAGGAGGGAGAGAGGGCATGGAACTGATACAGAAACACCCGATACTTGAGTTCCATCACGGCAAGGAAGTAACGTTCACATTTGACGGCAAGGATATGAAGGGTTTTGAGGGCGAGCCGA